>Ga0056114_1000174_pt1 | contig 18234 bp, 11 predicted proteins | sample WorMetHERISLAND1_FD_77005 | JGI IMG/M metagenome (GOLD analysis project Ga0056114, IMG submission 77005) | Marine gutless worms symbiont microbial communities from Max Planck institute for Marine Microbiology, Germany - Olavius loisae HERON... ...
CCACCCTCCTTCAGTGCTTTGACACTGTTGGTTGGGTCATCAGACCTGTAAAAACCGTCGGCCGTATAACCTATATTGTGTTGGCGCAGACGTAAAACCATGCTCAATCAATCAATCAATTGCTGGTCTTTCCTCCTCTATGGGTCTGCAATGAGCATACAGTTGGGAAAATGGCAATTTTCAGCCTGCGATACTATCTTGCAAAGTGGTAAGTAATATGGGCATAATCAATAGGAAATCACATATGGTTGATTCGCTGTTAATTTCTTAGCTAGAGGCCTTCATACATGCAATGCTGTCGCGTGCTCACCTTTGCGTTAGCTAGGCTTTCTTGTTGAAGTCTTCATATGTGTTTCTGTTTGCAACTCTGGTTTAAATTGTAGGTTGGAAGGATATACAGCAGATAGACGTTGAATCACTTCAACGAACAGATGCAACTAGATTTAAAGAAGCCGGGTTAGGAGCCGTACCAAAGACATATCCGTATAACCCGACCAAGATCAAGAAAGCAGCTAAAATCTAAATCAGTTGTTTCACAGCGTTACCAGAAACTGTGTGGTTGTTCATTGTAACAGTTTACTGTTGAAATTTCAGATTGTTGACATTTCATGTCATAGTAACGGTTACACTTGAAACTCAGTTGATGCCTGGCATTCTGTTGTTCAGTTTATTCAGGATGAGGTGCATGCATTATGTCAAAAATGTAAACTGTTGATGCATCTTTCAAAATAGAAAATACTGGCTGGCCTCAAATATAGTCATATTTTCACAACTGAAAGAAACCATGCGGTTTCAGAATATAACAGTACTAGTCTTACATTTTTGGGATCATAATTATTTTACTTACGACGGACAGTTTCCCAAATTTACAGTAAAGTCCTTTTCAATACTGGGAAGATTTTACAAGCACAAACTTTGCAATTTGGCCAAAAACACCTTTATACATGTTTGTTTCTGATTTTTACTAGAAGTAGAAATAACACTGTTGACCGACTCGGCAAGGGGGTACTGTGGTGGCAACCCTGCCCTCTGTGGGAGCCATCCCCTAGTCACCCCATATTATTGTAGACTAGGGGATTTGCTGTGTTTTGTGTTTATATGTGTGTTTATTGTAATTTTTTCTGTTAACTGTGTATTCTCTGTGTTCTCTCAGTACTTTGATACTATTGATTGGGTCTTCTGACCTGTGAATACCGTCGCCCATATAACCTATACTGTGTTGGTGGAGACGTTAAACCATGCTCAATCAATCAATTAACCGTTGACTCGGCAATGTACATATACTATCACAAGGAAATCACCTGATGCCGAAGTTATTCTTGTCGGTTTAAAGTTTGCCAACATCTGGTGTAGCCAAGCTTCGAGAAAGCAAGGCTTGAGAGCTTTACTGGTGCATTGTGTGGTAGTTAGATGTGGTGTTTAGTATGACTGCGATTGTGGCTAATCAGCCATAGAATTATTTTCAATGTATTACGAACTATTGATCATGATCATTTACGATATCAATGACCTTAAGGGTATTGATTTTCACATCAATTGACTTCCTATTGCACCTGGATAGTAACCTTGGTCCTATCTTGCCACTTGTCAGAGATATTAGAGCTTTTGTGTGCCGAAAGCCACTTTTTCGATACCCCTCCCCTATCTGGCCAAAATTTCAGGGTGTTCCCCTTGGAGTAGATCCGCGATGTTGGGGGGTCTGCTGAGAGCAAACAGTCCAGGCTAACTAACCGTGAAATTATTTTTGAAGATTTCCAACCTATGTTATGACCATACCTCAATGTCAAGGACAGATAGAATGCACTGTTAGACCCACCTGACATACAATGTAAACTTACAGCAAAGTTGACAATGAGCACAAGAAGACTAACAAAACATTCATAATGTGCACAGTGTTAGTTGGACTACCATTACAGATTCTGGAAACAACAGCGGCTTGAGGTTAGTATTACTGGAAGACATACAGTGTACTAGTGTACACACGTATACTGTGAGACTAGCTAAGCAGTTGACTTACCTATCACAACTGTCAGAAGCCTGCGTTGCCACACACACATTGGCATAAGCTCGGCACACGTCATCATCAACAACAGCTACATGTTTAATTAAAATGTTCGTCCTAACAGACTAGACTACTCACCGATTGGATTGGATTGAGTAGTGTCTTATGTCCCTGCCTCTTATTTCAGGATCCCAATGGGTATACAGTTCAAATGGGCAAATTAAGGGAACAAGAACAGCGTAGATCGTTGCCACCAGATGCCTCTCCTGGGCTCTAAATGTCACAAATTTGCTTCTACAGCTGGGGCTCCACTGTGGACCCCGCTGGGGTAGCTAACAGTGCTGCCCCAGACCCTTGGAGTTGCTGCTTCACGGCATGTAAGGGAAGAGACAGCAAAGGAGATGGAAGGGGAAGGGAGTAGCGGAAAAGTTGTGCCCCTTGTTTTCACATTCCTGGATCTGCCCCTGCTACTGTACTGTCATGTAAAACGTGGAAACGCATAGATGCATGCAGACGCCTTTGGGAGTTGGAGTAGAGTTTAACGCCCCACCTGACACAATCAGGGCATTTCAGAGGCAGTCTTCACAGCCAATCACTTGACTGAACAAACAAAACCGTAAAGACAAATACACAAACCAAATACAACTCAAAAAAACAAAGGCAAAATACAGCAAAACAATACGCCTCTTACGACACTCAGCCATGAAATGAGATAAGCTTATTAGAGCCAACACAGGGCCGTGCAGGCGACATTTGTGCCAACTGGACTGGAGGTACAAGCCACTTGAAGCACATCTATCAGATTTGTGCATCGTCAACCTCATAGCAACAACTTCACACTGTAACAATGCTTCTCAACAACACAGTTCAAAATTACTATATCACTTCAATGCATAAACTAATTTATAATGCCACGACAATCATGCTTTCTGTGGTGACTAACTATTCACTTTAAGAGATATATTGACAATAACAATGATATTAATATTAACAATAACAACGGTATTCATGGAACTCTTTATTTCTTGGTATTCCACCTTCATCATTCATGGCTCAAGAGATACTTGTTTTCCATATCACGTAACGCTCTAGTAGGTTAGTAATATGACCAGAAAACATTATCACTTACCAACCAGTGATGTCACAATAAGACAAATTAAAAAATTAGCCCCACATGGGAACTGACTGTCAACTCCTCCTAACTTCAGAGTCGTGTAACAAAACGAGGGCAAACAAGCCAGTAGCCCATGTGATTCGCTCACTGCTGACAATAGGCACCTAGACTCAAGCACGAAGTTGACTACCAGTTGCAGAGAAATCGTCATCTGAAATTTTCAAGATGGTGGCCGGCGGCCAACTTGGATTTGGTCCAACAGGAAATAGATGCATTTGACCAGCCGCCCCCAAAAACCTTACCCTGGAGTCAATCATCATTTGAAGTTTCAAGGATGGTGGAAGTTTGCAGGTCACATAACACCAAATGAGGACAAACTTCAAAAATCTGTCCAGAAAAAAATTAGATTGTCTTGGAGTATCAGAATTCATCGTTAGTTTTTTGATTCGTACTGGCGTAGGAGATAGACGTTGACATCGGCCATTTTCGCAACTTTTGGACCTCCGTGACCTTGACCTTGGATCGGGTCATACAGCACACCGTCGTGTAGCACTCTTGGACCTACCAACACACTAAATTTCGTTGAAATCGGAAAAACTTTTTGTGGACGGACGGACATACGTAGGTATGGACAGACGGCACTGAGACCAGCTCTAAAAACTACATACAGTGTCGAGTGTGAGATATTGATACACATAGCACAACGCAGTACACAACATGGAACGCAATCTTGTCAAGATCAAGTGACAACGGTTAATTACAACGTCTCTCGAAATGACAAGAAAAATGTCGCAAAAAAAACTAAAAAAGCGAGAAACACATTTTGCAGCAACAATGCAACATTGACAACAGCAACATGCTTTAATCAATGACTTGTACAATATACAGTGACATAGAATGTAGTGCAGTACACACTGTACCAATGACACAATGACAAGATTTTACTCAAAATCCTGGCAATATGACAATCATCTACACAAGACATCTGCAGTATCTGCTGATCATGTAACTCTGGGGACTGCTCAATAATACTCGTCTCCACTCAGTGGGTTACTGCTGCTGCCACTACTCGTCTTGTGGCTTGTCTGTCTTCTGGAAGCAATACCGGCCACTGCTGATGTGGGACTGTCGATGGGCTTGAAGCCACAAAGCTCTGCGTGCTCAAGTCGCTGCCGTACAACAGCTCGCTGCTGCTGCTGCTGCTGTGCACTCGATGAGCCGCGTTGCTTTGTCGCACTGGGCTGCTTGGCAGAAGACAGCGACCGATGAACGACTATCGACAGCCACACAATCTAGTCACTACTCACAGGCCTTTTATTGTGGTATTTTCGCAATGTAAACTACAATGCAAAATTAATAGCCACAGATATCATTAAGCACTAAAACCTGTGACTGGCCCATCACTAAAAGTATAAAACTAAATTTACATGTGAAGTTGTTTAATTTAGGGAGAGCTTAACACAAGGGTCTGCAGTAAAAGCACATGTCATATCTCAGAGAAACACTCATTCTATACACTCATTTACATCTGGCCAAAATGATGTCTTCTGTCAAGCTTCCATTCCATCTACTCCCAATAAGGTGTTTGCTTGGCCGTGAGGGCTGGGTTCATAAAAGTCACCCTTAATGTAATGTTCTGCAAAACTAGCCAGATTTTGTACTGCCTCTGTCTGACGAGTGTAAATATAATTGTTTCCATATTTCTTGACAGACGGTTAGAATCAGAGATAAAAATAAGTATCAGGTCACTGGTCAGAACTGTGACACTGTTTGTGTAATCTGTGTCCACTTGTTACACGTTGGGTCATTTCTGACTGTCAGTAAACAAGAATCACCATTCCAACCAAGCTAAAGTTGTATAACACCTGCATTCTGCCTATCTTCCTGTATGGCTCTGAGTGCTGGGCAGTCACCAAGAGAGATGTACTCAAGATCGACACCCTTGACCAATGGTGTTTGCGAAAGTTGTTAGGAATCAAATGGTACCATCACGTGCGGAATGACGAGGTGAGATGGACAACCGGGCAACCACGCCTGTCGGCTATTGTCCAAGCACGGCGTCTGTCTCTGTTCGGCCATATTGCAAGAATGCCAGACAAGACAGATGCCAGGAGTATCATAACTGCTTCCCCTTCTGAGAACTGGAGGAGACCACCAGGACGTCCTCGTACTACATGGATGAAGACTATGAGGTCTAACAATCTCTCCCTGGATAAGGCGATAACTGTGGCTCAGAATCGTCCACTCTGGAGACTGATGTCTGCGTTTGGCGCTACGCACCCCTAGTGGTGCATGCCACACAAGAAGAAGAACAAGTAAACACAAGTAATTGTTCAACAAGTAATTGTTCGACCAATTAGAATACCAGTGGCAAATGTGAGTTTCTGCCGAGATAATCTGAGCAGGTCTCTAGAACCCAAGAAAAACTAGAAGGAAAGTGTACTCCGTTGAGATGCTGACACATGCCAAAAATGATCACATTACTTTGGCCCTTGACCTCCTAAATCCAAGATTAATAATAGGCTTCGACGGAGTACCAAGGAGTTTCAGACGACTCTCTAGTATTATATTTTCTACACGTGTTAGCACTACTGCATCACTGGTACAGACTGAACGGCCAAACTGTTAAATCTTTGTACGTGTATTCTCACCTTGCAAGTGCTGCTCAGTTCGTTTGAGGTTCTCTAGTATCGCTGCCAGTTCTGGACTGGTGTTCTGCCATGCAGTGGGCAATCCAATGTGACTAGGAATGTCAGCAGAACTCTTCTCACCCTCATGCCTATCAATCACATGCATGCCTTCTCTGGTTACTCAACATAAACACTTAACACTACAGTTTCATTGCAGGAAATAGTATCCTATGGTATGGCACAGTCTAACAAAAATGCCAGCTATTGCAAATGGATCACTTGTCCACCAGCGCAGTAAGATTCAATCTGCCATATAAAAACATTTAACACTTAACCATCCGTTAAAACCAAATATTAAACTACCGACTATAGAGTTCCAACTGCCATCTCATGCACCTGCTTTTTCGACAACTGGACAGTGGACACCAGGTCAAAACAGGCAAACAGTAACTTTCTTGCAGTGACAGGAAAGTCTATTGTCATTGATCACACATGTACCTACAGGTTTGACCTTATCGGTGCAGGTGACAAGTGCCAGCGTCACTGGAGTAATGTCAGGTGAATGGCATATTCTAAATTTCATCAATGTGAAACTCAGTGAATACAGCAACAATCTACAGATAACTTCTGTCGTCAAAATCACGAAATATATCATCAGTAAGCAGTAACATCAGTCGTGGAAAGGACAGATGTAAAATATGTGTTCAGTCATTTCCCGGAAGACTGCAAGTGATGCTGCTGACATTACTTCCATAAACATAAACTGATTCAGAAATTAGCAGTGAACTTTATATCTGGCAGAATCTGTAAAACACGTACTTCACTTTTGCCATAAGCTGGTCGGTGAGCGACTTGACTTTGCCTGACATCTGTTGTATAGAATCCATCAGAACAGCATCACATGTATTTTTCTGTCAGACATCAGCACACACTGCACTGCAATGCTGTACAGGTTACTTACTGAATGCAGGTGAACCAGAAGAATAGAAATGAGCTAAGTTACAAATATTTGAAGTGTAAACAGCCTGTGTCCTTACATCACACTACACAGCATATTTCCTACCTGCCTGTCACTGATCTTACCTTCAAAACGTAGCCTTAAATTACATGAAACGTAGTTCTGTGATACACGTTGTATTATTGTACCTACTGCACCAACTTTCACCTCAAAGGAGACATTTCTTTACTATTTTGGAGAACTCTGGGGAACCAATTTGGAGTGGCTCCAGGAATGTCACTCGGATACAATATTGGCTTACCTGTGCCACAGTGAACGGATACGGTGGAAATTCAATGTTTCAGCAGGTCAGAATGACCACTGCTTTTAAGGTGTCAGTTAGTAAGATTGTTCTATTTTTTCATTCACCTATCACCTATTCTGTTAGTTATAATACAGTATTTAGTGTCACAATGATCTCTTTGCTAGTTATGTCATTTTATCAGTGAACTTATTAAAATGCGTAACTTCATAACATCTTCCAGACTTCTGCCATCCTGAGTGTTGGCTGCCCATTCCATCTACTGACTGGCATGTGCAGTAACCAAACAGAATTTGTAACTTCAGGTTAACTAGATAGACTGTGGGAATAGGAGTTGCTGAAGTTTGGCCACAGAGGCCCCACCACCTTGAAAAGTGATGGGGTCCTATCCTAGAATTCACTGCTTGGCTGGGGCGTAATATTTGCACAACATGTAATAACTGGTGAACATAACGACCATCAGCAATAATAAATATAAATCTGTGCATGCAAAGTGCAAACCAAATTAAGCATCTTATCACCAAACGCCATTGAAAATGCAATAACAAAATCAAAAACAATGAACTAAAATAAAGACAAAATATTAGTAAAAGAGGTGGCATTTTAAACCAGTGTATGCATATGACTGTATGACAAGGTTGAGAGACAGACCTTACTATGGTCGTCCAAACTCTCAGTTGACCAATCAAATGCAGTAGATTCAGGCAAGCTTTTACGAGGCGACGCTGGAGGAACAGAAAATGCCGACCTACTGAAATCTGTACTAAGCAGCTGATTTGTCAGATCCTGAAACGTTGCATTGATCAACGCAAATAACACAAATTCAATAAAAAAAAAACAAAATGAAAATAAATGACGTGGCAGTCATTTTAGTTTTGAAATAACCATTTCCTGCATTTCAAATGATAAAATATTGTGCCAAACAATGCCTAATACTGCTATATTTTCACTCAAGAGATCAAACTATAAAAACTATAACTCGTGCGCTAATCTCATGCAAAACATTTCAAACACCATATTCTAGGCATAACATGCATACCTAGAAGGAGGAAGGAATTCGGTAAAAACTAACTAATTCAAAGCAAAAAATCCACCAACATGTAACAAAGGATAGACATAAATGAGAAAAAAAGCACATAAAATGCAGTAAACTAGTAAATAATGCAACTGAGACACCCACAATAACCACAACTTTTGGCAGACAGTATAAAACACAACATGGTATGATAGCTTACCAGTGTGACGGCATCACTCTGCGAGCTCTGTGACAGAACACTAAGGTTGTATGCTACAGCATTGCTCAGCTTGGCAATCTCGTCAGCCGTACCAAGCCCGGTGTCCTGCTGGCTTGTGTCTGCAGCAGCAGATGAATGTTGATTGCTCTGGGACGGAGTTCCACGGCAAGCCGTTGCCTGTGCAACGGACTTCCTTGCGTCGTATTCCTTCCGTCTCTTCCAAGCAGTCATCTCTTTCGACTCGGTGACGACTGGTTTGCCAGTGGACGACTTCGCTGCTCGCTGACTGCTGTTCGGTTTTGACTTGCCGACAACCTGCAGATGTTTGACTGTCGACGATAAACAGCTCGTCGTGTTGCTTTTCTCAATGCGCATGCTAAATCGGCCGCCGTCTCGGCGAAAATACGAACCGTCGTGTGTTGCCACTGACAGACTGGAAGACTGGCTGGCTGAACTGTCGCCCGACTCACGTCTCGTTTTAGACTCACCGCCGTCCTGTTCCTTCTGGCTCCGTACCCGGCACCCCGACCCAGAGCGTGCTGCCAGTGCCAGCCTCGCGTTGTTCTCAGCACTCCTAGACCGTGCCGGCTTCGTTGATGAAGCAGCGTTCGGTGATGCCGGAGAGCCGCTGGCTTCTGCGTTTTTCTTGGCAGCACATCTGAGTGCAAAAGTTCGGTTAGTGCGCGTGGTCAGTGCCGGAGCAGACCGAGTGGCAGTGCTGCGACGCTGCTGTCTACCAGAGCCACTTGTCAGTCCGGCCTCACTCACGGCATCCGAAACATCAGACTCCTGGCGCCAGCAGCTCCACGTGGGCTGCGGTCCGGGTGGTGTCTGCGGACCTTTCTTCGACGTACGAGGCACAAGTGCAGTGTTACTGCCCCGCGAAGCTCTGGCCACATCCCCGACTGACCGCGCAACTGGAATTCCCGTCAGTGCTTTTGGCGTAGTTTGAGACCGAGGAGGTTTCTTCCGTCCTTCAATGGCACGCTTAGTGTTACTGCTGTCAGCATCAGTCTGGCGTGAGGCTCTGGTGTCGTAATGTTCTGAGCCGGCTGGCAGAGGCTTCGTGTTTTCTGCATCTTCTTCATGAGACAAACTTCGAGTCTGACGTCTGGAACGTGGCGAAGGAGCATCGTACGATATAGTGAACGTTCCAAATTCCCCGCTGTCACACACAGTCTCACACTGACGCAGCCTGTCTGCGTCTGACATGCTTGTATTCCGAGACACTGGCTCGTCAGAGACAAGCTGGCATGTGTCAGACAGTGGGTCCAACGGAACGTCTGACTTCAGAGCCGACGACTCAGCGAGTTCATCATCATCACCTTCAATTGTCTTCTTATAAGATTTCAGTCCAAGTACTGCAACATACACAGGTACAAGCTCGACAGCAAGCTTAACAATACATAATGCAAACTTCTCTAATCAGCCTATAGCAAACAGATTTCTATGTCAAACACTATCAGAATGACTTTGCTTGTTTCTACATCCAGATTTCCATAGTTAAATCTACAACAAAATACTCTAATAAAAAAGTGAAAGCAAAAAAAACAGTGACAAACATAGCACAATAAAGGTGTTATTCTTTCGGACAAGTTTCGTCGGACCACTCTGCAAGATCACTGACTGCACTGTGGTACAGCCGTTGCAACGACCTTAATCTCAGCATCAACCAAATAATGTGTCCCTGTAGCACTATTCCATGACAGTATCACTATCTTTTAACAAATAGCAATAATAATGATATGAATAATCAGAGCTACAGCTAAATATGTCAGTCGTTATCCCGGGAACAAAACACAGCTGCAAGTAGATCTATTTACCCTGCTGGATAGCATGGTTTGTTGCAGACAGTGCCGTCGAGACTGCTTCACTGATCTGGATTTGCTGTATTGAACACATTTACAAAAAACAACAGAGATATGGACAAATCTACAAAATATTTTAATGACATACAAAGTATCTGTCAAACGTCATATATTTAGACCTCTTAAAACAATAACGGTAACCACTTATGAAAGTTATATTACTGTTGTTATCAAATTAAATTTTACCAAATGAAATGCACAAAGTACGAGATTATCTATTACTAGAATGGAAAATAATCCTGCACAAATGAATTCAAGTAAAACGGTCAAAAGAATTAAGAAGCAACTCACATAATGTTGCCGATGTGCTTCATCATCAATAAACACATCTTCATCGGCGTCAACTTCCACGCTGCCAGTTCCAATGTGGTCTTGCTCAATGACGGGACGAACCAGACGACTGGACGCATCTTCGGTTTTATTCTCCGTCGCATCACTAATACCAAACACGGCATCAATGCGTTCTCTTGCCTCCTGCACAGTCTGCTTGACATCAGCGTCCTCCTCTTCATCAATTGTGTATGTGCCGGCATCACTGTGCTTGTCCTCCGTATCCTTCGCAGTCTTCTGTCTAGCATTGATCAGTTGTGATGAATCCTCTGGCAGCTGAGCTGGGGCACCAAGCATCCGATGCAGTAAGTATGTAGTCACATCGATGTTCTCATCGGCAAGCTGACGTCGACGTGATCTCGGTGAGCTCAACAGCGGATCGACTTGTCTATTGCTCGAGCTCTTGGTAGTTCCTTCGCTCTTAATGGAAGTGGCTGGTTTTGACATACGCTGCACGGCCGCTTCTGTTCGTTTTGACACAGTTGAGCTGACGTCGGGTTTTGAACGAGTTCTTGATACTGGAATGTTTGGGTTTGGCTTTGATCTTGTCAATCTACTGCTGCCTGCTGAATGAGGTTTATCCTGTGAAACAGACGACGACGCTTTCTTCCGGTTCTTCTCAGACGCAACAACAAGTTTTGACTCAACGAGTGACGGTTGAGATCGACATGGAGCTGGGCGTGACTGCGGCATCCGTTGTCTACCTACAGAACACAACAGCAATAAGTAAGCCCCATGTTGCACTGCCAGTCGACTCCTCGTAAGAGGTCAAATTCGTCTGCCAAAAGTGGAACACCCTAAGTCGTAAGTTTACGTGACACCAAACGAGGATGAATATCAAATATCTGTCCAGTTAAAATTTAGACAATGTCTTTGAGTATCAGAGTTCACCATTAGTCTTTCGATTACATGCATACCGGTGGAGGAGATAGACTCAAATTGGCCATTTTCGCAACTTTCGAACCTCCGTGACCTTGACCTTGGATCAGGCCACACAGCACACCTCGTGTATCACTTATCACTCATAAACCTATATCTACACACCAAATTCCGTTCAAAATGGAAAAAACTTTTTGAGGACAGGTGGCCGTAATACATACATATGGTATAGACGTATGTAAGGACAGGCAGACATATATTGAGACTTTTATTAAAACACAAAACTGCAGACAGCCATGCTATATCCCACTCTATATCACGCAAATTACGTCAAAGAATGACTGTATTGGACGCGTTGAGTTGCAGATGTTTAACAGTCCATGAGACACATCATAGTTCATGTCAGTGACGATCTTCCCAGCCAATCTCTTGACTGTTGCAAAACACCGAGCACAGACTTCACGGCTCTGCTCTGGACCCCGCTGGGGACTTCCATCCAATGACGTCCTCCTGTGCCCCTACCTGGCTGGATGAAACAAGACAGTTAACAGCAGCGGCATTAAAACAGAGGATATCGAAGACAAAAGCGGCAGATACCCGATGTGACGACTTTGCGTCCAATCATTTCACTGCAGGCACTGCTGGACTCATTGTCGCTGGATCTGCTCGACACGTGTCCATCAGACATGTATCCACCACTACCCTCAGTCGACTGCTTTCCTCGATCCTGACATCATACACACGTCAAAGCTTCGCAACTGTGTTTAGTTCCGAGAAAACTAGTTTATAATGCTTACGTTAAGATTCGATGATAGGCTAGCGTTTGTTACATCTGCATGATGTAAGTAAAAAAGTAAGACAGTACGAATATTTCTAGCATGTAGCACATATGTATAAAAATGAATTTTATGAGTATAACAAAAAGTCAAATCAAGTCAAAACTCCTCAGTTCAGAATGTGGCTACATCAATCAGAAGACTCAGTTGAACCTTGTTAGTTTTGCGGTTGGAATCTGTCGGTTGTTTGACGACAGAGCGTGACTTAGTCGCGGTCGACCGCTGCTGAACTCCGGCGTGGACTCGGTATGGAGTCAACTGCTTCCAGTGATCAGTGATTTCTGGTTTGTCGCTGTTCTGACCAAAGTCTATAGTGAACGCCAAGCTGCTTGGTGCAGCAGGAGGCGGTTGAACCTCATTACAACGGCTTGGTTCAGTATCAGCTGCAACAACAACAGAACGAGTTCAACGGCTGCGAAAGTAATTACAAGTATTTCGTTACAGAGTGCAGGCCAGTAGCTGCAGTACTGTGCAGCCATCATTCAGCAACCAGATTGACAGTCTCAGCTAGGTGACTTCTATTACATCTCAGATGTTTTGTGACAAGGTGTCTGGCTACAAGTGCCCGAACGCTTCCACTTCACCACGCACTTTATGAATTCAAGGCTTTGAACAAATGTTTTGAAACTGAATTGTATCATGTCACCATGACATCATAAGTGAAATGGAGGCACAACTGTGTTTGTGATTTCAAGTGCAACAGTTGTAAGTTAAATCTGTGACCGCTTGGCTACCGCAATATCTCAATTATAATGTGCACAATTTTGGCTCTAAAATGGCAGTCTGAAGTTTGGGTGTGCATTATACATGTGTAAATTTTTTACACAAACTTACAAAGCTACCACTCCACCATTGTGTAAACAAGTCAGACTGAACGTCAGTAGCAATACAAAGAAGACCCAACATAATGCTAATGTGCTGTTGTGTTTCTATAGATTATATTATGTTTTAAACACAGTTTTCAATGTCATGAAATTTGAGGCAGGAACACAATAACCACACAAACAGTAGACAAATTTGTAATAAAGGTATGAAATGCTTTTTTGTTTTTTTTTACACGAACATAGTAATTTTCCTGCAACTTTACTAACTAGTAACTATGCCACAAAAGTTTTACTTAGACAAAATTTTACTGCATGCACCGGTAACATTCAGCAAAGCTGAAAGTACGCAGCATATTATGTACTTCAATTTTACCCGTGACCAGGCATCAAAGGTCTACCTGCACATTACGGTATATCATCAACGCTGTTGACTGAGCATGACACACCTTGAGGTGAGACATTTTCATCTGTTGACCCAACATCGACATTGATCATACAGTCTGCTGACTTGTATGAGTTGACATCTCTCTCTGGTGGAGTATGAGATCGTGACACGTCCGCTACGTGACATCCACTGACGACGGAGAAAGACGACGGAACAGAATCAGTTGCAGATGTAATGACGTATGAAAGTGACGATGTATAAGACGGCGAAGAAACTCTCTCCAGCATGTGACCGGTATCTGTCAATCAAAACAATGGCATGCAATAACTTGGATCAAACTCATTCAACAGAGTATTTCTTAGATACATCAGTGTGTGCAACTGAAGTGAACAGTGCATTACAAGTGCCAACTGCTGCCAGTTAAGCTCCATGGCTGGCTGGTAGGTCAGTCTAAACACCAATCCAATCCAATCCGATATACATTTGTACAGAACATCGATGATGTCTTTAATGTGCTACAGTAGTACAGGTTGCCAGTATCTACAAAATAAAAAAGTTTCAGCTAGTGCCTAAAACAATCAAACGAAAGATCTGATGACTTTTACAGTTTGATAAGGCATTCCAGCAGACTGAGACTGGGCTGTATGACACCTAAGAGATCAGTAAAAAAAAGATACAAGAAAGAAACTAGTTACTTCATCACATGTTGGGTGACACAATTCCCCGCTTGTGCCAGCGCCGAGGCCTTATCATATAGTGGAGCACTATATATAGCACTCAAGACACAGTTAATGAGAACATTACAAACATAAACAACATAGTAGCATGCAGTTAATGAGAAAGCTATGAACGAACAAATGAATGAATTTATTGTCAATAAAACAAAAAACCACACAGGACATTAATACACCGTTGATAGGATATTAAGAAAGATCAAGCCTTCACTAACAGATGTCCAAAATAATACTAGGTGTACATGGGAAGTCACAAATACAGCTATGCTGCATAAAGACAGAGCATGTCAATGAATTTTTTACCAACAATTGAAGAATGCTGATGATTCAGTGAAGACAAAACCAGGCTTGTTAACGAGGCCATGAGCTCATGAGGCCAAGGCCGAGGCCGAGGCCAGAAAGAGTGAGGCCGAGGTCGAGGCCGAGGCCGAGGCCAGTCATCACGAGGCCGAGGCCACAAATTAATGAACACACAAAAACTTACTGTAACTAGCTTCATCATCTAATAACATTACATAACACCGGATCCATGTAAAAGTTAAATGGCAGCAGTTCAGATTTACTGATTACTTTGCATTTTGCCAGTCATCACGAGGCTGAGGCTACAAACTAATGAACACAATAACAATAATGCAAAAATAAACTATATGAATTTCTGAAACGAGGCTTCGAGGCCAGATGGAACGAGGCCAAGGCCATAATACTAAGGAGACTGAGGCCGAGGCCAGCTGTTCCGAGGCCGAGGCCAGGTTTTCTGGCCTCGAGGCCGATGCCTTAACATCCATGGACAAAACACTAGTCAGATCTCACCTGTGATACAGGTAGACTGGGCGGCAGCAGTATCAGCAGCAGTAGCAGTGTTTTCACCGAGATGCGACGTTGTCATGGCAACAGAGCTGTCATCATCAGCAGTCAGCTGTTCACTGGGTACAACTAGTCTCTGATAACACGTGTCCACATCAGTGTCAGCCGGACCCACTGCCATCATGTCGTGAGCTGTGTTCACCAACTCGACGCCACGCGGATGATACCAGTCTGCACGTGGGTCCATGTCCACACCCGGCAGCGCCAGTCCACTGTAGCCGTACTGGGGTGGTGGCGGCGGTGACTGGATGCCGTACGGACCCTGGTAGACATGGCTCAGCGACGGCTGCTGGTAATGACAAATAAACTGATGAGGATGGGACAGATGAAGATCGGGTGAACAGACGGTCTGGTGGAACCCGGCTGGGACGAACGGCTGGTATCGGCCGTGGATCGGACACTGGACAGTGACCGTGGAGCCGGGGTAACAGGCCGGGTCGCGAGGCGGTGGTCGATCGTCGACGGACGGCGGCACGTGGTAGTCGTGACCGTGCTGAGGCTGCGACCTCGGCACGTGCTGCATGACCAGCGGCGGCGGCGGGGACGGGTGACCGTGACCGGGAGAGGCGGCCGGACAGTGCCGTGAGCACTGGAGGGGAGGCGGCGAAGGACGGCAGTGATGACGTGGGATCACGGCGCAGCACGACGGACAGACTGCGTTCTACATCATCATCACAGCGCACACACACAATATAACACCTTGTATACAGGACACCACGGCGTCACTCAGTCAAGAACGCAATGAACAACATCAGTCATGTCGATCCGCGATCAATTCAACAACTGTCACACAACACGTAGGCTACACACAAAACACCGCACCACGTGTACCGCACCGAAATACATGCTTGGGTTTTAAATGAATAAGCAGGAAATGTTGAATACGTCCAACGGGGCGAATTGACGAAAGGGCAAAAGTACGTCCAGTTACCCGCCGTTCGCGTCTACTAGTAGTGCAGCGGTGTTTCGCCACACAAAACGCAGCGTCGAAACGTCCAATAGCTGCCGCGTGACTAGACTTGTCTATCAGCCGCCATATCATAAGTCACAACCAACCACACCCGACCTGAGCCGCAGTCCGTATTTACAGCAGGGCAGCAGACGCAAAGCAGACACCACCGAGTGGACAGACCACACAGGCGACTGGCTGGTAAACACATACATGTAATGGAAAGGCGATATAAACTAACACAGCAGGCAGGTCCAACACCTTCTGTTTATTGATTACAGTCGTGCACTGCATATAAGTACTCTATGACCTCGGACCACTGAGACCAATGAATAACAAACAATATGTTGCTATCGTTAATGGATAACAACAGAGGATAACAACACGTGTGGTAATTCCCTACAACCATCTATTAATAACTAGCAGGTAAAACAATCTTGACAAGAGATTAAAAAATATGGCAAACAGCTCATTACAATGAATGGTAACCCGAGAGCTAGATTAGCTTATTAAGCCCTCGCCCCATGTAGTGTGAGGGGGCTTTCAGTGATGACGATTTCTGTCTGTCTGCCTGTCTGTCTGTCTCCAAGTCGTCCTGAATTTAGTTCATACAAGAACACATGTCCACAAAGGTAACAATACCTTTCCTCTGTGCACACTCAACACAATCTACTCAGTCAGTACGACAGGAGACCAGCAGGTGCCGTGTACTACACATCACGTGGAATGGATGATGTATATCGTCAGAGAGCAGTACACTTCTTTCTTCCAGACAATGACGATGATCGACAGTACATCATATACACACCGGACACCGACAGGTAATCTGGCTCACGCTGTGATGGTACTAACACTCACGCTGTTTGTTATCATAGATCACTCACGGTAGATACGCACGATATATTAGGCCGCCCACATCACTCATCAACGCTGTAACACTGCATACAGTGATCGTACTGAACAGAAGACGCATCATCAGCAACCAACCGAGCCAGCAGATAAACCCGACCAGACGGGACGGGCGTCGGCCGGCCACACGGCCGGGAGGGAGGCGTGCAGCACGGGCCACGGCCACAGCTCAGCCGGTCATGCAGGCGCAATACGCCCGTTGTGTAATTTAGTTCGGCTGAACGCAAACAGCACACACTCAACGTCACTTACAAACTTCCACTTATCTACCGGACAGCTTTAAACATTTACCAGCTCAACGCCGGTAAATGCTCGTCAGTGATATGGCCACGCATCTATTCCAGTTCAGGTTAACACGATAACTGTAACAAGATTGACGGCACTGAACTAATCTAATACTTGCTACTTATAATGCACCACAATGCAATGCAACAAACTTATCATTTACCACATTCACAATGTTATGAAATGTGACATTGAGATTAAAAAACACATCATGGCAAACTTACTGGGACAATATCAATGGTGAATTGACAGCTTTCAACAGAAAGCTACAACATAATGCAGAAGGCAGCAGATGATTGAAGCATCAGGTCAAGTCACAACAGGGCTACAGCTACAGCTCACTGTTATGCTTTTGGTTTAGCTGTAGCCTCTGTAACAACAGTACTTGGTGCTGAGCTGGTACTCAACCTGTCAGTAGACAACAGCTGCTGCTGTGGCTTAATTGACAGCAGCTGAGGCTAAACGCTGCCCGCCTGCCAGCAGCCTTCAATAACTGATGGCAGTTTACAGCCGTCACAATACATGGTCAGCCGCCCATCAAGTAGCCCCATTATGCTATACTATAAACAATGTACCGCAGTGACGCAATTCAGTCAACCATTCAATGTCAGTTCCATCACTATTCAGTCAAGTAAATACAACACATTTCACAATGATCGTACAGAAAAGTGATGTTGCTGAGTAATCCCATTATATCTCCATTAAACTCAGTCAAAAACCGAAATAATCGAATGTACTTTTCTGTTTCCCTGACAACAAGTTATCAAGCAATTAACAATAGAAATCTTTCAAACTGCTGCTGTATCACCATAAGTGACAACCATCAATCTAAGTACAAAGATCATTTCTCTTCAAAATAACGAATAATGTGTTGAATAATTGGACATTAGATCTTTTACTGTAAAAACCATCAAGATCTCTGGTAAGCAAGAGATGTGGCACCTAGATGTTACTGCACGTGTATGTGATGAATATATGTATGAATATCTTATGTACACTGTGTTCAGAAAAAAAAACACCCACTCACATTTTCTTTCATATCTCCATGAGCAATGCGTCGATTTAAACAAAAATTGCAGTGAATATACCTAAGGAACAGTAGATTCTGACAATGTAAAAATTACATATTCA
>Ga0056114_1000175_pt1 | contig 18234 bp, 10 predicted proteins | sample WorMetHERISLAND1_FD_77005 | JGI IMG/M metagenome (GOLD analysis project Ga0056114, IMG submission 77005) | Marine gutless worms symbiont microbial communities from Max Planck institute for Marine Microbiology, Germany - Olavius loisae HERON... ...
CTGTACCATGGTTTCGCAACTATCCATACAATATAATGATGACCAGTTAAAATGTTTAAGGTGATAGTAAATCATAGCTTTGCCAGTAGGATCAGATGAACGGGTATAGGAAATGCATTTCTGGCATCGCGCGGTTTCCCTGCGACAGCATGGCTTTCTTGTTGCTATGTAGTGCTGGTAGAACTGGGGACCGGGACCCTGAGAAAGCGTGGCCAGTCATGGTCGTGACACCAGGAATGAGTTGGGCGTGACACGTTGTTTCATGTTGGCCGCCCACCCTCACGGTCTCTAATGGTATTCTTATCTAGCTGTGACGGGCCATACCTCCGTGCATGTCCGCTTCACCGACCCGATCCACTGTATCTGTCTAGCATGGCGCATGGTCGCTGACTTCCATCCTTCAACGCAGCTCATTTGCAATACAAATGTGTTCTGCTCGTCGATTTCGTCGTCGCGTCGCGGTGCATGGACCTGTGATCGGTGACCGGTCCCACTGATCGCGTGCCTATATATTCAACGGCCGCTGTCCATACCTTGCTTCCCATGCCGCCTCACCCCCACCCGTCTCCGACGCCCGTGTCTCGCATGTACACGGCGTCTAAGACCATCGAATCCCCGAGACTGCGGTACGGCGACAAATGCGACCGGACGTGCGTGCGCTGGTGTTGGTCCCACGAGAAGAATGGTAGATACATGCGCTGTGCGCTGTCTTGGGAGTACGTAAACACATTGTACTACTGATACTATAGTGTTTATTAGCTCAACGAAACAAACTTGCAGTTTTGTTTATAACGCTTTCTTTCATGTCTCTGGCATTTCTTGATGGAAATTTTCAACACTGCCACGCAGCTTCTCTGCGAGTTGACAACTGATTGAAGCGAGAAGCGACCACATGCTGCAATCTAGCAAGTCCAGCATAAAACACGTTTTCCACACAATAGTGAATGCCTACCGTTTAAAACCAGAATTTTGCATTTGGAAAAGCTAAAGTCTAAAACACTAAACGTTTGCCGGTTTTTCGACCTTTTGACATACACTATCCACTTTGTCCGCCGCCTATTGCATGAACACGTTGCACAAGTATGGATCGAATAGATATCGCAGACGTGCTTATGGGGTCTTCGGCACTACAGCGGGCCACCGAGTTTTCCAAGGAGCGGGAAAATCTTCCTCTTTTGGGAAAACACAATAAAACACAATAAAAACACAATAAAAAATTATGTCATCACCGCAGAAAATATTCCCAAGTCAGCGGCACAGTCCATTTTCCACTCAGAAAATGGAAGAATATGGATTTTTACAGTTTCTAAAAATCGAAACTACTGATCTCGAACATACCGGGCTATATGGGACTTTTTGCTTTTAATCGATCTCCATCGTCAGTTGGCTCGCATACCTTCCACCGGCAGGCTGCCGCTGGTCGTTTAGTGTGCCAGAACTGCAACAGCTCGAGTATTAAAGAATTCCCCTCTGAGAGTGTCTCAGTGGCGGTGCGTGACAGTCTTGGACGACACCGCGGCGGTCGAGCAAGATGTTTGCGGGTCAACGAGTCGTCGCATTCGATGCGATGCACTGTGAGGGTGAACCATCTGTAATGAACACACCGACATAGCGTCTGATGTCTCATGTCTTCACAGTCACAACAAACAATAGATCGTTTCTCAATTTCCAGACTTCTTACTATTACTGTTATTTCTTATGCGGAGATTAAGTTGACTGGGATAATCAGACAAAGTAATATTATTTAGCGGAGCACATTGCCAAACAGTTGATTGGGATGACGTCACACGGTCACAGCAGAGCTACCAAATTGGTCCCAATAACAACAGTACTTCGAATGACAATTTAGCAATATAAGTAACTATATTAGTTTGGTGCCTGACGGATAGTAGGAACTGAATGAGTACATGCAAACGCTTCGAGCAATGTATTTCACTGCTAGCATAAATATTTCAGTGTTAGCGCACCATGGGGGGTTGTAAATGCTGCAATATATACTATATTGTATCACTTCTTAGACCTGTCATCGATATTTCCTTCTGCTGTCGTCCAGAGCCTCATTCTCGTCGCTAATTACTATATCGTCGCATCTCAGGATTCATAGAACACTGCTACAACGTCTCTCAGACCGTTGCATTATTCCACGTCCGCTACACACATTATGTTCACTGCTTCTGTACTGCAACCGACGTCGGACGCAGTTGTCAATGTTGTGCCATTATGACTGCAGTACATAAGAGACAACTGTCTACACAGAAAATGATGCATCATTTACGTAAGCAGTCTTCTTCCCGATCTCAAACCAATATTCCTACCCCCAGTGTGTTCCCGCAATCCTGGTATATCTGTCCGTCGTCGCTTGCATATCTGACATTCGAACACGCTGCGTTTCTGCATGAATTTACTCTTGTTAAATAATTTACGTCTGGGCTACGCCAAATTATCAGGAATGTTGTCTATTAAATGTAAAATCAATTAAAAGTAAACTTAGTGGAAGAATAAATGTTAATTGATTACTTACACAATTTCATGTTTACTATGCATGCTGTTTACTTTATACCATTTGACGGAGCTGGCAAACCTCTGGTGATATCACTCTTCCTTTCATTCTGATAGCTTGGCAGTAAACTTATGTCAATAACTTTGGCAAATCTTGACCGATTCCGACAATTTTAACTTGTAACGACGTCATAAACTTTAAGTAAGTAACTAACTAAGTAAGTAAATGTCGTCTGTAGAGCGTAAAACATGTCATGTTCTTATGTTCCGTGTCCAGTGAATAGATGTGTTTTCAAGACGGAAACAGCGAAAACTGAGACCAGATAGTTTTGTTTATTCTCATTGCTCAAATTGCATTTTTACCGCGCGACGCTATGCAAAGGCGCGTATTGCTATCGCAAGTCGTCTCTCGCATCGCGCGGTTTCCTTGCAACAGCGACAGCACGGGTCTTGTTCTACTCCGTTGTACTCGCTGAAGTTGAAGGATGGAATGTCGCGCGTGGCGGTAGGTAAGTTGAGTCGACGACGCGAAGCGACCACCCAGCGTGAAAGATTTGTCGCGTTGTTCACGCACGGACAGCGCGTAAAGTAAATCAACATGATTCCACGGTGCTATACGACCAGAGAATGCATGGCGCCTCGGGTGACTACACACGTCCTGAGCGCCAACTGCGTCCATCTGGAGACTAGTTTTCGCTTCGAAATAGCGGGCCCGTGCCCTGGCGGACGCCCCCTTCTCCCAACTGTCTCAAAACGCACCAATTTTGAAAATGTATAGCTCAAAATTATAAGGATCGATTTTGATGACATTTGTCAAAAATATTCAAAATACTCATAGAATAGAGTTTGTACGCTTCAGTTTTCATGTAGATTTCCTCGTTATGACGTTGTCGTCTCTCAAATTGCACACCGAAAATAACGCATGCATGTTTCTTCTGTTGACAGGCAGTGTGACGCGTAATTTTTGTCACATGCGGTGATGCAGTTTATGACAAATTTAAATAAATAAAACTGCATTATCAGCAATTCACTGATGAGTGAATTATGTTTAAATATCTGCAGATTATGTGTGCCAAATATTGTGAGCTTAGGTGGGTGTATGTTTAACAATAACATGCCGTGGAAACTTATTGATGGAAGAGGACACCGTATGGAAAAGGTTATAAGAATTCCACTTAAACGACGTCAGAAAAAGTAAAGGTAAAAACGTGTTTGTCATTCGCTGTCGCTGTAGCGAAGCGGGGGTTCATATTAAAATGGAAACAACACAGAACACCGAGTGTCAGCCACCACAGAGCACTACTGCACCAGATTGTCAGGTAGTCATGCTCGCGTTGCTATAGTTTCATTTGGAACTCAAATATGTATACGCCAGGCAAACCGATTCGGCGGAGCGAAGATTTAAAATTAAGGTAACGACTCGTGCTAAAATAGATCGACGACTGTCGGAAGCCCGTCGAGAGCTTATTAAAGCCCGGAATGGGATTTCGCGGGTCCTTGGAAGGTCCGGTAGAATTACTCTGAAAATGTTTAATTTATCAACTGCGATTTTTTTCACAGATATTGCATACAGTTGCCATTTGTCAGCCCGCGTTTTAGACTGCAGTTTTGTTATCATCAGAAACTGGAAAGAGAGTGCATTCTTCGGAGAAGAATTAACCCCTATCTAATAACATTTGATGACCGCGTCATGTTGACCCTTAACCATTTGAATCCAAAGTCAATGTGTTGAGCGGAAGCTATCGAGGAGTAGCAGTGTGTTGAATTTCAAGTCAAACCGATCACGGGTTTTCGTTTTATCGTGTTGACCTATAAATGCAAACGTATGGCCTACATAGAAACTTGGAAGCTGATTGCAGAGGCAAGACGATACACATGGAAAAGAATGGTTTTGTGACATGCAATGCGGAAGATGTGATGTGAATGAGTAGCAAGGGTAACAACAGATGAGCAGCGGCTGCTACGTGTGAAATGAAGAGAGATCACGTTGTTCGGGTATACTGTCGTTGTAATAACTTCGCACATTGGTAAAAAGAGCATTCGAACCACTAAAGAGACGAGACGATAGAACTGATATGATGACACATACCAGGTTTCCCATTTAATCATTGTTATTTATAGTACCCGACACCGATGCACTGAAGTACACTACTATGGGATAAAAAGGAAAGTCCTTCCCAGACCTCAAGAGCCCATATGGCGGCGCTGATTTCCGTTTCATTAGCCATCAGCTGGACACCAACCGACTGAAGCTGCAAGACCACGGATACGGGTCTAGTGCATCGCGTGGTATGCCCGTTTACTCTCAGCTTTCGCTGGTACTCATTAACCGACCGCGAGATGATGGCACGTTGTGTTGGCGTTGGTATACAGTATAGCCGTGGGTGATATTTGAACCCACGACCTCATGGTCGCAAGTCCGGCACTCTACCGTATGGGACGGGACTGCAGAAACCTGAGAAGTTCTGAACGCGTCCAGTCTACGAGTGATGTTAAAAATCTTTTCTGTTTTGGAGTCACCCGAGACTGTTTCTATTGGTTTGTTTGCGCCCGCTCTAGAGATACTCCTGCGTAAATAAGATTATTTGCAAGGCGCCAAGAAAAATAACCGAAATGGTCGTCTGCGGCGGTGGTGGTAAAGTCTGCGGTCGAGCAGACCAACTGGTTGTCATTAGCTCAGCAGACACGTCCGGAAGACTACGCAATCGCATTACCGGACTGGATGCACTGTACAAGCGTGCGCGTGCAACGAATGCGGCGTTGCATCATTGCCGTGTATAGTGTGTGTGCTATTTCGCATCCAATTAATTCTCACTTATACGCTTTCTATACACAGCTAACGCACGCTAGAAAAACGCCACTTTCAAAACGCCTCAAATAAACATTACGTCTTTCGATCGCCGGTATGATCTAGAAGAAACAAGTAGGTATATACTCACGCAATTCCACATTTATGTTTACATTTACTTAGTTACTGCAGGCTATTTCCGACTTTGCATCTGATAGTCATTCGGTCATTAACTTGTGAGTCTGAGAGAGTCCAGTTATGTCTCCAACAAATTTGAAGTTTCCTATTCCGAGTAAATCGTAGGCACGGGACAGACGGTGTCCAGCACGATGCGGAGGGACAGCCGCATAATAAGGCCGTCCCATCATACCGATGCAAAATTGCCCTCGGCATTACGTTTTCATCGTGCGACTTTTCAGTTTTATGCCATGACAGATAGGCAGATAGACAGAGGAGTACAACGAGTAACTGGACCTTCGGTGGTACGGCGTCATGATAGCTTTTAAAACAAATAGGTGCACGGCCGGGTCCGCGGGTGGCCGCTGCGACATGTAGCCCTTTAGGATAATTAGAGATTACAGATTATCACAAATCTTGAAAACTGAAACATTTTCGCTCGTGAAATGTATTCGACGTTCGACGATATGTCTTGGTTTTACGTAAATCCATTTTTGACGAAGATATGCGCGAAAAATGATATTTGCCTTTTCGTTCCCAGTAACCTTGACCTTTGAGCTTTACACCTCAAATTTGCTCTTCCAGTTACTCTTTTCCAGCGCTATGTTTGCACTAAATTAGATTTAGAAGTTTCTACAGGTTTCCTCGAGAAAATCGGAAGCACGGAACGGACGGACAGACGGACATAGTCCAACGCTTAATGCGGCCGCCTAGGGAGGGCCGCATAACAAATCTTCCAGAACTTGCTCTGAAAATGCCGCTATACTCATATTATAAGCGTAACAGAATTGACGGTGGAACACAACACGGGATAAAAATATAGCTCAATTCAGCTGATATTTCCTTGGTTACGTAAAGCTAAAACACACAGACGATGTGTCCACGATGTCGTTGTATTGTGTACTGTACGCTGAGTCTCAAAAGAACGTCTCAGATTAATTCGTCAACAGAACAGGCAAATATATGACATTTTAAATAAGCTTAATATTTGGTACATAGTACTAATAAAGTTCAACTTAGGGTTTGCTTGTAAAAATATCCAAATCACTTTTTGTTTACTTACTTAATTTTACTTTACTTCGAGATGTCGATTTGACGTAACTGATTCTGTGTTTCTGTTACGTAAAATCGACATCTCGAAATAAAAGCGATAAAGTCACAGAACGGGTATACTGCATTTAAGTTAATAAAAGAGTTTTCAAGCAAAAGTTGGATGCGAAGAAACTTTTGTCCTCTTCAAGGAACTTTATGTTTACAAACAACATTGATATTATCAGTTACTCAGTTACGCAAAATCGATATCTGAAAATAAACGTATAAAGTTAAGTAAGTAAACAAGAAGTGATTTGAAAAATTTTACGAGTATACTCCAAGGTAAACCTTACTGATGATATGCACAAGTTATTATTTAAAATGACTGCGATTTGTCTGTGCTGTTGACGAATAAACTTGAGATATTTTTCAGACACAGCGGATACCTTATGGGATTCATCAACAGCGACGATATCGTATTCCTGGACAACCTGCAGGAAAGGCACAACGCTCCTCGGTCGTTACGCACCTTTACCCACACTATGGTTTGGTCAGGAGCAAGAGGGAATATTGCCATAAGTGCTCTGTCTGTATTGTGTAGCTTTCTATAGTTGCACAGTCATTTGAGCAGCTAACAGGTTTTGTCTACCAGATTTGGCTTCATCTCACTGGGTTCACTCACTGTGCTTAGGTTACTTTGTGTGTGTCAGATTATTTTCTTGTATAATATCTGCATGCATGTTGTATTATTGTAACACGGTGAGGTGAGCCTGGTTAGATCGAGGCCTGTCTGGATGACTAACCACCCTCCTTCAGTGCTTTGACACTGTTGGGTCATCAGACCTGTAAAAACCGTCGGCCGTATAACCTATATTGTGTTGGTGCAGACGTTACACCATGCTCAACAATCAACCTTTACCCACACAGCCCAAGAAGATCTAGTTCTAGCCATTCCAGCCGTTCTGTTTTTTTACCTTTTGCTTTTAACTCGCGATATCCTCACCACCGAGGAGGCACTGTCATCGGTACATGCTGGTAAATCGACAGTCAACATCGATTTCTCCATCGTTTACGCTTCTCTACCTCACGGAGACGTCAAAGGTCACGTGACATTAGCAGCATCAGCAGCAATTATAGTGCAGCGGAGCGATAATGTAACAGCGCTGATCCATTCGTTCCCCTTGACCATTGTACGCCGTTCGTTAGCTCAACGCTTCGTGGTTTGACCTTTGACCTATTGTTGTGAAAATCGCATGAGTATGGACAAATGTGCTGCAAGAAATATATGAAAACTCTGTACAGCAAATTTGAACTTTCTGTCTGCGACTTTTTGTTTGAAAGTAGAGGCAGGTACAAGACGGACTGACAGACGGACGTGTGCAGTCCGAAATGCAGCCTCCTACAAGACATGGCGCAATTAGCAAAGCGCTTCAGGGACTCAACCACATCAATCGATTTGTTATACCTTGCCTCATCACAAAGCTGACTGACTAACGACATTATGTTTGTGCTATGTGATGAATGCTGTTTGACGAGTGCTGACCAGTGACCACACCCAGACATAGTTTCGCATAGCGCATAGTTTCGTGCGCGAGTGATTTATAGGCATAAGTTGCATAACGCCACATTCGCGTAAACTTTCATTTGCGTATTGCCGGACAAATCGTATCTTATGGTAGTATTCCATTTGTGGTAATTAGCCGGAAAGCAGGACAATATTAAAGCGATATTTCCTGGTTGCTGAGCTGGTACGATTGCGCTTTTACGTGTGGTTAACTAAATGACGATGAATGAGATCTGATCGCCAAGGTGTGACCGTATATATACGTGCGATATGTAGCCTACGTTATTTTTCCACGTACATACGGCACGCGTACGTTATTTGTCGTACGTTGACCTCATTACGAAAATTAACTGTATGTAAGTTACTTACAACCAAAGTTGACAAAAGTCAGCACTGAATGTGTTGATGATTCTCGAAAACAACTACTAGTAGAGAACTTAGGCTTACACAGTTGAACTTCTAGGCTTCTAGCTACTATTGCACACAGCAAAATGAACAAAAGTTCACAAAAGTAAAGACTGATATATCGTGCCGGAAGGGAGCGTACAGTCGCTCCTTGCTGATCGCAATCTACATTGTGTTCTGACACGTTGATAATATTGTTGAAATAGACTGCAATAACACATCCACACACAACTGTACACCAACAGCGTACGTATTTAGCGAAAACACTGTTTTTGTTTATACGCATAACTCCTAGCAGAACAGCAAAAATGAGCAATCCAAAAACTGGAAAACAAATCACCTCAAACCAATGCTATACCAGCAGGATTGCTGCATTGTGCGAAATGTTCGGTCACGACATCAGCGTCGCATTTCATCGCAACAGATAAGTTACTTTTTTGTTACCGAGAGATGCTAGGTCGCAAAATTTTTGTCTATCCGTCTCTCTGTTACGATCCGGTATTGTGTCAAAATTTCTCAAAGTATCGCCGAAATTCTTTCACCGTCTTTAGTAGCGTTATCACTCTGTTTTTAGAACTGAATTTGCGTTTCGAAATTCAAGCGACGTCACCCGAAAATACATGCGGGGTATAAAAATTTATGATTTTCGACAAGTAAGTCGCTGTGTCTCGGAAATGATGCAATATAGAGCCACAGTTACTGCTGGATGTCAATCGGAACTCGTATGTTCTGTATCGAACCACGTGGTGTCCGATGGCCTTGTGTGACCGTGGAGGATGGTGATGTTGCAAATTTATCGATAACCAATATCTTAATCGACTGCAACTATCACCTACTATGGGACGATCACGTTATGTCTGTCCTATTATGCCTTAGTTGTTATTATGTGTGATACATCGTTGTTCAAAATCAACGTTTCAGATGTAAATTTTGGCATCCGCTTCTATCTTGGACGAAACACACATGAAGACACACATCTCTAACTCGGTATATGCAGATGCCTTATTGCATGTACTATACTACAGTAACAACTAGAGGCTGCGTTTTATTACAGAAACGTTTTAACGATTGCGCAAGCATCACTCGGTATATGTTAGTGACAGCTTGGCTTCCATCTTCTTAAATCGCAAAAATATGCTCACTGAAAAACTAGAAAAAGCGCGGTTTGAAATTTGATATTAAGCTGTGGTACCACCTAATGGTATACAGTAAACAAAAACAAAAACAAACATGGGCGCACAACAATGCAAACCTTCCCTACACAATGGCCCGAAAATAGTACTTACAATTCTGTCTCTTATACATAGCGTTTTGTTGCGCCCAAACTTACCAGTGTGTGATTTAGTGAACATTAACAACAACATTAAAAATAAATTAGTATTAATATTGGTAATAAAAGTAGCGAGTGATAGTCGCGCAGTGACTAATTTATCTTTACCGTCAAATATATCCATCGTTTCCGACTAACGTCGCCATCATAACGATTTCCGATAATGCTCACGTAATGCAGATGTGGCCATTTATGGTCGATTTATCGATATCTATCAGAGTGATTTGTTGATGCTTGCGGCGCATCGCATATGTCATATGCGAACATGCGACTGCGCATACAAACTGTGTGCCTGTCTGGTATGCTAGAGATGCGCCGTTATATTGCTATCGGTAATATTAATGTTATATCATTCGTATCATATTTGACAAAGATGCACTACTTTATCCTGAGATCCACAGCCAGTGAATTAGACGTGGGAAGTTCAATTAATGTCATCGATGTCCGTCGAGTAATGACTGTTTGTTTAAAACAACAGAAAATACGTCCGGCTGTGTTCGTCGCCGTTGATTGTACTTATCACCGGTTTTTGTAAGGTAGTGTGGCGACGTTATTTAGGTGCAGATAGTGCCAGATACGGTAATGTATTAAAAATTTCGGTATGTTTTAATGTTCCACGGTGTAGTTAAGTAAGTTGCAGCTGTTATAATGAGACGCTTGAGGTATGAGACAGAGTCCGATTGTGTTAAAGTTAAAAGCTAAAGCAGTGGTAAGTTCTTAATGGAAATCCGTCTTAGAACTACGGGGTATCGCTTGCCATTTGGGACCACCTGCCACCCGACTCAAGCGAACAGCCAGTGAAGGCTGGTATTCGATTCACCTACCACGGAGGGATGGAAGGCTGAGTTGACCTAGGTGGCTGGTTACATACCGAGATGGTTTACCCGCCCACAGACGGTCACCCATCCAAGTACTAACTGGGCCCGGCGTAGGGTAACTACGTTGATCGAGACCAACGCGCTACCACTAAGTAAGCCACGCATGTGGTCGGGATCTGAGATTATAAGGTTGATGTTCATCCGGAATTTTTGCTTGATGTGTGCATTTTTGCATATGAAATGTGTTTGTTTTGTGTGTTTTTCTGTCTCTGCTGCCTATACTATCACTCTAGTATTGGGCCGGGTCTTCAATATTCTTCGGCACTGTGACACCCCACACTTAGCGAAAGATCGACGCTACTGGCAACTACGTTATCACCATAACTAGCATTTTTTGACATGTCGCGCGCCTCTTCGTGACTGTCAACGTACACTGGATGATTATCAGTCTGTCACAACGATGAGTGGCGGCTAGTTGCGATCGATCGACGACCAGACAGTGACAGTCTGCCAGCCAGGGTCGTTTTAATGCATCGCAATACCCACCATTACTGTCGCCGCCGGTTAATTGAGCATCACTCAATGACGACTACATGTACCAGGCTAGACGCATGCTGACGGGCGGCTAAGCTGACTGGCGACGAAAGTTTCTGGATGTGTTTTTGGGCTCTTCGGAATATCGCAGACATGCGAAATTTCTGCTGGTAATTTTTTGGAGCATTCTACTTTCGGAAGAGTAGCCAACCTCTTCTGGTAGAAAGGCGGGAGAGCGGCTGCGAAGAACAGACTCGTAAAGATGGCGTCGTAAGAGTTATTTTTACATGCTTTTCCATCATTTGTCAGTATCTTGATAGTCGATTTTGCACAGAATTAGTCACAGTCATGGTATCAGTCGTAACTCACATTTAAGCATACAATAATTTATTATTAGAAAACCCGAATAAACGGTCTCCCTCAGCTGCGCTATACCTTGTTTACTGGTCACTGCTAGCTGCACACCGGCAGCAGACCGCTGAAGTAGGAATGGAACACAATGCAACGTCAATGGTGACCACGTCTGAAGAAAAGAAAATTAATGTTTTATTAGACCGCCCGGAAGGCCTTACGTTTTACTCGTGGTGTTTTTTTAATTCGCCATAGGATCTCCGAGCTCCCTCTGACGATCGCCGCGAAACTTTGCCACGTGATCAATATTGGCGTCGATTTTATAATGCAAGTCCATAAATTCGGGGGCCTCCCCTAAAAAATTGGGGCCAAAACATCAAAATTTGCCGCGATTTTACGCAACTTCGAAAATCGGAAAACTACTTGGTCAACCACATTTTATCCTCTATTGGGCGAAAACAATTTAGTGAACTTTGGTCCACTAAACAAAAAAGTTATAGGCGTGCATGTTGACCCACCCAAGTAGACTTTTTTCGGCATACTAAAATTCGGCCCTTAGGAGTGCTCTCCCCTCATATTTTTACACACCTTACAACACTGGGGGCGCCGGGCGGCCTCAACTTGGGCTCTGACCCATATTTCTAGTTTTGTTTGATTTTATAGCCACTCCCTGCGGTGCGTTTCTCTGGCTGGTTGTAGGCCTATTTTACATCGTGAAGAGAAGTGTCCCATTTCCAGAAGACGTCCAAAAACGCACCCTCTGTCTGGCGACAGCAGCTGCAGTATGCGTCGTTTTCCGTCATCTGTCCGTCCATCTGTCTGTCCGTCGATATCAGGACGTTTCATCTCCGCAACCAATCGCTTTCCGGTTCCAATTCATCTAATAATCCAGCGTTCGTCGCAGAACAGCCACATCGACAGTGATTAGTGGGCTATATAGCGCAGGGTTTATATGGGTATATTGTCCACAGTATTTGCGGACAGATCAAAAATTGTTGGAAGAAAATTAAGTATATAAACCATATCCGCACGTCTCTATAACAAAAAGGTACGAGTATCAAATCCATGTGAATTACGTCTATTCTGTCGGTTCATAACTTCTGTCCTATCCTCTATAAAGCGAGCAATTCTGGCGTTCATTCATTCATTTATTCACAATTATTTGTACGCACACTACGTCGATAATGTCGAATCAGAGGCCCCGGAGGCAGTCGCTAGGTGAGTGAAAATGCTTCAGAAGCTATGGTGATGGAAAATTTGAGTGCATTACTAAGTTAATAAAGACTATAAGTTGTCGTTGAGTTGGCATCGACGATCGATAGTGAATTTCGAGAACATTCGGATTTTAGCAGTTCAAGGTCATCCAAGGTCATCGACCTGGGTGCCGATGAAAGCGCATATGCAACTTCCTATCAGTCATTAATAGTAACCATGGGTGTGTCTCTTACCGTTTTCGATACATTGACGAATAAAACTACAAATCCCATTGGTTACGGAGATCGATGCTCGCAGAGTTGGTTTTTTTATACAAGATTGAGTCGTGTAATAATTCTATCATGAACTTTCTCTTTGAGGTATTTGGTAAATATGATTTACAGATATTGTTAACGAAATACAACATTACTGGACTATGTTCTCCACGTCGTTTTAGGTTTTTAGCTTGTAATTAGTTGTGTTTCTTGTTTTCGTTTTTACGTTCATAGTTGCATGTGTGTTTTTTCTCTTTTTGTTTTTTTGTATGTTTGTTTAAGTAAGTAAAGTAAGTAAGTAAGAGATTTATATAGCGCCGAAGTCTCGGAAGAGAATCAGGGCGCATAAACGCATGTGTTTTGTGTTTGCTGTCGCCATGGCGAAATAAAATTTATATAAATTAGCTTATTTTCCCACTCCATTGTCGTTTGACGCCCCCGCTCAGGGGAACCCTTTAGAATTTGTGGATGAAATTTATCTCGCAAAAACTAGATAGATTGGGCTACTTTGCGGTGAAATTTGCATGACCTTAACTTCAACCGTTTTTGACTGATCCACTCATGTGACAAACGGACGGACGAACGGACCTTCATGGGATGTAGCGCGCTAAGCATTTATGCTGTCGCGCGCTAAAAAATCTGGCTCGAGTCACAGTGACGACAGTGCAGTCGCTGTCAACACAGTCCTAGCTAATGCACCCAGACAGTCCTCTGTCCGTAAGCCGTGCTTTAGCTACTGGATTAGCTGAACGAGCGACACATCTGTTCTGAAGTCTACTCCACCTTGCGGCTGCGGCTGCTGCTGCTGCTGCTAAAACAGCACTGATAAGTTCGTACTTCAGGCAGTCGGATATTTACCAGACAGTAGTCCTTTGTGTTGCTGTTTGAAAAGTCTTTAATGTCGTCTTTTGCTCCCGTTCGAAGACTGAAACGTGGCTGGTACTTTTTCCGGGGGTATTGTCGCAGTAGTCGGAAGCCATTCAAGAAGATGCGCGGGCGAGGTGGCAGCCGCGACATGCAGCTCTCCCGGGTAAAGATTGTATAGTCGTGCGATGTCAGATTTATGTTCACGCCTCCACACACACAGCCTGATAGCAAAATGGCAAAGATGGCCGCTATACATGGAGCTGGAACGGGAATTGCATGAAAAAGCAGACCTGAAAATCGGCTGGCTAGTTACACACTGTACTTTCATTCAGCGGTGCAGCAGCTGACAAGCCGCCTTCCAATATGCAATATACGCAGAACAGTATACTGGGGATCGTTTTGATTTTGCTTTGACGTAAATCGATTGCGTACATTATCATCTTCATGACTTTGACCTTTAATCATTTGACCTCAAAATTGTTTCACCAGTTTCTCCTGTCGTATGCTATGTCTCCACCTAAATTCTCTGGATTTGGAGTGAATTAAAGGAAAAACAGACGGATGAACGGGTGTGACGATTAATGCGACATCAAGGGAGGGTAATAACGACTTCGTTATTTTGAAAACCGTTGTAGATTCAATATATTTTACAAGTCTAATGGAAAACAATCTAATCCGATATTAATAATGTTTTATATTAAAGCATAATAATATGCTTTAATATAAATCTTTATTCGCCACATAGGCAGCACAAAACAGTAAATCACAAAAACAACAATCAGAGTAAACAGACAGGAAAACAGACACAAATCAAAATACAATCTAAGTAAACTGACAGTTATGTGTAAAACAGACAATACGCACAATACCGCGGTATTGCGGTGTTTTTATCATATCTCATTATTGTGTCAATGCCGTTATTGTTTTTTTTCTCACTTGGTTGTTATACGTAGGCTATAGCACAATTTTACGGCGTATCTATACTGTATAAGGACGTTCGAGTAATGTCGTGCGGATGACAGCAGGAAATGTTTAATTTTGCAGCTGCAAAAGCTGTAGTCTACGACAGAATGACGTCGAGACTGCAAGGCTGTCGAAGTGAATGAGACGGATCTATTGCCGGTTGTCATTTGTCTCCGGTGAAACGGTGGACACGGTGAGAGATATCCGAACGTCAAGATGTCATCCCGGACTCTTGTCAACTGCCGCAACGGCAGTAGCAGCGGTGGCACAGTCGTAAATCTGGCTGCGAATCAATATGCAATCATCCTTACGTAGAGTCGCCGCTCGACCAGTTGCTGCGTCCACAGCTGGTGCTTGCTTGTTCACCGTTTCCGCCACATCCGTTATCCGATCTGCCTTCGAATCCCTTCCTCCCTTTTATCGCGGCGTTCGGTCGCTGCCCGCTAATGTTCTATTTTGCTGACTGGATCATTTACTCGACTCCGAATCTCGAGAGTCTCCAGTACCTCGATCTCATACTGTTCCCCATCTTCCTCCCGTCTCTCCGTGGCAATATAACACGCATACACACACCCTCACTCGCTTGTTACACTTGTATCCGACAAAGCTGCTGCATCGTTCGTCGCAAAACGTTATACAGTAAAACAACTAAATAACCAATACGATCTAATAAAAAAATATACGTTGAATGATTTTATTTAACGTGCGTTACTTCCTACTTTTGTTTCGTGTTAGTTATTGCCTTATGTTTTTATCTTTTTTTCATTACCTTGTGGATCTCCGTTTTTTTACGCCGAACCCCATCAAATTTGGTAAAGTATAGCTGAGTCATCGTCGATAAAACTAGTTTGTGTCGGATTTGCGATAACTGTTTGCACCGAGGAACGACTGCGTCATTTTTGGTGGATTTGTTACGAAAAGTGATGCAAATTTGGTTTTGAGCCTCGTGTATTTTAGGGAACACCCAAGAAAAGCTAGCGACGGCAATGATATACAGTGTAGAAACGTTTAGAGTGTGGCGCTTGAACGAAAAAAATGTGCGTTCGAACCCTAATAGCTTTCGCTCTCGCTAAGCGAGGCAAACCATAAAAACATTTAGTGGGACGTGGCTGTAAGTTGTTGCATTCGAAACAGTGCGGAAAAAAGGATGCACATAGACACACTGCAATATTCGATATATTCGATATAATTATTGGAGATATTCGATAACATAGGTATAGGGTAACCGACAATGCTCTCTGGAGTCTGGACTCATTGGATTCCTCGGCATGAGGAATGCCAACACCGCATGGTAAGTTAAAGAGAAAGCCAGTAGCCACGTGTCACATTAGGGGCCATCCACATATTATATAACAAAAAATGTCCATTTTTGACAACCCCTCTCCCCATATAACGTTATATAACAGTACTACAGACCCTCCCCAGAAATTATATAACACTCGCCTAGACCCCCCTCCCTTTAATAAACGTGCCGTGAAAACACACAGCATGGATACCTATTACATAAGTTGTTCTAAAAATGTCACCCCTGTTATTTACACTACAAACCTATTTTGAATTTTGATACTATTTGGCTAAATTGTACAGAAGAACTGTACTCTGTAGTCTGTAGCGTATTAAATGGTGCAGATGCAGATGAATTTTACAGTGTTATATAACATCAGCACAAACACCCCTCTCTCCCTCATATAACAAATTCCTGAAGCCCCCCTCCCCACTCAGACCGTTATATAATATGTGGACGGCCTCTTACATACAGTGGACCTTGATGCTTCGTGCATTCCATTGTTTCCCCGTCATGTATCCTCGGATCATTCAATATATGCATTGTACAAACCTTTCCGGGAGAACCAGTACCAGACTTGACGACCTTGCAACAACTGTTATCAACTACACGCAGAAATTGACAAGCATCAGAACACTGATTGATATGGCACAGAATCACGACGACTGGGGTCTACTGTGATCGAGTGAGCTAACGTAGAAGATCTGTACCGACCCGAGTAGAAGAGGAAGAAAAAGAAGGCTCGACTGTCAAAAGCGCACGCTCTGCAAAAGTGTCACTTGCTAAAGTGAATTCATCTATCTTTGAATTCTGGCACCAAATCAAACACCATACCAAAACGTATTGACACAACGAAATACTAAGGGCAAGATTCTGTGTATAGTCCTAATGTAAATAAAAAGACAGTCCAATTGTTAATATATCTCGTTTAAAATGAGACGACTTCAAATGTGATTTTTGCGTGTGATGGTAATCTGATTTTGGCGCCAGGAGCTTCAGCTGTTCATGTTTAAATTTCTTCGACAATCGACACTATACGTTAGTCACGGTGAAAAGAAGTTACTGCATGCCTCTTTTGGGGTTGTCTGTAGTCCACGTAACTTACAACTGTCAAACTTGGGTGTATTTGTTCCGAATTCTTCGTGGAATTGTTGTTTCTCTGCGAAACTGACCACCAGTCTCATGGTTGTCAGAGGTCATGTACAGATTCGCTTTCGAGCCAGTGTGCATGAAGTTTTAGGTGTAATTTCTACAGACAACAGTAACCAGTTGCTACGAAATTTGCCACACAACCTATCACAATGAAGACTCCTTGGTAAGGTATACAGCTATATAGACTTCAAACTTGGTGAAAATTGCTTTGCAGGCAGAAATACATTTGCAGCCGATATGTTGTCTGCATCAATTTGGCCTTTTATGGTCAATATAATCTTCTGGTTATTATTTTTCTGTTGGGATCAGTTTACGCCGCTGTGCGTCGGATTATATTTCCGATTAATTTCTGGCCGACGCCGTGCCTTTCTTCGATTCACGATAGCTTATAAGGCTTCTACGGTAATCTAAAGGATATAAAGAGAAGATTGAAGAACGGGCCTTCTGCGGGTGTAAGCGGCATAGACCGAGAGGCGAGTCATTTTTTTAGCTTGAAGGAGTTAACAATATAAATTGTCAGATATACAATATACATGTATTACTCTTTTTGTCACTTTCTGTCCGAAATGTGACGTCATCATCGTTTTCAGCAACCTGGATTACGTAAAATGAATGACGTCAAATGTCTTTGAATTCTGGTTTTGTTTTGGTAATAAAACTGGCAAATCACGCTTAGTTTTGTAGCCTCAGTCTGTCCCAAAGATCGCCTAAAAGCTACACATTTAGGCTGAGCTAGTGTTATATGAGCTAAGATATCGTATTTAGAAAAAATTCCGAGAAATACCCATGCCATCATGTGAACATCCCGGTTTGCTGATTTTTTACGTTTAGCCGAAAAAACAGCTGGCGTAACCCTTTGACGCCCACTGTTGCCACATGGGTACAGCTACAAAGCATCCTGTGTCAGACCGGGTTAAGACATCATTTGTAATTTTTGACATCCGGGCACTCTGACGCTCATGGCTGAGCGTCAGAGTGCCCGGATGTTAAAAATTACAAA
>Ga0056114_1000176_pt1 | contig 18202 bp, 15 predicted proteins | sample WorMetHERISLAND1_FD_77005 | JGI IMG/M metagenome (GOLD analysis project Ga0056114, IMG submission 77005) | Marine gutless worms symbiont microbial communities from Max Planck institute for Marine Microbiology, Germany - Olavius loisae HERON... ...
CCCTACCCTCCCTTAGAAGTGGTGTCTTCCTGATACGGCGAAACCCGATTCGCCGAAACCTGTATGTACTATGTACTTTTTCAAGATTCGGCGAATCGGGACTGAACCCTCAGAAGTGAGCCACTTAAATCAAGCTGGTCTGAGGAAGTGCTGTAAGCTCTCCTAGCAGGGTATGGTGTACTGAGCTCCAGCCGAAATCGAATTTGGTGAATTAGCCTTAAAAACTGACATTCGGTGGCAACAATTTCAATGATTTTCCTGAGAACCAATTGACCAAATTTCGTGCACTGCGTAAGGTAATTTACTAATAGTACGAGCTGATTTGCCAGAACCCTGCAGTATCAGCATTCCGCCATAAGCAATATTTACCAGAGTGCAGTTCTGACTTGAAAATATTTGCCGGAACGTTCTGGCACCAATACACATCTGCTAGGGTCTGCAAGATCGCTGTAAGTTCCCACAGCGTGGTTTAGGGGGCAGAGCCCCAGCAGAAATCGAATCTGGTGTGTTCTAGCATTTTCTGAAATCTGGTGGCACATGCAGTTTTACTGAAATTTTTTCCGGAAAGTCATTGATCACAATGCAGAGGTCAACAAAAAAGTGACGTCATTGTTGACATCTACATTGTACATAACTTTTTACAAAACACTGTGATTTCAGCATGCAATTATCCTAAAGCTTAACCTTTAAGTTCAGGTGGGGAACTACGCAGCCTGAAAATTGGAGGTCGGTCTCAGGGAAAGCAGTGCCTGTGGGTTCCCCTTACTTTGACCACCAATTATGGACTAATTAAGCTGACCATCAGCTCTTCAGTTCATGTTTCTCTGTGTTGTATCTGTCGTATAGTGTACTATCATATCATAGTTGTAACCACTTCTCTGTTGTTCGCATTATCATTCGATTGGTTGTCACTTCATGCAGTTTGTTATGAAGAAGTTCCAGGGTTTGGCAGGGATGTTATTGAGGCCAGGAGTCCTAAGTCAAAGTGATGAACTTCAAATGCCAGTGCTAAAGAAACAGATGCCAGTAGAAATAGTAGCACATTATTGTAACCAGAATGACCTGACCTGATGATCCAGTTTCTAATGATTGATGCTTGTAGAGTCAGTGCTCAACAACGGTCATAACACTGAAGTGCTTTTGTAGAAAAAAATAATTCAGTGACTTGAAAAAGTTTTTTTACGAGGCAAGACCGATATGAGCGTTGACGTACACAACAAAGTCGGGGACCATGGACAAAATATAAACAGAATGCCAATTTGGGGAATTTCGTGCTGTAGTTACAAAACCTCCATCAAGCCAGTACCGTGGTCAGTCAGTATTTAAATACATACAGAACTTTTACTTCAAACACTGATGGAAACATGACACGTAACCTCCACTTCAAAAAGTGGGGGGGGACATGTCCCCCTGTCCACACTGTGATCATTGGCCATGGAGACCGAACTAAGAAGAAACAACTCTGAGCAAGGCCAAGGCCAAGAGAGTTCAGGCCAAGGACAGATAATTTGGCTCTGAGGCCAAGGCCAAGGCCTAACCACGATGGGGTTATGGATAAGAACTGATATAAAATGCACAGTTTACTACAGGGCCGTTAGCCTGTTATCTCCTGTGGTTTGTATGATTGTTGAAAGGTTTGTACATTGTTGTTGAACAGGTTTGGCAACGTGGAGCTCGGCTGTGCCAGTGATCGTTCGGCGGCCACAAAGTGCAGTCAGAGAGGTCGGTGGCAGGGTTCAGCTGGACTGTAGCATCTCCGAGACGTATCAGAACTACTTCGAGTGGCGCCATTACCTGTCGCCGGATCTTAATTCCAAGCAAGTCTACTCGACGTTCAACAACAGTGCATTTGTTCGCGGGCCTGACTTCCCCGCGGACAGATTCCACCGGACTGGACAGTATGGCTTAAGAATGACGAACTTGGCGGCGTCGGATGGTGCTTTGTTTTCCTGCCACTTCTCCCGGTGGAGTTTGTCTGCATCGGCCAATGTCTTTGTCATTGGTGAGTAATTTGCGCAGCAATTTTGTGGAGTTTAAGTAACTTCGTTGCTAGTGGAGTTTGCATGAAAATCAGCCATCTTGCTGCGTAACCTGTCAGAGGGTTCCAATAGACCATCTGTATTATCCTTGTACAGGTACATTAATCTTGTGTCTTAGTAAAACTTTCGTCTAAATAAATGTTAACTAATAACTTATTTCCAATGATTTTGTAGATGATTCCGCCCACTAACTTAGTTGTTTTTAGTTCACCTGCTGTAAGAGGGAATATTGCCAGAACTGCTCTCTGTTAGTAGTATTGTACAGCATTCTCTAGTTGCACAATCATTTTGCAGCTCACAGGTTTGGTCTACCAGATTTTGCATTCGTGCCTTTTTGTCCTGCCCAGTTAATGTCACACATTTTATTTGCTATATCCTTGTGTTTTGATTTCTGGCAAATAAATGTGAATGTATGTCACTGGGTTCACTCACTGCTTATATTTGTGTGTGTTACATATATTTGCTTATGTTTCTATTGTCTTGTAGTATATCTGCATGCAAGTTGTATTATTGTAACATGCTGAGGTGAGCCTGGTTAGACTGAGGCCTGTCAGGATGACTAACCACCCTCCTTCAGTGCTCTGACACTGCTGGTTGGGTTGTAAAAATATTGTCCCCGAAATAACCTAAACTGTGCCGAGTAGGACGTTAAACCTTACCCAAATTGGTGAGTCGGTAGCGCGTCGGACCAACGATCGGAAGATTGTGGGTTCGAGGCCTACTAAAGTAGTGTGTATCACAGTGTTGACAGGTAACCGCAAGGGGTGAACTGCCCGCTGTGGCCGGCCGCCACTCCTTTTTTCCGAGCTGTAGGAAGTTGGGAGTTTAGACTGTCAGCGTTGATGGACTCATATCTAGCTTGGGTAAATGGTAAGAGCGGTAGACAAAGCTGATGCTCTACTGACGCTTTCCAGCGCTCTATAATATCGGAAGCCATTTACCATTTAAATCAACGTGTATTGTGGGTTTTTGCGATGATGTGCTCTACAAAAGAACTTACTTAATTACTAACTTAGCTGCTAGTGTCTGTTCATCGCTGGTGTTTGATTGGTTGGTTGGTGTCAGCTGACCTGTCGGCGTTGTCAGAGCCGGAAGTGTTCAACATAAGTTCGTCGGGTGTCGTCGTCTGCAGTGTCGTGTTCAGTGGACCAGACCGCGGCGCTCTGACAGCCACACAGTTTCCACAGCTCGACATGTCACTCGGTGGTTCACGCGTTGACACAGAGAGGGCGCCACTCAACTACACTCGTCAACCGCCGATGCACTACCTTGTCCGCGTATGTATCAATGGACATCAGCTGTCACTAAGGCATCTCATGCGGCCAATTTTGGGGATATATATGTTTTTTTCCAGCATATAAAATGTTTCTGTTCATTTTTTACACCAAGAAACCCAAACTGCAAAAATTCTACCCATGCATATTCATAACTGGGAAGATTGTTTAGAGAATGGTCGCATGAGCGAAAAAATGTGGCAGTTATAGCTAACATTACATTGTACTGTCTATTAGTTGTTAATTGTTTGATAATAGCTATGTAGATGGGTGCTATACTTTTCAAGATGCCACCTGTAACTGATTCTGATGCATTTTTCTTTAATATATGTGTGTGTTTCTTTCTACAGCCAATGAGTAGCAAATCTAACAAAAACATTCCGGTTTTGCACGATGCCGGCACCTCATGAAAAACATGTTCTTGTTGTGCGATGTCAACAAATGCCACGTTTTATGAAAGCGGTGAACATATGTGCATTGGTCATTGCTTGCTGAGTTTGTGCCAGTGACAATTGGTCGTTATTTGTAAGGGGCCGTTCACATCTTATATAACGGTCTGAGGGGGCTTCAGGAATTTGTTATATGCGTTATATGAGGGCGAGAGGGGTGTTTGTGCTGAATGCTGATGTTATAACGCTGTAAAATTCATCTGCATCATTTAATACGCTACAGACTACAGAGTACAGTTCTTCCGTACAATTTAGCCGAATCGTATCATAATCGGTTTGTAGTGTAAATAACAGGGGTGATGTGACTTTTTTGGAATAACTTATGCAATAGGTATCCATGCTGTGTGTTTTCACGGCATGTTGATTAAGGGGGGAGGATGTCTAGGCGAGTGTTATATAATTTCTGGGGGGAGGGTCTGTGGTACTGTTATATAACGTTATATGGGGGATGGGGTTGTCAAAAAAGGACATTTTTTGTTATATAATGTGTGGATGGCCCCTAAACATTGAGCCATTATCTGACCTGAGCTGATGTGTTCATATACACCATAAGTTAGAAAACAAGACGCTTGAAGTTTCGTCATATCTTTGGCAAATGTTGACCGGCTGATGACTGTTTGTTTGTGTTGTTTGTAGACGATGAACGTGACAGCTGATGCTGATAATGCTGACGCCAAACTGCAGTGCTCGGTGTCAACATCGAATCCACAGTATCGCAAAACTGCATCGACGACAATCAAAGTGTTCAGTAAGTCACATTTGTTATTTTTTTGCGGATGCATATCTATGCATTTGAAGTGCATCTATGCACTTATCAGACGTAGGCTAACCACACAGTGCTATAGACACTCGTTTGTGAAAGATTTGAGAAACGAGATGGGCTTATTCTACGACAGTCTCGAGCCCACACGGGGCAGTGAATGATACAGAAGAGGAAACAGTAATATATGTTGTGAAATAATTGTGCTTGGTCTGCAACACAGTTTCATTCGACCGATTGCAGCAAATTTCATATGCATGCATGTCATATGCATATGCATGTCTCCGCAAGCATGCTGTACTGACATTGCAGGTGTTGTCACAATCTGCTCTGTTATAAAACTTAGGGCTGATTGCTTATTTTTTGCTTAACTGTTGAGTCTACTTATCTGGCTAGTTTAAGTACACTTAGAGTGAAAATTGTCGCAAGAACACAAAACCCATTCTCAAGTCAAGATGAGCTCATTCAGTTGTTGAGTGGCAAAATTAGCTGCTCAAATTTCCACTCAGTTGAGTTGAGTAGCACTCAACTGATTTGAGCAGCGTTCTTGCAATCCGCCCTTTGTGCTTGCTAAAACATGTTTTCGGAGGTCATTTACCGCAATCCTTTAGTGTTATTTGTGGTTGAGCAGTGGTTTTTGGCATGTGTGAAACGTTTAACCCTTTGACGCCCACTGTTGCCATATTGGTACGGCTATAAAGCATCCTTAGGTATGTACATTATACATCTGTGGTTCCCACAGTGCTTGCAGTGTTCTGTGTGGGTGATCAGTGACGGCGCATGACGTGCGGTTCTCGCCGAAGAAGAGCGTATACCGAGTGAACGACGTGATCACGTGCACAGCTCGAGGCTACCCGTCGCCGTCCGTTCACTGGCAGCGTGTGAGACAAGATGGTACCTCGCCGTGGTCCACCACGCCGGTGCTACGTGTCACCATCGGCATGGTCGGCAGCAACACATGGCGCTGTCGAGCCGTCAACATACTGGGCTCAGCGGAGACACTGCACAGCTTCATGGTTTATGGTATGTGTGAAATGTATTATGGATTAAGTAAGTAAGTAAGTAAAACGTGGATTTATATAGCGCATAACATTTTAAAAAAACCTCCAATGCGCTGGTCACATTAGTAATGAATAAACAGGATTGTCTTAAGAAACTGCTTAAAACTGTCAGAACCACAAGCCGGATCTCTGAGCTCGTCAGGCAGCGAGTTCCAGACCTTGTTTGTCATAGATAGTCAGATGCATTGGTTTAATGCAGGGTAGCCACACGGCCTTGAAAGTATTTGAAATCCTTGAAATAATTAGTCATTTTTCTAGGACCTGGAAAGTCCTTGAAAACAGAGTAGGGCCTTGAAAGTTTTGGAATTTGAAAGTCCTTGAATCTGAGTATTTCGTAATCATTGTTAGCACATGCAAATTCTGCAGCCATTTCCTAAGTCCACAACTCACTGCCGTCAGTATTGCTGTAGTCTGTCAGCTGACAGCATTGCTTGTGATGATGAGTGTGTGGTGTGCTACAGTACCTGGTGGACCTGGTGATCCCGACAGAACGAGCTCAACGATGACGACAAGCAAAGTCACCGAGAGTCGTAAGTGACTCTGTCGTATCAGCTTTGTTTCTCCGCTTACAGTTTCCGTGATATTTCACACTTTGGCTCTGCGTGCGGCACAGAACATTGGGCCGTTACTTGGACTACCTCGGCACCATCGGTCGCCACCATAAAGGAAAGGGAAAGTAAGTAAGGAAGTAAGTAAAACGAACAATTAAATTGTCTGAAATGACCACGGTCAGTGCGTTTTCACTACAAGTGATGCTGTGAAAGTCATGGGAATGAACGCCTAAAGGGGAAAGCCTTGAGATGACCTCGGAATACAGATACAGAGGGTGTGGACTGTGGACGTGACATGTTAGGGCACAACAAAGTTAAAAAATATGATTGATTGATCGGATCGGATCGGATCGGATGACTTCGATCGGATGATATCGGATCGGATCGGATTGATTGATTGATTGATTGATGGTTTGCTGTGCAGCGATCGTAGGTCAGCCGGCCGGGTTGAGCCAAGGAGCCAAGATCGGTCTCGGCGTGGGTGTCGGAGTCGGAGTTCTTCTGATCCTCATTACCATCATTGTCATCTGCTGCTGTGAGTCCCACGACAAAATCTACATCTCTCGGATATATATTTCACGTATATTTAATAGACAAGAGGCTTGGCTATCACCGAGGGACTGCACATCAGCTGCACTTTATACCAAATTTTTACAATTTCTTTCTCTGGGCATGCCTGTATCAAGCCCGGTTGTGGCAACGTGCGCTACTACTACGCCATAAAGATTACAGCCTCGCAGTTCTTGGCTAAACCATGCGATACTTCCGCAAGGGTTGCATGAAGTTGTAATTGTGAATTTGCAGTCAGTATCGCACTGTATCTCAGAAACGGTGCAAGCTATCGCCACAGTTACTATATAATGTGTGAATATGAAGTGGTGACCTTAAGTGACCACACTACCAACCCATGTTTCAAGGTTATGGAACCTTTCAAAGGTGAATATCTCAAAAATGGTGCATTTTAGAGACAAAGTTACTATAGGACACTAATAGGAAATCAATGGCTGGCTCACGAATGGTACCAGTTTCAATAACTCTGTGTGACCTCTGCTTTCAAGGTCGCTGAATTTTATGAACTAAAATATGCCAAAAACGCTGCAAGAAAGAGACACAGCTACTATAAAACATTAATAGGAAGTCGCATACCATCTATCAAATGCCGTCATTTACAGTGACCTTGAATGATGCATAATTCGTGTTTCAACGTCACGGTACTTTTCAAAAGCAAATATTATTCATTGGTAATTTTTCCAGGTAAAGCAATTCTGGCAGTTGGTGGCAAGTCTCATTTGCTGAAGTTACAATGATATGTCAAGTATTTTGCTGTTGTTCGGATAACTTTTCTCACTAGCTTGTTTGTGTCTTGGTGGCACAGTGGTTAGGGCGTCGGGACTTTCTATCAAGTGGTCGTGGGTTCGATTCCCGGCCAGGGCACAATGAGGGCACCTAGGTCAACTCAGCCTTTTATCCATCCGGGGTAGCTAAATCGAATACCAGCTCTACTGGCTGGGTTTAAGGCGGGGTGTGCTCGCTTGTGTCGGGCTGCACGTAAAATTTTGTGACACCATACTTCGGTGACACCCGATAGTTCTGAGATGGCTTGCCGTGAAGAACTGATCTGGCTTTAACTGTTAACATTTGTAGGCTGTTGTCGAAGGAGAAAGGACGATGTTGGATCACCAGCGCCGGAGTACGATGACGTGGTCAGTCATGCACCACATCTGACCGACAAGGCGGACAATGTCGAAGGATCACCACCTCCCGGCTACTCCAAACTGCACCAGTCCATCGAGCCTGGTACAGACGCGGCTCGAGCTCCCGCTGGTAGGACCTTGGAAAGGTCTGGATTCGCGGATCTGGGACTCGGCTACGATGCAGCCGGCACCTATCCGCACGGCTATGCTAATCCGGCTGCAACTGACGACGCCGGGGAGACTTCGATGAACCGGTCGCTGCGTCGGAGTCCGAGACGTTCCAACTGGCAGACCGACGCGGCTCCGCTGGGATACGTCAACCGGTCGTTTGCTGGTGATACGGGAGTGTCGGACCAGCCTTCCAGAGGTCGTTCAAGGTCACCGGATGTTGTCGACACAGACCAACCCACTGTGTCGTCACATGACCCAGCTCCCTCGCACGCCCAAGGACAGCCTCGAAGTAGACGGAGATCGAACCGGTCGCTCGAAGACCCGACACCACATCCGAACATTCCGCTCGAGGACGCCGCTGATTGGCCAGACAGACGATCACGTGGCAACGCTCCTCGACCTATCAGAAAGCCGGAAGACTCGAACGCCGACGCCACCATCTTTCCGAGTGGTTTACCGCGTGATACCGGACCAGAATCTCCTTCTGGTAGGCGACGGGGTGACAGAGCCTTCGAAATAGTCACACCCGCTGATGACAAACCACTTACGAAAGACGGCCGTGAGCCGGCTGGACATCCTGGGTATGATCCTGCGTTCGACAGACACAATCCTCCGAGTCGGCCTGACCCAAGGTCTCGTGTGAGCGGTGGTGTGCGGTCGGTCGAGAATCTAGCGGTGCCCCCGCCCGGTGGAAAAGACGACCGTAAACGACTGAATCGTTCGTTCGATCCGAGTTCGTATCTGCCGGATGCCACGTCGTTTGCCCGCCAGGGGTCAGCACCGGACGTGCAACAACCGACCATTCACTTCAACACCGAAGCTCAAGGTATTGATGTCTGATGACGTATCGATGAATATGGTTTCGATAAAACTGCAAAAATGTTCACCATGATGTCTGTTCATTTATTGTTTGTACAGAATTTATTTTCCTCACATTTTTGACGAAATTAAGTTAGTAGCAGGGGCGTATTTACAGGGCCCTTGCACCTGGCCCCCTTTAGCCGACCCTAATTTTTATTGATGTACTGGTATTTTTGGCCATTTTACAACATTTTGTTCATCCAGAACGTCAAAATTTAGGCATTCATTAACAAAAAAGCTGCAGCTTCGTCCCCCAGATCCCCTACCAGGGCTTTTCCCCTGGACCTCTCTGGGGACTTCCGTCCCCAGACCCTCTAGGCCCCCCTTTTACACATTCTGAATACGCCACTGATTGATCACCCATGTCGACATATCGACTGTACCGAATGAATTGGTTTCGATCAATACGATAGGAGAGTTTAACGTGGACTCGAAAGCTGAGTATTCAGCTTTATATAGCAAAGTGCAGAAATATTCACACGATGTCAGTTCATGTATTGTTTGTACAGAATTTGCTTTCATGACATTTTTCGACGAAATTAACTTTGTACAATTTCAGTGGTGGAACTGTTGCGAAATATTCCATCGGTTGGTGTTGTCATATACAGTGATGTAAAATTGCGCAGCCCTAAATACTGATGACTGCTAATCCACGTGTATACGAGTGGTTCTTATGGGCATGTGTAACATATTTCGCCTCGAGTTTATTTGCACGTTTAGCCCATGTGACGCTCGGTTCGGGGGTACTGCGACGGCAGCCCCACCGCTGTTCAGGCCTGGCGAACCTGCCCTCTGTGGGAGCCGTCCCCTAGTCACCCCATATTAGTGTAGACTGGGGGACTTATTGTCCTTTATATTTGTATCTTTTTTGCCTATTATTGTGTATGCATATGTGTATTTTGTTGTTTACGTTGTCTGATTTTTCCTTTGTAGATTTTCCTTTAGTACTTTGATACTGTTGGTTGGGTTTTTTGACCTGTAAAAACCGTCTCCCATATAACCTATACTGTGTTGGCGGGGACGTAAAACACTGCACGATCCAATCCAATCGACTCTTGGTTCAGTTTGAAACAAAACTAGCGTCAAACAATAATAGATGCATTTTATCATAAAATGCATCTATTATTGTTTGATGCTAGTTTTTGAAACCTTCATAAATGTTTATGGAGGTTTTATTAACACTTAAATTTTTAATTCGTCAGTCAGTTGATTAATAGTCACAACCTGCAACTGTAATATTTCTGCTGTGCTTTAACGGCTTGTATTGCAGCGTTGTGGCGCCCAGACGATGCATTTGTTTCTGTGTTGTTTATTCGTCTTGGTTCGCGATATTTTTTCGGTGACTGATTGTTATTTCTCGAGATCGACTAGGCTGCTTGGACAGTACAACAACTGAACAGAATGAGATAATACTTTGTACTGTTATATTATATCTCCATTACTTTGTTGATTTTATTATGATCATGTACGTAAATGCTTTTGCTGTTTTTATCATGTGTGGCGGGGATACATGCGACATTGGTGAGCTGTTGCCTGGTTGGCTGTTTGATGGCCCGTTTATCAGCCAAGTGATTGGTTGAGAAGGCTCGATGTTTTGTCCCAGTCAAGTGGTTGGCTGCGAAGATGTGTCGCGGGACGTTAAACTCTACAGTGAATCACGTATCTGGCTTTTTCTTGTCCAGGTTTATGCATAATGTCGTTAATCACTTGGTAACTGAATCACAACGAATAATGTTACTTATTGACTGTAGTTTAATGAGAAGACATTCTACATGACTGGAGTTCAGCCGTGCGCTCGCTACGTTATGTTAATAAGTGAGCCACGTTACGTTAATAACTCTCTGAATATGAACACTGAAACGAATGCTTGTATTTGTATACATGTACATTTGTAATGCCGGCTTCGCTCTTTTGGTATTGGTTTTATGCGTGAATAGTTTTATGTTTATATGCATAATATATAATGAATTTATAACTGCTATAGATTATTTGTCAGTGTTACACGGCTGTACGACGATGTTGTTCTGTATGCTGCTGCAGATGTTCGTCTGTTTCTTGTACTACTTACGATACGATACGAAAGAAGACATATAACGTGGACTCAAAAGCTGAGTGATCAGCTTAACCTAACACACGTAGCCAGAAAAAACAAAAAGAAGAAACTAAAACAAACAAACGCCTGTGCCCACTTAGTTCAGTACAGGTTCGAGATCCGTGAAGGCCGTCTGGAACGAATCAGAGGACTGTGGAGGAAAGGATTTATGAAAGAGATGAGTTTTAAGTCTGGAGTGAAAGGTAGAGGCAGTGATAGGTGATGAGAGCGAAGGTGGAGACTGTGATGAGGTGATATGCGCATAAAGAGGTGAACTAAGAGGATAGTGAACAGAATGACTCTCACATAAATCACATTTTTCATTAATTCACAGTAATTGGGTGGCTGGAATGACATCAGAGGTCAGTATCACTTTCACACATATTGTTATAGTATACAGTACAACCTCGTACAGCATTTTTACAGTGCTTTAAGACAAGGAGTCAAGATACAGACAGAATAATACTTCACAACTGATCAGTAACTGCATCGTTGATGCTGGTTGCTAAGGAAAATGCTTCGCCTAGTAACCGTTGCTAAGCAACACTGAAATCTGAGTGGTTCCAACTCTGAAATTGTTAAGACTTAGTAGGTCCTTATGAACACTTGTGCAAAGTTTCATAGCCAGCAATTTTGGCAATATTCAACACCAGGCACCTACACCATTAGATTACTTACGTTGCACGATAAAGTGCAGAATTTATTATCTGTGGTGGATATTGATACATTTTTTGAATTGGACAAATACAGTCGTACTCGAGGACATTTATTATCCTGAAGTTAAAGAAAGGTGAGGTCGCGTCGTTACTGATCTCAGACATTTTTTCACGGAAAGAGTTACTAGCATTTGGAACCATCTGGCATCGTCTGTTGTTGAAGCTCAAACAATAAACATGTTCAAATCTAGACTTCAAAAGATCCATGACACAGATGAGTCATTCTTTGGACGCTATACGTCTCATTGACTCCGGACGCTGAGCCAGTTCCCTGGGGAAGCCTCATACGTTATAGTCGTCTCTCGATGTATAATAGGCCAGGCTACTATCATGCCAAATACTGACACATTCGTTGATAACTGAGTTAACTGACTGGCACATTTTATCAGTTAGCTCATAAGTACTGTAAATGCACATGATTTAAGTTTAATAAACGGCATTGTATCATACAAGCGACAGTTACAGTTACTGACACTAAGTCATTAGTTAGGCTACCATGACTCTTAAGTCACTCATAGTGTAGGCTAGACATTGGTAGTGATGTACTGTGTACCGGTTACCCGGTAACCAAGTTTTAGCGCGCGACAGCATACAGCATATGCTTAGCACGCTATATGCTATCGTCCGTCCGTCTGTCTGTCCGTCACGGGTGGATCAGTCAAAAACTTGAAGATACGATTAAATAATGATAAATTATCACTAGAGATGCTACTTTCGATTAGTTTTAGTTACATTCGCTAATCGGTTCATCGGAGAATTCCGTGCAATTTGATATGAAAGTATCTTCGAAAGTATCTTGCACAGAACAAGATACTCCAAAAAAGTACGGTATCTTAAGAGTAGACACAAGATTAAGATACTATCTTGTATCTTGAAGATAAGATACTCTCTTCAAGATAGTATCTTGTCACCGTTTTCAGGTCTATGTCTCACCCTTCCTCTTGCATTTTTCCATATTACCCCCCCCCCACCGTCAGAGACGGCGGTATTACTTCTAGATTAAGTTCTGCTGTCAGTGCTGTGTGTCCCGTTTTTCTCTCCCTACTTCTGTTTCTCTTCTATCGTATTTGCGATGTTTAGTCATGTGAACTCACCGTTTCATTTTGTGTTGAGCACTTCACAGGATGAACTTTGAGTGGGATAGATATGTAGGAGCTCCGGCGAGTTGATCGGATTTTCAGAATGTTTAATATTTAATACTTTGCTAGGTCAACTAAGACTTCCATCCCTCCAGGGAAGGTAATGAGAACCAGCAGTTAAGGAGGGTGTGTTCGCTTGTGTCAGGTGGCAAGTAACATTGTGTGATCTGGGTCCCTCAGAGAGTGACACCCCGTATAGTTGAGATAGGGTTCTAGGCATTACTGTGGTCAGCATTCAGTACAAGCTAGGACGGCATACAATGGTACAAACTGTATTGTATATCCTTTATTTTCTCACTGAACAAAGCCACACAAGCATAACGGGCAAAACAAAAAAAAGTATCAAAAATAAACATAAAAATTGAAACATAAAATGCCCGTATGAAATAACTACATCGAGTCGTTGAACCGACCGTCGTGTTCGTTCGTCCTTTCGTTCTGTTCACGCTCAACAGGCAAAATGTAAGCAACAAGCACCGGCAACCGCGCAACATGCACTCGCCTCTCATGCACGAACCGTATCCTTTCGTGTGCAGGTTAAAAAGCCGCGGTGCACTCGAAGCTAAAACGGAAGTAGTTCCTTATCGCTATTAAAAAAGCAGCAGCAGCGGAAAAGAAAATTGGCCGAAGAACAAAGACACCAAACCAATGCGATTCCACATGCATGGGGAGATCTCATAAACAGTTTTTAGATCAAACAAGATTGATATATAAATGGGGTGGGTAGTGGGAATTTGAAAAAAAACACTAAATAGTCGGCCTTATACATAACTAAACTACAAGTACAGACGACTCAAATAGTAGACTTCACATGGCAACACATAATATATCACTATCAGTAGCACTCATCACAATTTAACATCACTACTTTATAAGCGAACGCTTCACACGCCATATCAACAACTCCGAGCTCCGCATTCAACTCCACGCAAACACAATATACAGTGGAAACAAAAAGTCGACTGGATACAGCCGCATTTGCTCCGTTACTCACATGTCTAACAAAAGCAGCATCACAAGTCATCAGCCAGCAAAAGCCACACTGAAAATAACACTTCTTTCTGCCAGTGAAAAGCCGCGGTGAAAACAAACGCTTCCAGCTGTTGCTGAACCCTGAAAGACTGTAAACGAATCTGACGCAGTGTCGCCATTGACATCGACAGCCCGGAACGGCTCAACTGAATGCTGCACTTGAAAATACAGGTCCTTGAAACGAACTAAAGGTCATCAAAAATACACACTACTCTATGGCTGTTGCTCCAATGACCTTCTACCTGATATATATCTGCTATATTGCCAAGGTATCGAAAAAGTCACTCAAGGAATTGGTGCTCTGTTTTGCGAGCGTGACTACATCAAAAAGTTTGCTGGTCATGCCTGGCAACAGAAAGAAATGACATAAGGGCAGCTAAAAATAAAACTGCATGAAATTATCACCTTTTCCAGTCATTTCGAATATTCTGCTGATCGCAACAGACAGAGCACAATTACGACAGCATAGTCGCATTTTACTGTAGCATCATGCAGTAAAAATTACAATCTACAACGCAGACTAGTAGTATGTCAATACAATTACTAACACTGGACGATATGATGTAAGAAAAATAACCTATATGCTCACATTCAATGAACTATCACATTGTCTAACACTGCTTTAAATAATTTCATCAATAATAAAATTCACGTTTAGCATCTAAGGTATACAAGGTTACATCAAAAAACACTTATGTTATCTATTCCAGTTGGAATGAACGCTAAACAGACACGATTTCTTCAGTAAAATGATATAAAATTCATCTAGATCATCTAGAGCATCTTTGAGCAAAGGACTAAGCTTCAAAGTTTCTGTCCAGATGCTTTTGAAATCAGTAGCAAACGGCAAGACGATTTGTAACAGAGGAAAAGTGTGAAAATTGCAGCTAAAATCAACAAATCGTCGTCATATAGTCACGGGTTGTTATCTTCCGCTAAGTCTGCCGTCAATGGGAAATTTCATTAAAAATATTTATAAAATTAAGAGTCAAAAATCAGCCGTGATGCTGTTTTTAGTAGCTAAAATCATATATAATTTATTAACATAATTTACACAGAGTTTTACATAGTCTACAATAAACACTGCATTACAACGAACAGAATAACTAGACTACTGAATATTCATATGAAGACCATACTGAATATTCATATCTAGACCACATAAATAGGCTATTTACAACGTGAACGGCCCCAAGTTGGCATTTTGAAGACCATACCACAAGAAAAACAACAACTGAATAATTACAAACATAACTACCTGCCGTAACCAATTAAAAAATACATATTTCCTACAAAATGTGTCCAACACAGAAAAAGTACATATGGGGAAATAGACATTTGACTTATGGAATAAATCTAGCAAAAATAAAAGATCACAAAGTATCAGTTGAAAGAATAGAAGATAATCACAGACTGTATAGTGGAATAAATAGTAACAAAATATAAAATTATCTGGATACATTGAGATCAAAGCTCGCCACAAAGTTTGCATTCAACAAAATAAAACCAGGAACAGAGTTTTCTGTTTTAATAATAAAATAATAGCCATAAATACTGATATATGTCAATGGTCCTTTGACAAATTATGAAACTTTGCAGCATTTTGACAAAATTAAAAAAAGTGGAATCACGGGTCAACATTGTAACAATCGAACATACAAATACAAATATGCAATAATTCTTTTTAGAAATACGAAGCCGACGCAATGCTAATCCGTAATGGCAACGATAGACAATATTCCACCTTACTTAATTTGTTTCAGTAAATAAAGCACACGGTATTACGAATAAAACGGAAAATAAAATGCAGATCTACGACAACTGGTGCAAAGCAAAGCTGGTGCATCAAAACAGACGCAGTTGTCTCCGTAACAAAAAAAAGAGAAAATCTCAAATCAGATACCGTGGTGTCGTGGTTTAACCCTCTGACGCACACTGTTACCATATGGGTATGCTATAAAGCATACTGAGCCGGACCGGGTTAAGCAGTCATTGTAATTTTTGACATCCGGGAACTCTCAGATGCTCAGGGCTAAGTGTCAGAGTGACTGGATGTCAACAATTACAGATGACGGCTTAAACCGGTTGGTCTGGTACAGGATGGATGAATGAATGGATGGATAGGGTTTAACGGCATTTCAAGCACGCAAGTAGCGGCTATATCATGCCCGAGGAAGTTTAAAGTTTATTAGCAAGGCCAATGGCGTGTACAAAAGAGATTATGCATGTCGGATGAATGTTATGGAAGAATTTTGGCGAATGATATGAAAGTCGATACAACTGATCAGTATATGCTCTACAGTTAACAGAGAATTACAAGGTGCCCGGATGTCAAAAATTACAAATGACGGCTTATCCCGGTCATGCTCTACAGCTGTGCCCATATGGCAACAGTGGACATCAAAGGTTTAAAGCCCACTGAATCGGGTGTTTAGTTGGATCAAGCGTGACTCAGAGCAGGCCGGCTCCTGCCGCTGACATGCCGTAGCCGGCAGCCAATGAGGACTTGTTGTTACGCATCAATGGTTTGTGGTAGCAGGCCGGCGTGTCGGAGCGGTGGTTCAGCTGCCAGCACGAGCGACAGTAGTAGCGGAAACAGGTGAAGTTGCGGCAGAAGTAGGAGCCCGGCTCACGGGCGCACACGTCACACGCCGACTCCTCCAGGTACGGGTCTATCTGTATCTGTACGCACACACACGACGAAGGAAGTCAGTAAGTAGTGAATCTTGCAGAAAGAGGCCAAACAAGTCCTATGGGACTACGGAACCGAAGTGACGGATTCGTTGAAGAAGTCTATCTGTATCTGTACACACTCAGTCAGTAGCGTCAATTTATATAGCACGTTACATCTGTATCTGTAGAAATACACTGCAGGACCAATACTGGTGTTGACGCAGCGGGCGACAGTGAGAAATAAATGTAGTTTTATGGTGAAAACTGTACTGGATCATTTTCTGACCTTCTTGGTGAACTTTGCCGTCTTGATCTCAACGAACGCCGCCGACACCGCTTTCACATACGACTTGTACGAGCTGAACGTCACACGACCTGAACCTTCAACACACATCCACCGACGTACATGAATACGATACCCAGAAATTAACTTGGACCAAAAAAGCTGACGTTGTGAATACATAAAAGTCCATGAAAAGTGAGTTAACTTGCAGTAGTCTTCAAGCTATGGTAATCATCTAATCAACGATGCTCACTCACCGATGGGGTACTTGTGTTTGTCGGTGTCAATGCCGGCGTAGACCACGTTGTCAAACAGATCATGCATGATGTGAGCGAGTCCCTCGGCGTTCAGCATACCGTGCAGTGCTCCAACGAACACCGTCTTCTGCGGCTCGAGTCTCTGCGACGGCTGACGAACGTAGTTGCTGTCACTCAGAACCCACGGAATCACTTGTACCTAATGGCCACAAACGTGTGCCAGCGAGTCCCCATTGAAGTAAATAAAAATGGTAAATGGCTCCTGATATTATAGAGCGCTGGAAAGCGTCAGCATAGCATCAGCTTTGCCTACCGCTCGTTTACCATTTACCCATGCCAGATCCGAGTCCATCAACGCTGACAGTCTTAAACTCCAACTTCCTACAGCTCGGAAGAAGTAGTAGTGGCCGACAACAGCAGACAGTTTACCCCAGGCGGTTACCGGTCAGCTGTGAAACACACTGCATTAGCAGGAATCGAACTCACAACCTTCCGATTGTTAGTCTGACGCGCTACCAGTTGTGCTACGAGACCACCAAAGTACCCACGGAATCATCTGCACCTATCACTCCCTCGGCCTTTCACTCCAGACTAAAACTTCTCTTTCACAAATCTTTCCTCCAGTCCTCTGATTCCTACTGGACTGCCTTCACTAATCTTGAACCTGTACTGCACTAAGTGGACACTGGCATTTGTTTTATTTTCTTCTTTTTATATTTTTTTCTGGCCACGTGTGCTAGATTAAGCTGATCACTCAGCTTTCGAGTCCACGTTGAACTATTATATTGTATCGTACTGATCAGCCTCAAAGGTGGCCCCACTCAAACACCCATGGAATCACCTGTACCTACTGGCCGCAAACGTGATCGAGCTACAGTGTATGACTACAGCCAGGGCATGGCCATCTATGAGACACAACATTCACAGTTTGACGACCGTCGTACCTCCTTGCAGCGCATGCGTTTGCTGGAGATCTTGTAGTAGTATTCGCCGCCGTTAGTGAAGTCATGACTACAGGCGAGCAGCAGACTCTTCACTGAGCGCTCCGACTCAAAGTGGATGTAAACGTAGCCGACTGACATTCAACACACCAACAGCGACGTATCAGCACTCATTACCCTCCCAGCAATGTCACTCATCCCCCCCCCCC
>Ga0056114_1000177_pt1 | contig 18198 bp, 25 predicted proteins | sample WorMetHERISLAND1_FD_77005 | JGI IMG/M metagenome (GOLD analysis project Ga0056114, IMG submission 77005) | Marine gutless worms symbiont microbial communities from Max Planck institute for Marine Microbiology, Germany - Olavius loisae HERON... ...
ACGGCGGCATTCCAGGTTGCGCACATGCTCATCGCGATAAGCCGCACATGCCTTGCCGGCATCAATCAGAAGCTTGGATATCGTGTTCTTGCTGCATCCCGTCATCCGCTTGATGGCGCGAATTCTGAGGCAGGTACCTCACATCAATACGCATAAAGCCTGTTGAAGCTCTTCACCGGCGTCTTGGCACCCTCCTCAGGAGGGTCTCACGCAACGCCACCACCACACTGAAGGTCGTATGGAGCCATCGCGGGCGGCGCGAAGCACTTTCCACTCCCGCACGTTAACGCCATTTCGCAACCGCATGGCGGTTGAGATTGTAGGCTTGCGCTAACTCCCTGGTTGGTAACCGACTGGGACCGGACCTGTAATTCCAGACGATTGCCAGCGTGGTTCGTGCATTCTGTGTGGAGTTGAATGTTCATAGAGTGACACCTCTACTCAGGGGTCTAGGCAAGCTGGCAAGCAGATCGAACACTGCCGATCCGTTCCCTGGCTGCCTTCGCCTTTCCCTCTGCTCCCTCCCCAGCATGCAACTGCATAACCTCTCTCACCTTCTGTAGAGAAATACATGGGAATTCTCTCCTCGGATGGAAATCTGGATGGGCTGAGGAAACTCTTCGCCGAAGATTTAAAGTTTAAAGGGCTATTATTCCGATTTGAATTGGCCGCAGCCTATTTGCGGCACTTATAATCGGATCCTCCGGTAGGTCTTGAATTTGAGAATGGTCTGATCAGAAGATTTTTTCTTATCTTTGATCGTGCAAATTCCACTAAATTAATGGGGTCAGACTCGATTGATCCGCAGCAAGCAAGCGATCAACCCAAGCACCAGGCTACTGTTTCTCCAGCCCGCAGCGGCACTAGTCGATCACGATCAAATAGGTAGGAGTTTGGAACCCGCCAAGTCTTCTTAATCAGCCGGATACGTTCTCGGTTGTAGGGCAGGCGGTAGAAATCCGCCCCGAATCGGCTCGCGAAGCCTTCCAATCTGTCGAGCGCCTCCGCCTGCTCGAAGGCCTCCGCGTATAGCTCGATTGCGGCGTGGGCGCTAAAGATCCCGGCGCATCCACAGGTGGTTTCTTTGCCTGTACGCGGATGGGGGGCGCTGTCCGTGCCGAGAAAAAACTTCGGATTGGCGCTGGTTGCAGCCTTGATGAGGGCTTGACGATGGGTCTCTCGCCTGAGTACCGGCAGACAATAGAAATGGGGCCGGATGCCGCCAGCTAGAATGGCATTGCGGTTGTACAAGAGATGGTGCGGCGTGATGGTGGCTGCCAAGTGCGGCGGTGCCTCGAGGATAAACCGGACCGCGTCGGCAGTGGTTATGTGCTCCAGGACGATCCGCAGCTCGGGGAAATCCCGGATCAGGGGCTGGAGAACCTGGTCGATGAAGGCCAGCTCGCGGTCGAAGATGTCTATCTCCTCGGCGATCACTTCTCCATGCACAAGCAGCGGCAGGTCAAGGCGCTGCATCGCCTCCAATGTCGGATAGACGCGGTCAATGCGGGTGACGCCGTGCGCGGCGTTGGTCGTGACTCCTGCAGGATAAAACTTTACCCCATGGACCTCTCCGGACGCGGTGGCGCGCGCGAGCTCCTGGGGCGCTAGGTTGTCGGTAAGATACAGGGTCATCAGGGGCTGGAAGCCGTATCCTGCGGGCAGGGCGGCGAGGATGCGGTCGCGGTAGGCGATGGCCTGGATGGTATCCGTAACCGGGGTAGAGAGATTCGGCATTACCATGGCACGAGCGAAACGGCGTGCCGTATAATGGACCACCGATGCCAGTTGCTCCCCGTCCCGTAAGTGAAGATGCCAATCGTCGGGTTTGAAGACGCTCAATTCGGCCTGGTCGCCCATAGTCCGCTCCCGGAAAGTCCTGCGTATTTGGCTGTCAGCTTACAGAAATATAGGAGGAAATTTGACCAAATTCTCATAGCTGAAAATCTGAGATTAAAAGATCTTATTTTTGTCGTAAATGAGAACAAGGCTTTCTATGATGAATTTTTAACTTCTATTGCAAGGTATGGGTATTCAGGAATTTGTAGTTTCGTTTCCAGGAGAAGATGAAGAAAAAGTTGGAGGAATCATAACTGATTATTATGTTAGTGACTTTCATAACACTCTATTTGATGGTATCGCACGACTATACAACCAGAGCAAATCTAAGTGGCTCTTTATCATCTGGGCTTTAAGAGATGCCCTACAACAAAGATTACAGTCTATTACTTCAAACATTTAAGGAATGAAGCTTTAACGAGAAAGTAATATGGTTATCAATGGAATAAGAAAATCTGCAGCCCCTTTACTTTCTGACAGGTAATAATGGTTTTTCCGGGGAGCGGCAAAATAGGCATCTATAAAAATTTGAGAGTGGCACACTCCAGACAGTTCGCTTATTCCTCGATTTAGGATGAAATTCTTAATCCCATCGCCTGTCATGTAAATTATGAATTACCGTTATTTTCTCCATTTGTTAAACAGTTCTTAGCAGAGTGAGGTATTGCATTTGGTTATGTGCCAAACGGCTTCATTCCTTAACATCCACCCATCATCCTGTAGTTCCAAAGCTAATTTCCAAACCACCCAAGTAAATTTCCTTTACCTGTATTTGTCGCCTAGATTAAGCCGTAGGGTTGCTGTATGTTTCAGAACCCTTTTATATTTCTTGAAAATTAACATAATATTTGAGGGTTTGACTCATTTCCAATTTGTCAAACTGAATCATAATCTCTTTGCCAGAAATATGGTTGACATTGTAATAATGCAATCAACTGAGTCAGCATGTTCTCTCTGAAGAGAGACTTAGTGAATTTCCGGGAGAATCTCGTCATACATATCTTTCCCGTCCATATATATATACCTAATATGCCGTCGTCAAGCATTCCAGAAAATTCACTCCTCCCAACCTCGTTTCTGGACAAGCGATTCAATTAAACCTTGAATACTTAAATCACAAAGAGCAGCCTCAAGCTTTAGTATCCGATGAAGATTCAGATATCTAACCTGATGTAAATTTGCTTGATTTCTTTCTTAGCCCTTACTATAATTAAACCTATCTTAGAATTGGACTGTCGGTCACGCATAGCGTTCTACTTGAAACAGAAAATTACAGGGATCGTTCAACGTCAAAGCCTCCCGTTTCCGAGCGATAGCCTGAGTACCTTCCCGGAAAATCCCCAACTTGGAGTCAATAGTAGTGCGAAACAAGATCAAGAAAGTGGTGCTGGCCTACTCCGGTGGCCTGGATACCTCTGTCATCATCAGGTGGTTGCAGGAGCATTACGGCTGCGAGGTGGTCACTTTTACCGCCGATATCGGTCAGGGTGCGGAGCTTGATGCCGCTCGAGCTAAGGCTAAGGCAGCGGGAATCAGGGGGATCCATATTGAGGATCTGCGCGAGGAGTTCGCGCGTGCGTTCGTCTATCCCATGTTTCGCACCAACGCCGTCTACGAAGGCGAGTACCTGCTCGGGACTTCCATTGCCCGGCCCCTGATCGCCAAGCGCCTAGTGGAGATCGCCGACGCAACCGGCGCCGATGCCATTGCCCACGGTGCTACTGGTAAGGGTAACGACCAGGTCCGCTTCGAACTCGGCGCTTACGCCCTCAAGCCAGATGTAAAGATCATCGCGCCCTGGCGGGAGTGGGACCTGCTGTCCCGGGAAAAGCTGCTGGCCTATGCCGAGTCCCACGGCATCCCGGTGGAGATGAGGGGTGCGGGCCCCAAGTCCCCTTACTCCATGGACGCCAACCTGCTACATATCTCCTACGAGGGCAACGACCTGGAGGACCCTTGGACCGAGCCAGCCGCCGACATGTGGCGTTGGACCCGCGCGCCCGAGCAGGCCCCGGACCGGCCTACTTACCTCGATCTGCTCTTCGAGCAGGGGGACATCGTAGCCCTGGACGGCGGGCGATCGACGCCGGCTGGGATTCTCGCCGCGCTCAATCGTATCGGCGGCGAGAACGGTATCGGTCGCAACGATATCGTGGAAAACCGTTATGTTGGGATGAAATCCCGAGGCTGCTATGAAACCCCCGGCGGGACCATCATGCTAAAGGCCCATCGGGCTATGGAATCCCTGACCCTGGACCGGGAGGCAGCGCATCTAAAAGACGAGCTCATGCCCCGCTACGCCAAACTGGTCTACAACGGCTACTGGTTCACGCCAGAACGCGAGATGCTCCAGGCCGCCATTGACTGTACCCAGCAGGTGGTCAATGGACGGGTACGCCTGAAGCTCTACAAGGGTAATGTCATGGTCGTCGGCCGCAAATCCGAGGCCAATAGTCTATTCGACACCTCCCTCGCCACCTTCGAAGAGGATGATGGGGCCTACAATCAGGGCGACGCCGGTGGCTTCATTCGGCTAAACGCCCTGCGCTTGCGGGTCGTGGGGCAACAAAGGCGGTGAATGCCTAACCGGGTCGGTGTTGTGACCTCGCATGTCTACGCGCATTACCCTCATCCGTCACGGCGAGACGGCTTGGAACGCCGAGGGGCGCCTACAGGGTCACCTCCAGGTCGTACTGAACCGGCGTGGCTGGGCTCAAGCCAAGACCCTCGCCACCTGTCTGCAAGATACCTGCTTCGATGCCGTCTACAGCAGCGATTTGCTGCGGGCTCTCCAGACCGCCTGGATGATCATCCGCTACCAGAGGCAGGCAGTTCGCGCCGACGCACGCCTGCGCGAGTGGGACCTGGGAGTACTGGCGGGGCTAGGTCGGGCCCAGACGGAACGGGAGCAACCGCACGCTGCCAGGGTTCGACGCGAACATCTGGTGGACGAGCCTATGCCCGACGGCGAGAGCCTTCGCCAACGGTTCGAACGGGTGACCGGGGCGATCGCCGAGATCGCTGCGCGCCACCGGGGGGAATGCGTCCTGGTAGTGAGCCACGGTGGTCCCCTGGGGGATTGTTACCGCCGCGCGGTCGGAAGGGGAATCGAAGAACGGATGCGGATTGATCTGCGCAACGCCACGCTCAACCAGATTGACATCGACGGGGACGACTGGACAGTGGAATCCTGGGCCCAGACCGAGCATCTCGCTGCCGTCGGCTTGTTGTCGAACTAGTGGCTGTCAACATTGAGCATAAGCGCGGACGATTTCAGGGTATTTTACGAGGCGCATGGGTTTCGGCATAAATTCATAGTCGACGGAGAGTTACTATGACCAGCCATTTTTCCCCACCAATGTTGAACGAATTGGCATGGGATTGAGAGACGCAAAGCCGTAAATGGGACGAACAAAATAGTAAGCGGGAGAAGCAGAAGGCCGAGGACAGACGCAAATGGGAGGAATCCAACCGGCGCTCCGATGCAATAAATAAGCAAATCGACCACTCGATCAGCGCCCTAGGATCAGGGGATCACGGTGGGGCATCCAAGCGTATGCAGACCTTCCGTATGCGTTAGTCGCCATCCTGGTGGATAGCTGCGGGATGAAGGTGATCAATCAATGTGAACGAGTCCGACGATGAGGGCGAAGTCTTCGAGCGCGAGCGGACGGATCAGATCAAGCTCGACGTGATCATTGATGAGCAAATCTGATATGCACATTTTCCGCAAGGTTCACTTTTACGAACGGCGTCATGGTAAGCAGACAACCCGCATGATCGTGGTACCGCCCATGATCGAGGATCTGACGCGCAAAGTCAGCGCAAAGTCAGGGATCGAAATGTATCCCGATTCGTTGGATGTATCAGTGTAGCTACCGAAAGAGAGCATCCTTTTCCGAGGATGATCTGGATCTTAAAAACACGTTCGCGGGTTACGCCGAGTCCCCGAGCCACACCCTCCAAGGTGGCGCAATCATGGCTGTGGAGCCTGAATCTCCGCTCCACGACCTCATGCTGTTTGTCGTTGAGTTTCTCCAGCCACTGGTCCAGGTTAAACCAGACGGTGTGGTCATGGAACTTATCTGCGGGATCCTGCGGCTGATTCAGCCTTACCATAGGGCGTGTCGATCGCCGCGATATGCTCGTTCAAATCGAGCATGTGCTTGAACATCCCTGATGGGCTTGTTCAGAAGGCTGGCAATATCCTCCGTGGTGGGCTTTCGGTCCTTACCATACGCACATTCCCTCGTAACTAAGATACCCAGGGTTGAGATTACGGGAGATACTCCAAAGGGTCCACGGAGGTACCATTCCTCCGCACCTCGAAGTGGAGACGATAGGCCCCATCAGACGCCTGTCCTACCTCTGCGATACCCTGACCGCGTTTCACGCGGGTACCCTCCCTCACCAAGAGCCGGCGGTTGAAGCCATAAGCGCTCAAATAACCCTTGGCGTGCTTGATGATGATAAGGTTTCCATAACCCTTAAGTCCACTGTTGCTGTAGACCACGGTCCCGCTCTCCGCGGCCACCACCTTCTGACCGGGACGCCCGGCGATGCGGATACCCTGTAACGTCCGGTTCCCGCTTCGGAACCCCTGCACGACTTTACCACCGAGCGGCCACCGCCAGCGTAGGCCGGATGCCACCCGCGCGCGCTTGTCAGCTGCGCGCCGCTCTGCCTTGGTCGAGGTCCTGGCAGTAGCCCTGCGCTTGGCGCTCAACCGCTTTGCCACTTTTGCGGTCCTTGACGTTTGCCAACCACTGCGTTTAGTCGAGCTGATCTTCCCACGCGGCGTTTCGAAACGCAACAGGGAGCCCGCGTAGATACGATAGGGAGGCCTCAGCTTATTCCAGCGTGCCAAGGTCTTGTAGCTAACCCTATACCGACGGGCAATCCCGAACAGGGTGTCGCCGCTGCGGATCCGGTAGTAGCCGAGCGGGGTAGGCTCCATGGAGGTGCACCCTGCCAGGACCAACAGCAGGGCTACTAATGCGACCAGGGCGCGACGGTCGACCATCCGCAAGCTACCGACCTCGCTGTCCAGCTGCCGCCACTCGTATCGCCTCCGTACGCATCTGCATAACCTACCGGAGGAGTATCGCCAAGACGACGAGCAGGACCGTGATCCAGCCGATACGGTCCACGTAGGCCCGCAAGGTGCTCTCCATCTGCTTGCCACTCCAGGCCATAAAGGCGGCAACGAGAAAAAAGCGCGCCCCGCGCCCCACCGCCGAGGCAATCAGGAAAGGGATCAGTGCCATATGCAACACCCCGGCGGAGATGGTGAAAATCTTATAGGGAATAGGAGAAAACCCGGCGATGAAGATGGCCCAGACGCCCCATACCCGGAACCAGACTTTGGCCTTGGCGAAGGGCTCGGCGTAGAAGCCGCCTTCCGAGACTAGGGGGGTGATCAGCTCGAAAGCGAAATAGCCAATCAGGTAACCCAACAGACCACCAAGCACTGAGGTGGCCGTGGTCAAGCCCGCGAACCACCAAGCCTGCCGCGGTTTGGCCATGCTCATAGGAGCAAGCATGACATCCGGCGGAATGGGAAAGAAAGAAGATTCCGCGAAGCTCAGTCCCCCCAGATACCAGGGGGCGTGATGGTGTCGCGACCAGGCCATAACACGGTTGTAGAGCAGGGAGAAGATGCGCATCAAGCCACGCCTCCGAGTAAGGGTATGAAAGTAACAGGCTCCAATAGCTCGTGGACATAACCCGTTTCAGTTCTCAACACGCGCACCAACACCTGTCGTTCCAAGTGCCCAATGGGCAGTACCATGCAGCCGCCCATGGTTAGATGATTGACGAATACGCGGGAAATTCCCGCCGGCGCAGCGGTGACTATAATGGCGTTGAAAGACGCGTGTTCCGGCCAACCCAAGGTGTCGTCGCCAGGGCGCAGACGCACGTTCCGCAGCCCGAGTCCCATCAGGATATGCCGAGCCCGTCCGACAGGTCCATTCCCCGCTCGACGCTGTAGACCCGGTGCGCCATCGAGGCGAGCACCGCAGTCCGAAATTCTGAACCGGTACCGATCTCCAATACGGTGTTGGGACTGCCCGACGCCAGGGGCACCTCGGTCATGCGCGCCACCGTATAAGGTTGGGAGATAGTCTGCCCGTGGCCGATGGCAGGGCTGATTCCTCGTAGGCATGGCTAGCCAGAGCTTCATCCACAAACAGATGGCGCGGCAGATGGCGCATGACGTCAAGCACCTCCGAATTGCGGATTCCGGCCTCCTCGACCCGCCAAATCAGACGCTTGCGTGTGCGCTGCGACGTCATTCCGATCCCTTGTTGCATCGTCAGTTGCATCCCTATAGCCAACACGCCGCCTGCCTGAAAGCGACGTGGTACGCCAAACCCACCTGCATCAGGATTCTCATCAGATTTCAGACGCGCAGACATCGGAGTTCAGCCAAAATGTAGGTCTGGTCAGGCACCTGCTCCGATGTTTTGGTTGAGTCGATCAATCCAGGCACCCCCTGACTCGCAGACAAAGACCCACCCGGCGTACGGTTTGTCTGGTCACAGCGCGTTCAGCTTGGTTTGACACCTCTCGACCCACAGATGTACGTCTAAACTCAGTCTACCTCCATGACACAGGGCAAAACTGGTCCGTTGAGATCCCTCCTTCGGGAAGACTTATACGTGCCCACCCTAGGTTGTGTTGACATTTACGACTACCACACTGACTTTACAGACAATTCGACGAATGACTGGGAAATCTAACTTGATGATTCATAAGCGTTTCCGGTCTAGTTGTCAACACAACCTAGTACTCCGTTTCATCAAAATCTTTTGGAATTGGATCTGCGCGGCCTGACCACGGCCTACGCCGAGCGCATCCTCGACGAGTTCCTGCGCGACTGTGCCCGCCGGGGTGTGTGCTGTACCCTCATCATCCACGGCAAGGGCAGCCGCTCCCCGGAGCGACGGCCAGTGCTCAAACGCAAGTTAAATTACTGGCTGCGGCGGTACGACGAGGGCCTTGCCTTTTGCTCAGCAACCCGACGTGATGGGGTACCGGCACCCTCTACCTACTGCTGCTCAACCCGGAGAAAATCCCGGTGCAGACGCCGGGATTATCGAATCTAGAAATCTTGAGTTATGTGGCGCTGTTTGGGGGACCGGACATGTTGCGTTGCGGTGCACAACAACTTGATCTACGGCGGCGCGGTGCTAACGTCTTAACGCAACCTACACCCCTATTATCCCCCGCGTGGCCTGTCCGCGCGGACCTCGAGTCAAGAATAGGTTCGGCTGACCCCAGGGGTGCCCATCTGGGAACCGTGTGCCCGATTATCCCAATCGTCCGTTAATATGAACTGTTTGGGCTGCAATGATAGTCAGTGTTTATTCGTATTCATCTGTGGTTCTTCCTCAGGTAACCAACGCGTTTAGTAGGCAGATTCAGGCTGAATCGAACAGATAGAGCAGATAGATCCAGTCCTGATTCCGGACGAGGGCATTGTCCGGACTGGTAGAGAAGGGACTAGCGATTGCGATAGTGGTGTATTCCAGAATGATAAAGTAAGGTAATTCATTCGTAATCGCTGAAATCTCCACGGTTTCTACTATTCACCTAGTACTGAACTCCAACAATCCTATCCAGAGTAACGCAGTAGGGTTTGAACGAACATCTATCAGTTCTAATTAACCAGGAGTTCAACAATTATTATTGGAATAGAAGTACATACTTGCCATAGATGTCACAGCAAAGAAATTGTCAGAAATGGCACAAATTGGTATGGTAATCCTCAATATCATTAGTGGAACCTGTGGTGCTTATGGCATACTTGAACCACGAGATTTCTATACAGATGGAAAAAGAGAATTCATCCGACAGAGGTTGAGTGCATGGCTAAAAAAGCGGAACAGCTGCTACCCCTTGGGAACATGCCAAAACCCATTTATCCCGGGTATCTACCAGTGTTAGAGGTAGATAGATTATGCGCGTTTGTCTTCAGCGCTGTCATCAGAGTTTTGATTTGGGTTGCGTTGAATAGAGAAACCCGACGAAGTCGTGGCTTATGCCTGCGGTGATCGGAATGATGAGATGTGCTGAATACTTTGAGATTGCAGACCACCCGCACATGAAGAAGGCCAAGATTTTTAGCAACTAATTGGGAGGCGTATCAAGCCGTGGCCCCAGATGAGCAACATTGCCCCATGGGTAAAGAAACGGGAGAAACAGCCTATATTGTGCTATGAAATAATACCTGACACCAGTTATTTGAAATGCAGTCGTATGCATGAGATTTGTTCAAGACTCTCCCTGATTGTTGCCACCTGTTGGCTGACATCCCACTTACTATATCAACCACTACCGCAGTTGCGGTGTGGGTATATTTACGGCTAATTTGTACTTAACTGGTGATCGTTTTGGCCGATCCCTCTCAAGGGAAATCCCTCTCTATGCAAGCGGAGCTTCTCCTCCATCCCTAATGGATCGTCCCTGTCGATGCCGCCGAGAGCATCCTCACGGATCATAGCCTGCTGGCCACCAAAGGCCAGCCCCCACCAGGCCTTGCTGCCAACCGCAGGGCCCACGCTGACATCCGGGCCGCACAGGAGATCAAGCTCCCAACCATATACTAATCCCCGGACTCACCAACGCCCACATCCACTCCCCCATGATCCTGCTACGGGAATTAGCAGACGACCTGCCGCTGATGACCTAGCTCTACCGGCATATGTAGCTGGTGGAACAACGATGGGCGAATCCCAGATTCGTGCGTGCCGGGACCCGGCTCGCCGCCCTAGAGATGCTCAAGAGCAGTACCATCTGCCTCAATGATATATACTTCTCTGCCGAGGTCACCATCAAGACCGTGGTGGATTCCGGTATGCGAGCGGTCTCCGGCATGATCCTGGTAGACCTTCCCACCCGCTTTGCCGAGACGCCGAAGGCTTACTTGCGCAAGGGCCTGGAACTCCATGACCGCTCCTGCGACCACGCCCTGATCCGTGCCGCCTCGCCCCTATACCCCTTACTCGGTTGTCCGACGGCCCCTGCGAGCGTACCATGAGAGGTGCGGATTGCCGCATCATAGTGAATTAAAAGCTGGCAATAGCTAAATCTTGAGCAGTCTTGAGTTTGGCGCTGTTCGGGGGATTTGACGTGTTGCGTTCGACGCACAACGGCCCGTTGATCGATGGCCAAGCCAGTTGCCGACATCTTAACGCAACCTACACCCACATTACCCACCACACAGCCTGCAAGTACGGATCTCGCCTTTAAGTAACGCCTGGGGGAACAATACGACGTTAGGATCCGTTTTGACCGAACAGCTTCTTAAAAATTAATTGTGGGGTCCTGGATGATTGCATAGGATATAAGGTTTAGATCACAGTCTGGTACCCGAGAGATCATGGAACTACTTGTAGCCACATCAGTACCAGAGAACGCACCATGAACATCCACTTGCATGCCAATGCCACCGCAACTCTGAAGACCTGCCAATACATTCATGCATCCCACCAGTCCGCCATGCGGCTGGCCGATGAACTAGGTGTAAGTGAGGATACCATTCACCGCTGGAAACTCCGGTACGGCGTTGCCGATGGCTCGCACACGCCGTACCGCCTGCAGACCACCTTCCACCCTCCTCACCCAACCCAGCAAGCCGTAGTCGTATAACTGCACAAGACGCTGCTACTGCCGCTTTGATGACCTCTTTGGCGAGTTAACCCGTAAGTTCATCCATCCCGACCTCTCCCGATGATCCGTTCTGGACCACTGTCTGCCCCAGCCCCCCCTATGCCGCAGGAGGAAGGCACTCAGAGGCCAGTGAAGATTTTCAAGGACTACGCCCCCGGCTTTGTGCACGTTGATGTCAAGTACCTGCCGCAACTGCTAGACCAGAACCAACGCACCGACTTGTTTGCCGCCATTGATCGCGCCACCCGCTAGGGTATGCGGAGATCCTCAAGCGCCTGATCGACACGGCTTCGTTCACTACCACCAAGATCCTCGCCGACAATGGCAAAAAGTTCACTAATCACTTCTGCGCCGCTGGACAGCACCAGCCAACCGGCACCCATGCCTTCCGATCAGCTCCGTGCCGACCACCGTATCAAGCATCGCCTGACCAAGCCTAGAACCCCAAACCAACGGTATGATTGAACACCTCAATGGGCAGAATGAGCGCATAGCCAACGTGTTGCGTCACCGCTTCGACTCCTCAGCTTCCCTCCAGGCAACCCCTAAATGCTTCGTTTACCTGTATAATCACCATATCTCTCAGAAAATCTGCTCCACAAAACACCCCTCCAAGCCTTCTAACAATGGTACGCGCAGTAGCCCCAACTTTTCAAAGAAATCCACGCAATCATCCAGGACCCAACAATTAACTACTTTCAGACCCTGATGTATCCTATTAGTTTTCCGATTTTTTGGAGGATCATGATGCGGTCAAATCGGGACCGACTGTGGCAGATTCTCGACGAGAAATCCTTGATTGTCGGGCAGGATATGACTCTAAGTGTTGGACTTTCTTCATCCTTCTACTTCGATTGCAAGAAAACCACGCTGAACGGGGAGGGACTGGCGCTGCTCGCAGATGTCTTCCTGGAGGAAATCGACAAATTCCCCAAGCGTCCCTCAGCAATCGGCGGCCTCACCATCGGGGCCGACTTCATGGTAGCGGCCGTTGTTATGCGCGCCTATCAGACAGGTCACCCGACCATCAACGGCTCGATCGTGCGGAAGGAACCAAAACAGCACGGCACCTGCAGACACATCGAGAACGAAATGCCGCGGGGCACTAGGATTGTCGCGGTCGATGATGTGATAACGACCGGCAGATCCACGGACGAGGCGTGCAAGCAGTTTCTTAGGGACGGCTACGAGATTGTCGGGGTCGTCGCCCTGGTGGACCGTGAGGCCGGTGGAGTCGAGAACTTGCAGCGACAGTACGGCTGTACTGTGTGCTCAATCTTCAGGAAAAGCGATTTCCCGCGAATTGCCACGGACTGAGATGTTGATTCTGTCTCTGAAAAACCCTGAAGACCATGCCAAGCAAATAAGGCATGCCGTTGAAAACAGTGACCATCTTGGCTAGGACAAAGTTATAAAACTGTAACGGCTTCGGATACTCTTCGGTATTGGCGGAGAGGGCGGGGAGCCAATCTACGGACAGGCTCAAAACCTCAGAAGGGGACGGCTTCCCCAGGTACTCGCCATCACTTCCCTTTATACCTGAGCCTTGGCTTTCCCTCGGAAACAGAACATACAAGGGTGGGGTGAGTTTGCAAGCCTCAACGGAACTTCCGTATCAAACCCCAACCTAATGTGAGCTACCTATGATTTACCGACCACGGTGGTGAAACATGGCTGACTTCATAACCCAGGATTTCACGGCCTGGTTGGGCTGCGCGGATCATCTGGGACTGCCCGACCAGGAGCTGTGCTGGGACCTCCGGATCTAGAAGAATCCTCTTTTTGGAACATCTTCGGTATCCCCCACTACCTGGGTCTGCTGGCTGAGCCGGCGGTCCGGGATCTGGTGACCGAGTCTCTGGACGCAGCCTGACCGCAGATTAGCGGTCGGACGACCTGGACCGCCTCTGGACCCGGGAAATCGCGCCCCTTACGGTTATTACCCAGCCCTGATCTAACTGGTCCTCGCCCATTGCTGGAACACCTAGTCCAGGGACTTCAGCCACAACCGGGACCGGACCGAGTTGGGCCTGCGGGAACATCTAGAGGATCTCTGGTTCAACCGTCACGGAAAGAAGGAGTGGGAAGTCCTAATCCAGATCGTCAACGACGCCCCCTGGCGTTGGACCCAATCCTCCAGGATCTATGTCTGCGTGGCCTAGTTACGTCTGATAATCGTCCCTTCTCACCCCAGTTCGGACATCTGATCCCAAGTCTGATGTCGGAAGGGATGACGCTCGCCGAGGCGGTTGAGTAACTCCGAAAGAGTGGTGACACCGCACCATCGGTCTGTTGGAGAGACTAGAGAAGTTCGCGTGCCTCAACGGTCGCCTAGTTCGGAGCTTCTAGAGCAAAGACCTAGACGCCGAAAGTTAGCCCTTCCAGTCATCCGTCGGATTGTCTGTAAAATCAATGCAGTAGTCGTAAATTCCAACAGGACCTAGAAATTGGCTACTGCATTCACCGAGTGCAACGAGCAATTTTAGCCTGACGAAAACCGTATTTCTCAAAGTACTCTAAGATCATCGTGTTATCCCTAATTGAGAACACCCCCAATGACCCGAACCCGGGCCATCGGCCATGTGCTGCGATGGCTGTGGTTCTAGCCGCTGTCTTTCTGGATACAACCCCTGGAGGTGCTGGATCGATCCGAGAAGGCACCGGATCTCGAACTCATCACGGCGGTATTCAGATTCGGGGTTTGGGGTGCCCTGGCCGGCGTTCCTATCCAGATATGGATCGGAGATTCTCAGGCAATCTAGGTTCTCAGTCTTGCTGCCGCTGTCGTCGGCATGCTGGGCATCGCCCTAGAGGTATGGCCCCCGATATCGGTCCTAATTTATCTTCTCGTCCTGATCGCCGCAGTCATCGTTTTTTCTCGTTCAAGCTTGCCTGGAATGAGCATATCGGACATGAAACGGCAAATAGGATCCTTGACACCTGGATCGTAGCCTTTATCGTCCTCCTCCTGATTATGGCCTTTGCGCTGCTTCCCCACTCGGCACTGGGCCAAATCCAACAGTGGAGTGTTGCCCTGTGCATCGCGTTGGGTGCCGAGGCCAAAACCGCTTGGCTGATAGTGGATTGGGTACCCTTTCTGATTCTAGCAGACATGGCCTATAGCTTGGATTCCCAGGCGTTGGGACTCAATGCAAAGCTGGATTCCCTGGCTCTCTTTCTAGGTCTTGCGCGCCTGCTTCTGACAGGTCTTCTGGCCTAGCCCCTGATGGCGGCGATGGCCTTTGGCCGCGTACAGACCAAGCGTCGGCAACGGAGTGGCAGGCGCGGACCATCGCCCTTCGCTGGCAGAGCTTTGCCTGGCCGCTGCCCGGCCTGGGTTCTTACTGACACGCCTGGGATGGAACGCAGGCCTGGTGGCGGCACTGGGTGCCATCCAATCAGTACAGCTTTCTTCAGGACTAATTCAATATGTTAAGGATCAACTGGAGAAGCTAGGGGAAGCCGTGTTGGTTCCTAAATATCAGGTCCTCCTGGACGCCTTGGGGGAGCTCACCGAGCTATCGGATCTCAGACAGCTCGACCAGCTGCCCCCAGATAGGGCTTGATCCGATTCGGATGGAACCGACCGCGGGCCTGATTTAGGAGCCACCCGCAGGTGCAGCGCGGCCTGCTGGAAGGGGGGATAAGGAGACCCACGTCCGGCTGGATTTCTGGGCCGGAGCGGAGGGGCCTTACGCATCCAGGGCTAAATCGAGGCCCGGGATCTGGACAGTAATCCCTTCTATCTGGGCCTCGCCTTACCAGATCTAGATAGCCAAGGAAACCATCTTAAAAACCGTTTCTATATTCTTAAAATTAAGCGCTTCAGTCTATATTTCCTCATTTTATCATATCAGCCCTATGTGATGGGCGAGAGGGCTCGCCAGCGACCGTACCTTTGTGGTGGGCCGGGGACCTGCTGGGTTGGCTGTTGGGCCTGTGGTGGCAGCTGGAAGGCAAGCTGGCGGTGGTCCTGGTGGATCAGTGGCGGATCGGCAAGACCAGCCTGTTGAACAAAATCGGGCGGGCTGGTCTGCCGGGGACGGAATTGAGACCGCCTGGTGCATGGCGGAACAGTTATACCTTTTCCCGAACCTGCTGGACCGGAGCAAGCCCTATGCGGCGTTCAAAACCTTTCTGTAAGCACCCGGAAAGATCTCGGGGCAGACATTCCCTGCTGATGCTAGACGAGGCGGATCTAAATCCCCAAGCGCTGGCCGGGTAAACGGCTGCTAGGCTTCCTGCGCGTCCTGATGCAGGAGCCCAAATCCGGCCCTATACTGCTCTTCTGCGACACCACACGGATGCAGGCCATGGCGCGGGAATCTCTCTCCATCCTGTTTAACACCGCCCGGTTTTAGACCCTAAGCTATATGATCTAAGAGGAATCCAGTCAGGGTGTTGCAGAAGTCGGCCTGGTTTGTGATGGTAGCCGACATCCTGACGTCCTGGATGTGGAGCAGGTCGTCATGATCCGGCGGTGCTGGACGACGCCTACCGCCTACCGCCTGACCCGGGTCAGCCCCTATTATTGCAGATGCTTGGAGCCAAGCTGTTGAACTGCTTCAACGAACAGACACACCGGGGTGAGGCACGTAGCGACTATAGGATACCAACGATTTCATCGTGACCGTCGAGCACGTAGTCCGGACGGGGACCAATGCCACCTTCGAGAACCACTGGGAGGACGGGGACGCGGCACCATCGGATCTTCGCAGCGCTCGCCTGGACCACGGACGAAGCGACCTCGAATCGGCCGGGGGCGAAAAACCCGCCTCAGCCTTCCCTGCGAGCGGACCTTCTCGATCCTGGAGCAGGACGGCTCCCTTACCTATCGCTCCTGGATCCCCCTCTACTGCCGCTGGGTCGCCTAGGGCTGGCCGCACCCCGGTGCGGATGCGGGGGAGAACATAGACACGAGCTGATCGGACACGGCCCGGATCAAAACCCGGAAACAAAACCGAAACAACAGGACGCCTATGGCAATCTGGTTGCAGGCATTGCAGACTTCTGGCAGGCCCCGTTGTCGCCCACGCGTACAATGTTAATGTTGCCGCCTATGACCTCGAAACAAGGGCAGTGCCCGCTGCCAGGCAACCTCAGCGGGGCTCGGCGCGCAGGCAAGGGTACCCGCCGCCGATCAGGGGTTCCATGGCGGCTTGGCAGCGCGCGTGCACGAACAGCCGTCCCGCCCGTTTGAGGTTGAGGGCCATCAGGCAGCCCATGATGCCTAGTCTGATGAAACCTACCTTGTCGTTCATGCCGTACATCCCTGCACACAAAATACCGGAGACAATATTGACCGCGGAGACACAGAGCCAATCAGCTGCGGGACCCCAGATCAATCTTCGTCCAGGAGCTCCAACCAATGGACTACTGGCGTGCAGGTCGCGGCTTCCAGATGGAGCTGGCAGCCGACGTTCGCGGTGGCAATGATATCGGGCCTGCCCGATTCGAGCACCGCGATCTTGCGGTCTTGTAGCTGTCTCGAAAGCGCCGGTTGAGTTAGGGAATAGGTCCCAGCTGATCCACAACACAAGTGGGCATCAGACACGGGTGTGATTACGAAACCGAATCGGGCAAGGATGGGCTCTACCCGGTTGTTCAGCTGTTGTCCGTGTTGCAAGGTACAGGGGGTGTGGAAGGCGACCTTACGGCCCTGGCCCGTCCAACCCAGGGGCCCCGGATCCAGCTCGGCAAGGATCTCGACCGGGTCCCGCACCAGCGCCGCTACCCGTGCCGCCTTATCTGCATAGCCGAAGTCTCCGTGTAGCATCTCGCCGTACCCCTTGACCATTGTCCCACAGCCACTGGCGTTGATCAGGATCGCCTCGACGCCAGACTCGATCTCGGGCCACCAAGCGTCGATATTGCGGCGCATGGCGGCGAGCCCGTCCGCCTGGGCATTCAGATGATAGGCAGCCGCACCGCAGCAGCCCGCCTCAGGCACCTCGATCAGGTCGATCCCGAGCCGGCGGCTCAGGACCCGGGCCGCGGCGGCATTGGTGGCAGGGGTTGCCACTGACTGGATACAACCCGCGAGCACGAGCATCCGGCGTCTACCAATGGGAGCGGGCCAGGTCCCGGCTGGACGGGGCGTGGGAATCTTGGCCTTGAGTGCTGTCGGCAGCAGGGGTTTGGCAAGTTTGCCCAGTCGTACCAGGGTGCTGAAGCGGGAGGGATGGGGTACTAGCTTGACCAAGGCCCAGCGCAGCAGCTTCTCTCGCCTAGGGGCCGACCTACTCGATTCTCGACCAATCCGCGGCCAATGTCCGCCAATCGAGCATAGCGCACCCCGGAAGGACAGGTAGTCTCGCAGGAACGGCATGTGAGGCATCGGTCCAGATGGAGCTGAGTGGTGCGGGTCGGGGCCCGACCCTCCAGGACTTGCTTGATCTGGTAAATACGCCCTCGCGGTCCGTCCAGTTCGTCACCCAGGAGCTGGTAGGTAGGGCAGGTGGCAGTGCAAAAACCGCAATGGACACAGGCGCGCAGGATAGTGTCAGCCTCTCGGCCTTCGGGTGTCTGTAAGAACTCGGGAATGATTTCGGTCTGCATGTTTCGGAATTTCCTAGTTTAGGGTCATGATATTCTTTTCTGCACGGGCCATGTTGGTTCTGTTATTGGATCGAAATGGCCTGTATAAGGCGGACTGTTATGAACGTCATACAGACTTCTGAGCGA
>Ga0056114_1000178_pt1 | contig 18158 bp, 15 predicted proteins | sample WorMetHERISLAND1_FD_77005 | JGI IMG/M metagenome (GOLD analysis project Ga0056114, IMG submission 77005) | Marine gutless worms symbiont microbial communities from Max Planck institute for Marine Microbiology, Germany - Olavius loisae HERON... ...
ATGTCACAGGTGTTTTGGGTTTAAAGTTTTCCAACATCATTCACTATAGGCCTATGGTTGTCCTTACCTGTAAAGATTCTAAAAAAAGTAACGCGACTGGCCGTTATCGACAGCCACGTCGTTTGACGACCCCTACTTAGTCTTGACAGAACCCTCGTGAATATCCGTAATCTGTATAAAACTGTAGGCCTATTACTGTCTGAAACGAGAACTATTCACCTGCATTTTTGCCGATGATGGTGTTGGTATATTCGTGGTAAACTCCGAAAATACAAGTTTTTCGAAACGAGAGCGTATAATGGCCCTTTAGGATCATCAAAGGCATTGATTTTGACAGAAATCGAATATGCGTACGACTAGGCCTAACAAAATAAACAATAACCTTGGTCATATCTTGTGCCATTTCAGTAGGATTTCTGTTAAAAACAGTACTCCACTCCTATTCCATACGAATTTTGGGGGGTTCCCAATGTACTAGGTTGAAGATGTTGGATCTCCGAGATGCGAAGACCCAAAGCTAAATTATTCGGTCGAACTAAGCATCCAACACATACGCCCACAATAAATTCGTGAATGTTACAGACAGACGGACTGACAAACGACTTTCAACAGCAATACCGCGCTTTGTGTAGCATCGCACGCACGGTAAAATCAGACGTCATTATTATGATGTAAATTTTGACGAATAATTAAATGACATGAGAAAAAAGTAAAACCCTGCACATGAACAGTGAGCTCATCGGCTCACAAAGCAAGAAAGACTCAAGATTATACGAGACATATTGTTATATGGTCGTTATAACTTACAACCATACGATACGATACAATAGAAGAGATTAACGTGGACTCAAAAGCTGAGTATACAGCTTAATCTAGCACACGTAGCCAGAAACTAAAACAAAGCAGTGCCCCTTTGCAGTTTCTGTTAATTCTTTAGTTATTTGTAAAACGTGTCAGTTCAGTTTACGTTGCTAAATTTGTAACACTGCTAAATCATGCAACAAAATTCAAATAAGTCAAAATACGGGAGAAAGTGTCTCCCGTATTGGTTTTAAACGAGAGACGGGAGAAACGGCCTGAAATACGGGAGCTCCCGTAAAATACGGGAGATCTGGCAGCCCTAGCTGTATGCAGTAGTACTCTGAGACAAAGAATGCCTTTAAAGAATGTCCAAAGCCCAAAGCTAGTATAGTGTTGTGGCTAGTCTGGATGATTAGTCGGCAGGGCCCCTGACTGGGGCATCACACCGACGGGCTGTGCAGTCATGGTGCAACGTGACTAGTCAGGCGGCTCTTAAACAATGCTAAAGAGCCAGCTGATACGACGGACTGAGGCAGAGAATTCCAGTCTTTCACTGTCCTGATGCTGCAAGACTGTCTGTAGTGTCATGCAACAATCTAGGCAGAGTTCCATGGTGTCAGATCGAGTACAGAAAACGCCCGAAGGCCACGTGATTTCAGACGGTACGACGGCAGGACGAGCTGATAACCAGCGGCGGAGCGTAGATGGCGTCTCTGTGCCATCTCGGAGACAGATACTGTGGCACGGTACCGATGAGGCAGCGACAAGTCAAGATGGTGACTTTATACTTGACACTCTCAGGCACGTCAAGCCAGTGGAGATTGTCATGCATCAGCTGCGTCAAGCTGCGGTCAAACTTCCTGGTACCTGCCAGAATGTGGGCTGCCACATTGATCACACGTTGCAGTTTGTTGGTGATGACCGTCGGAGCCCCGGCAAGATCGACATTACAGTAATCCACACGTGACATAACAAAGGCGTGGATAATTGTCGCCACAGATTCCGCGGTGAGCATCTGCCGAATATGTCGAAGTCTGCGAAGATGGTGGAAGCAAGTCGCACTGACGTTGGTGACATCCTTTTTGCGGCTGAGGTCGGCCGAAATGACAACTCCAAATACTCGGACGTGCTGCTTCTGTGTGATAACATCCACTGCAAGCTGCAGAGATGGAAAGGTAAAGTCCTGCAGCAAACGTATCGTACCAGCCCAGAGCAGCTCGGTCTTATCCAGCTTTAGTCGATTACCAGCCATCTGATTCTAGTCGGCAATTTTTGATAGGTTCAGGTTGTCAGACCGGATGTGGTCCTAGCTGTGGCGATTTACCACCAAGTTGCTGGCAGAAGCATCAGTGCTTTGTGACTGATCCATGCCAAACAACAACACAGCACTGACCGTAACCTGATGTAAGTGCGCACTAAATGGCTCATTTATTTCAGAGTGGCTGTTGCCAACAGTGCTCGCTAATTTATTGTAGTTATCTATAATGTTCTCTATGTAATCTTGAACAGTCACGTAACGTCAGCCAAGGTTCAAGCGCTGATTTTTCAATAAATGTTGCTCTTGGGTCAATTAGGGTTAGGCACACAGTCGTTGGTTTGTATAGGGTTAGGAGATAAGATTAGGGTTACGTTATATCGGTAATTTGCACTTATTCAGCCATGTTATTGTGGCCGTGATAGTCAACGGCGGCCGTAAAGATGGCGGGGTATGGGAGGGGCATTGACAGTACCGGAGCAGAGGAGGCTACAGTACCCTCTTGACAGTACTGTAGCCTGTGCGCATTTATTTACAGGTGATAAGCGACAGGAAACGACATACTGATGCCTACATACTTCGGCTCATCTTACGCTGAATAAGCATCAAAACTCAAAAGAAAATGCATAAAAACCATAAAGAAGTTTCTTGTGTTAATTATAATATGAAAAACGAAAAAAATTTGATCTCATATGGGATTCAAACCATGGAACTTTTTCCACAGTCTTGATAAACTGTATTTGATATGGGTTCCACACTGAATTAGCATACTCGAGGTGACAATGACATCTAAGTAAGGATTTGTTATAAAGTACGATAACTTTAGGTTTACAGCTGTCTACACCCATTAGCATTGAAACTTTTGCACTGTATCGTTCTTTTATGCTTTAATGCAGACGTGTAAAATTCTTGTAAACGAACTCGTATTAATGAACAGTATGTTGAAGTACTGCTTGAAATGTTAATTTTAACTGCATTTTCTTATGCAGGGACAAATTTTGGTACAATATGTCGGCATTATTGCTGAGCACATGGACATTTGCAGTTGTTTGTCTTGTCTCGTTGGCATCTCATACACATGATTATCCATTCCGTAATACATCGTTGGACTGGGATTCCCGAGTTGACGACCTTGTCAGCAGACTTACTCTGCAAGTAAGATACTAAACTGTACATCGGATGAGGTTAGCTTTTGCAGCCAAAGTCTAAGAATACTGGTAATGGCTACATGGAGTGCTGTAGTCAAGGTTTATGTCTTTGATCACTGAAGAATTTTGGCTAGAACTTGTTTATAGTCTTTCCAACATCTGATTAATGTAGCATCCAACCTGCCAGTGAATGGCAGTGAAATATTTTTATGGATCTGACAGAATAGGTAGTTGACATTTTTATAACTGTAACTTTAATTTAGGTTACGTTAATTGTAATACTGATCACTAATAAAACCATACTTGACCTTGGTTGAGTTTAAGTCTGGTCATAACCCATAAGAGAAGACCAAATAGAGCATTATATTGGTAACTAATTGTTAATCATTTGAATATGATAAGTATCAAAAAGCATGTATTTGTGCATTGTGATGGCTAGTAAGAAGGACAGCATTAGGCTTCTATGGTATGTATCATATGCTGTGTGACAGGAAGTGATTTTACAGATGGCCATGGGAGGAGGAGGCACAGGTCTACCTGCACCTGCAATTCCTCGTCTTGGTATCTCTCCGTACCAGTTTAACACCGAATGTCTTCGTGGAATTGTGAACTTGGACACAACTGCCTTTCCACAGGCTCTTGGATTGGCCGCATCATTTAGGTTTTACCCTGTGTTTGTCTCCTTTATCCGCCAATAGCCATTTTCTGATTATTTTCAGCGTTTCTAGTTTAAATGTCAATTATTGCAATTATGTTTTAATTGTGTTTTTATTGTATTTACATATATCTTAGCACATTGATTTTACTTTGTTCTTAAGGCAGTTGTAAGAGCCTTATGGCCTTTCTGTCCTGCTCATGCATTCTCATTGTCATGTTATTTGTATGTTATGAGCTAATAAATGATTTGATTTTGATTTGATAACCTTGCGTGCTGTATTTTCATGTCTCATTACTACCGTCCGATGTCTTGTTACTGCAGCTGCAACAGATAATCAAGCTATATAAAATAACTTCAGTGATGCTATTTCCCTAAAATTTTGCAGACCCTCACAGCAAAACTGTTGACCAGATCAGGAAAAGCAAACATACTACAGACCTGTTCTGTCACCGTGCCAAGTTTGTTGCAGATCAGATGTGGAACTTGAGTAACAGTTTGATGTTATTTGTTTTTTTTTCTTTCTTGTTTGGTTTGTCGCATTTGCATTGATCGAGCACTAATCGACAGAATCTCATGTGCTGTGACAATCAGTAGCATCAGTATGTGACGGTCTGTTTCTATGCAGTTCCATTCTATCTTAATGGAGTAAGTCATCTTTTTGTCAAGCCACTAACTTTTTAAATTTGTCACTAGATGGTGCCACAGTTGTCCCATAGTTTTTGGAAAATGTGTCAAAATTTATGAATAATGCTCAGTCAACTTTTGTGTACAGGATTTAGGCCGTTCAATAGTGACAGTTGAACGAAACTGTGCCCGTTATATTTTATGACAGACACTAGATGTGCAGCCAGATAGAAAATCTTTTGCTAACTCAATACACAGGGTGCTCAAATACTGAAGTTTGTGCTGGTGGCTCAAAAAAAGTTAACTGCATTGGTAATGGTAAGTTTGTGCATCCAAAAATTTTTTAGATGTGTCAATTTAAGAAACATATTGCCGCTTATATAGGGGAAGGTTTGTAGTGTCTACCCATATGTAATTCATCTGAATGGCACTATTTCTTACTGTCATTTTTAAAACTAGACATTTTCTGATAGTTAGCACGCATATATTTGCCAGTTTTAATTAACGCCTTGTTAAGAAATTTCTTTTTTATGGGGCCACCGCCTTGTGCATAGATACTTAAAATCTCAACCATTTGTTTACGGCCCTGTCAATTTAGAAAATTTTGTCCAAATTTATCAGTGGCACGATATTGACTGTTTATAGGCGTGATATGTAAGTTCTTTTAAGTTGTTTTTCTTGTGACAGACAGACAGACAGACAAACAGAAAGCATTGCATAATTACCTCCAGTGTCTGGGGTTAATATTGTGATTTGTTGTTTCTAGCGAGGACTTGCTGTATGTGGTGGCTGAGGCGATCGGAACGGAAGCTCGAGCAGTGTTTAACAATGCTTCAAAATATGGAGACTTTGGGCTAATGAAAGGCATCAGCTGTTTTTCGCCGTTCATAAATATATTGCGACATCCACTGTGGGGCCGTGTCCAGGTTCGTCTTGTCGCCACCAGAATGACAGCAGTTACAGTTATTGGCTGTTAAATATCCATTTCAGTATGATCGTAGCTTAATTTTCAGACAGACACAGTTAATATAGCGTGATATTTTCAAAAACAACAGTGTAAAACGAAGATGTTTAAAACCAGTAAAAAATTAAAACTTTAACACGGCAAATATTTAATGGTGAAACACGACATTTGATATTTTTTGTCTCAGCAAGCTTGTAGCTTACGATAGCCATATTGTTGTTGAGCAGCTAATTAATAATATCTTTTTGATTTTTGCCATTTTGATGTTTTAATTTTTAATTTTATTTTACTAAGATATGTACATGTGATGATGTGCTAATAGAAATTGCTAATATTCAGGAAGTGTATGGTGAGGATCCATATCTCAGTGGCATTTTGGCTGCAGCGTACGTGAAAGGCATGCAAGGGAACGATGAACGCTTTGTTCGCGCTAGTTCTGGCTGCAAAGTTGTCGGGATGTATTCTGGTCCAGAGGATATCCCAGTTTCTCGATTTGGCTTCAATGCAAATGTACGTATGTTAGATTGTACGGGCATTACAGCTCTCTTTTATTGTATATGCTTGTATATGTGTATATATAGATAGTGGTGTGACAGTTTTTGAATTGAAGTAATCAAATCAAAACTATGGTTTTCTGTTAACTGTTCGTGTGGATGATGATGAACGAATTGCGTTTAACCTGGGATATAGTCTTAGGACTTCAAGGACGTCTAACTGTCAAAGAAAACTCAAGCTATAAAACTGCGAGCAAAAAGCTTGGTCTTCAATGTCTACTGTGGACAACTGGCAGAGATGGCGATGCCTGAACTGACTCTGGCATACTGTTCCATACAGATGCTGCAGCTGTCGGGAAGGCGCAGTCGCCGATGGTTGCACGCAGGGTGCGTGGAGCAACGATGACAGACGTACTTGAAGAGCGCATTCGCCGATGTGCGTCAAGATTGGTCATGTGCTGGAGATCTGACTCTAGGTAGCCGGCTGCAGAGCCGTGCAGGCAGCGATACACCAGCACCACCAGATGCTGTTTGTTGAAAAGTGTTGATATCTCTTTCTCCGCAGTTTTCCTCCTGGGTCTTTCTTGCCTGGTTTTACCATCAGACATGCCTTGTAGTGCCATCATGCAACATGAGGCATGATCCATCCTTAACACGTTTCCTCCCCATTAGGCCTACCACCTTCTCAGCATTATCAGTTCACCTCATATTGCAGACCGACTACTTTTAGCAGGTCTTCACTGGGTACGACGTACAGCCAATAAATATATATTTATTGATCGGTCATTAGTTAAGAAAAACTTCCGTTATTGTTCAGAATGTTAACAAGATGGAAACTTGTTCACGTTGGACAGTATGAGGCACTTGGCAACTTATCAGCTGTCTTTTATTGATCGCACTAAACGTTAGGTGATTGCCTTCGTTTATATTTAGAATTCTGACAGGACACTCTCAGCTCCTTGGTAACATCAACATGCAGTCAAAATAGCTGCCATGTTCCCGAATGTTGTTTATGGACTTTTGCTATGTTGTGTATTCCATAGCATTTTTATATACAATCGTTCTACCCGTTGTCATGGGCTGCGTTTGTCAGTCTTGAATAAAGAAACTACTTGCTTACTTACTTACTTATCACGAGACTTTGTGTTATGAAAAAGTGCCTCATTTATGTGTTGTGCCTTCTAGGTTGTCAGTTGTCCATAGAAAGCTCTGTTTTGCGGATGACCTCATCCTTGCGAAATTATCCAGTGAAACTAGCGGTGAAAATACGTAATAACTCTACTGACAGTGTTATTTCTAGGTATCTGAGCGTGATTTGTGGCTGACTTACTTTCCACCATTTAAGGCATGTATTGATGCCGGGACATACAACTTAATGTGCAGTTATTACAGGTTTGTTAATAAATACTACTGTATTATTTTGCTGTTGTACAATTTAGCCAACAACTTTGTTTGTAATGGGAGCATTAATGCAGTGATGAAACCCTTTGTGAGCAAAATGAATGAAGAATCCTACTAAATGTCACGGACACAGGCTAAAATCAACTCATGCAGTTATATTCCAGTATAATATTTGCCATCATTAAGTCAGATATTGCAATCTATATTGTGCTTTTAGTACAATGATCTTCCGGACTGCCTTCATGGATCTTAACCTGTACTGAATTAAAGGGGCACTGGCTTTGTTTGTTTTATTTTCCGGCTATGTGTGCTAGATTAAGCTGAATACTCAGCTTTCGAGTCTACGTTAAACTCTCCTATCGTATCGTATTGTAATGATCCATTGGACGTGTTAACCTGTGCTAGAATTGATTGAGGTTTGCTCTGTAACTCCAGAAAAAGAAGCAAATTAAATAACAGCTAAAAGCACAGCAGCATCAGTTGCTGATATTATACTAAAAGCATTTAATTACATGGCATCAGTGAATAATTGTGTCAACATAGCAGTGGTTACACTTTGATGTATGTGGTCATCTAGAGTGTGGTATTGCTACAGCAAATCGTATGGCCATATGTCCATCCGTCTGTCTGTCCGTCTGTGACGTTAAGGTATCGTGGTCACATAGGTTGGAATACTTCCAAAATAATTTCATGACTGATTAGCCTGGGCTTTCTTCAGTCTCCAGACTGCAACATCACAGATCTACTCCAAAGTGAACACCCTGAAATTTTGGTCGGAATAGATGTGGGGTAGATAACACACTGCATCTGGCTGTTACTTATTTTTAGTTTCATGTTCAGATCTGCTTTTATGCAGCGAATGTAATATAATACAAATTGAGGAGTCATTGGGCGTAGGCATCCTGTGGTTTCCCTGCAACAGCTCGTTTGTCTTGTATTAATTTTTTCGTCATAGTTACGTCATTTCTTCTGGACTGCCTTTATTCCTTCCGGACTGCCTTCGCGGATCATGAACCTGTACTGAATTTAGTAGGCACTGGCATTTGTTTGTTTTAGTCTCTTCTTTGTTCATTTTTTCTGCCTACATGTAAGCTGATCACTCAGCTTTTGAGTCCACATTAAACTCTTCTTTTGTATCATATTGTATCGTATTTCAACTGCCGTTTGTTGGTACACTGGTACAGCTTGAATGGTGTTCCCGGTTGTACACACAAGTGGCTACTGACCGACGTCGTGCGAGGAGAGTTTGGTTTCCGTGGCTACGTCGTAACAGATGAAGGAGCGTTGAACAATGCAGTGACGTATCACAAATACTATCGTAGTGTCGTGGAGGCCGCAGCTGCCGGTGCCAACGCTGGAGTTAATCTTGAACTTCCCGACAGCAGCCCGGCGTACCTTCATCTAACGCAGGCCGTGCAGCGCGGCCTTGTCAAGAAGGACACTCTTCTTGATCTGGTCAAGCCACTGTTCTATACTCGTATGCGACTGGGAGAGTTTGACCCGCCGACGTCAAACCCTTACAGCAGCATTGATGTGAGTGTGATCGAGAGCAGATATCATCGTGAGCTTGCTGTTTTTGCTGCCACTAAGACCTTCGTTCTGCTCAAGAATGAAGCCGCCACTTTGCCGTTTACATCAAAGCTCCATCGTCTCGCTGTAAGTAAATCACCTCCGTCTCTTTTTGGTGTTTGTGTATCATCATCATACATCTTCAGCATCCACTTACACTTAAGCAATGATCGGCAGACATTACATTGTTCAGCAGATGCCAGTTACAAGAATAAAAAAGTTTCAAAAAGCTTTTTGAAAACGGCCAGTGTGGACTGACGTTGGGTGTTTTGTGGCCGATAATTCCACAAAGCTGGGCCAGCATAGGCAACAGGATGTTTGTCGAACTTGGCCTGTAATTAAGACTTTTCACAGTCCGAGGTGGAGTCTTGGATTTGAGGCATCATCAGTTGGTTGTCAACAAACATGACAGCATTGATCTAATATTGCATAGATCAGCTGTTGTGAATGACGTACCTACACGATATGGCAGAGTTTGAGTAGCACGCATAGACCTTCACTGGCAACCACTTTCCAAATATGTGGATTTTTACTGACAAGGTCCTTGTTTAAAAATGAGGTGGACTACACACTGTACAGTTCTCTAGTACCCTCTGATGACGCTGGATTGTCAACTGTGGCTGTCCAACTAATATTGCATTGCAGTAGTCCAACGTGAAATTTCAGCAGGCTTGTGTGCACTTAGGCTCAACACAACAATTTTGTGGCAGCCTGTTTGGACATTCTGCCATTTGTGGTTTGTGCTGTAGTCAAGCTGTTATATTCTTGCAGTACTTGGTGGGCCATACACTCATAGTGGCCCAATATAAAGACTTCAAGAAGAGTCAAGACCATTGTTAACAACAGCACTGCAAACAGAGACAGCCGCATTTTCATACTGAGACACAGTCCCTTAAATTTATCGGTCATTTGTAACGGTAAGCATTCGAAAATTTCGAATAGTTCGATGATTTCGGATCGAATTGCATAGTAATTGACTATTCGACCCGATCCAAAATTTAGAATATTCACACTGCGCTACTTCACTGCTATTCTGAAGCCAGTTGTGGTTGTGTGAATTTGTCAACATCCACAGGTTGTGGGTCCACTGTCGGACGATGTAGCGGCAATGTTTGGCAACTATGCACCACGTGTTCAGGCCAGATATTCGACAAGTCCTCTGGACGGCTTGCGTAAGCTGGCAGACATCGTGGACTTTGTGCCAGGCTGCAATGATATTCTGTGCAACAAATATGACTCGGAGGCTGTCGGAATTGCTGCTGCGCAGGCTGACGCTGTCGTCGTCTGTCTCGGCAACGGTAAACAACCCTCGGTATTGATAAGTAAGTAAGATAATTTATGTCGCCCATTCTTATAGCTAGGCTATCAAGAAAGTGCTGCAGTGAGTCAACATCGTAAGCTGTGGTAAATAATTCAGTATTGACACGGCTGTAGAAACAAGATGGTGATGAAGACAGGTCGTGAGTGGCTGCTGGTAGAGAGTTCCAAGCTGCAGGACTGCAGACAGCAAAACTGTGTGATCTGTAGCTTGACAGTTGAGAGCGTGGAATTATCAACAATAATCAGGATAGCCTGACTTTGTCGTAGCGTTAAAATTATTACCTAACAAACATTGTTACAGTGATGTCACGTGAAATATTTCATACAGCAGTTATTGATCAGTTGTATTGGCTGTGGAAGTTGTTGTTCTGCCTCATTGCCTGCCCATCTGTCAGCATGATCACTGGAAAAGTTGTGCATGAAACATGGTGAAATTCGTGGTAGGAGTTGTCACTGCAACATCACAGACTGACATAAGTTATAACACCAACTTCATTCAGTAAATCTGTTGTTTTTGTTACTGGTTTCAGTTTTCTGGACAGCTCTGTATGATCAAAAATGATTGGGCTGGCTGGGTTTTCTTCGAGAAACTTTGTATTTCTAGATGGTCAAAATGCTGTTGGACCAGTTGTGCCAAAGAACAAGTAGACTGCTATCAGTTGATGTTTGTAGGAGTGGAGATGGAGGCTGAGGGTAAGGATCGAGCATCTCTTGATTTGCCAGGACATCAGCATGATCTGCTGAGAGATGCATACACTTATGGTAAGACGTATACACTTTGTTCGTCTTATAGTACGACAGTTTTCTTTATGAAGGAGAAACATAAAAAAATTTAGATTTTTCCCAGAAAGCTGTTCGTTTTGGTGAAAATTTTCAGAAAAAAGTATTGAAATATAAAAGTGATATCTGACAGACATGGCAGTGATTCATGCCGATATTCACTGGACGTTGTCACTTCGCATCTCTACAAAATGCAGTCAGTGGCAGACTGTGGACCATCCATCCAGTGGACTCATTCTCACTCGAATACAACCTTCAGTCTTTCTGTGTAGCTGATAATGAAGCAGTCTGGTGGTTGGAGAACAGTTTCAGGGTGACCACTCATGTGGAAAACCTGGAGAAATCAGGGAATTTAAGAATGGTAGGGAAAAGTCAGTGAAAAAAGGAAAACTCCTGGGAAAAGTCGGGGGAAATGTGTTCTTGCATGTGGTCAATTACTGTAGGTATGGTATTATTTTTGAGACAATAAATGCAAGAAATGAGCTTTTTACGTAAAAGTTTGCATGTAGAACATAGTTGTCATGGTTATGAGATGAGAATATATGAGTCTTGCAGTGAGAAATAACATGCATTTTGTTTTGTATTGCTACTGTTGTGAGGGTCGATACTGTATGAATATTCACTTGAAATGTCAGAGAAAAGTCAGGGAAAAGTTTGGGAATTTGATGATGACTGGAGGGTGATGAGAACAGTGCAACTGCAGCATTATGAAATAAATGAGATGACGTCGTCAGTAACTTCTTGCTGCTGAAACAGTCCTAGTTGGCTCATTCACACTGGTAAACTGGACAGCGTTTGACAGAAGAAAATGAGTTTGTCACATCATATTTCTGTAAATTCAGCTCCGACGTACTTGAGCGACCACTGCATTCCATTCACCGCCGTCAGCAGCCGACATCTACGATCAGCATTAACTGACTGTACCGTGCTGTCGGCGAATTACATTCAGCCATTGGGCTTTCTCTGTTGTGGGCCTGACAGTCTGGAACTCACTACCGACTGAGTTTTGTGATCTCTCTGTCGGTTTTAGTGATTTTAGGGGCACACCTAAGACTATACTATTTGCGCGATATTAGTGCATTCAGCTCTATATAATTTTCCAATATCTATCTATCTTTGGTGTTTGTCTGGTGTAGCAAAGAAGCCGGTGATTCTGCTACTGTTCACTGCTGGTCCAGTCAATGTGTCCGATGCTAAGAACAACGCTAATGTCGGTGCAATTCTGTTGTGTTTCTATCCCGGTCAAAGCGCCGGTGACGCACTGCTCCGAGTCTTAGCTGTCGGACACAATGGAACTGTTGTTAGCCCTGCTGCACGACTGCCTTACACCTGGCCTGCATCACTCGTACAGGTAAACTGTTTTCAGCTGACCATACTAATGGTTGCTCTTATGCTACAGTGTTGAGTCCATCGTCTGTCTGTCATCTGTAATGTGTGTGTTGTGGCTAAATGGTGCGTCTTACTGAAATACTGTCTAAAGAAGCACATATGAAATGGCCTGTGGGGAATCGAATGGTCACGTGACCGATGACGTCATGTGACACTGAAAGGTCAAGGTTGTGACCCCAACATGCTTAGGGCCCAATGTCTCGTAAAAAGCTGGAGATGCTGTTTAGCAACAATCGCTAATTACTAGATACTCTGCTGTGAGGCATTACGGTCGGCTATCCTAGCGAAAGCTTGGCTTCTTGTTTTACCGGTATTCTCTCATGAAATTATGGAGGACAACAAACGAACTAACGCAGGCTGCAAGAGGCCTAGGCTGTGGAAAGGAGCCGGCTGTCCCTTCAGCCAACTGAGGCATCCAGCGGAGTGTCTTGAGCATCCCATCGGGTTTGAGGCAGAGTCCTTGCGCAAATTAAATTAGTTGTTTTGTAGTACCAGGAGGCTACCAATAACAACTCTCTGCAAATTTGCAGGTCAGAAATTGGATCAGAAATTGGCATATGCCATTATTGTAATATGCTTTTTGCAGAACTTGAAAAAATCAAAATGGGCAGATGCTTGTGCTATCCACTTAGAACCATCGCCCTTGTATCATGCCAGTGTCAGTGTGTGGTAGCTTTAATGGGAGCTGTCCTGTAGACATGCCAGTCTAACAACATTGTCAGTCTGCTGTGAAACAGTACAGTATTTTTCATTATTTTTCTTGTTATTTCTGACTTCAACGTGGCTTGAAATTTGTTGTTTTTTAACTACTCGTAGGTTCCTCCGATGGTGAACTATTCAATGGAAGGCCGTACATATCGTTATTTCAAGGGACCTGGAGCTCCACTGTATCCGTTCGGCTATGGCTTGTCATACACGAGCTTCAAGTATGCATCGCTTGTGATAAAACCATCAGTTGTACAAGCGCCGACAAACATCACGGTGCAAGTCAGCCTGAACAATACTGGGAGTTATACGTCCGACGAGGTGTGATGGACGAATGATACAATTGTGATGATGATGATTATGATCATTTCAGACTAACGATCTGAATATCTTGCACCTTTTTCTGTGTATCCTTCCCATCCACCAGTGGACCAACCCACCCATCCTCCCATCTACACACAATGGCGACTACGTTCCACGGTGAGCCGAACATGCATTGTGATGCTTTGGTGATAGAGCATTTGCAGCTGCTGGACCCGGACTAACAGTCTTCCATCGCACCTGAAACAGGCGAACTTATCATAACAATGGATTCCGGCGGTCGCTAAAGACGTATTTTTTTGGATACTGGAGCCATGGCACAGTGTGAACTATTTTAATTGTGCCGTTTAGAAATAACCTTAGTTACGTATTTACTTACTTACAGCTTAATGGTAGCATTGCTGATCCAGTGCTGAAGAGTGAAGATGTCAACAATATGTTTAATATCATGTACTTGAAACTGTTTGCATATCAGTTCACAAACATACGGAATTGTTACAGTTTAATTTCATTCGAATCTGAAACTAAAAATCGGAATTTTATTCTTTTTTAAGTAATAGCTTGACATATTTTTTGAATCCGAATCTGTTTGACTGCCAAGAATGGATGGAAATTTGACATGAAACCATTTTTCTTTGTTTCATTTGATATGTTGAGATTTTGACACTATTATTGCTTACCAGACAATTTGAGAATGCAGTGGAGCCGTTCCTTTATCATTTGTGACAGTGCTTGCTTTCTGATGGACACAGCTCTTTTTCACTATGTAACGTTTAAAAGGGAAGTTGGAGTCATGGTGGCAACTTGCCTAAGTCATAGATTACAGAGAGATTAGGGAAATGTAATGACATGTATAAAAAGTGGGAAAAGGTTGTCGTAAAAAGTAAAGTCCTTCCCGAGCCTTATGGGGCCATAGTGTGGTACTGATCTCTCTGTGTTTCCTGTAGCCCTTAGCCAGACACCAGCCAAAAGCCACAAGACCACGGATACGGGGCTAGTCCATCGCGTGGTATGCCCGTTTACTCCCAGTTTTCACTGGCATTCATTAACCTACCCCCAGAGGGATGGCATGCTGAGTTGACGTTGGTACACAACAGCTGCAGCCGGGAATTGAACCCATGACCTCGTGATCGCAAGTCCAGCACTCTACCACACAGCCACTATTGCATGTAAAGTTATAGTAACAGAAAATAATTTATTTGGGGTAAAATAGTGTATTTTTGAGCAAGTGGGCTCTGCAGTGACTATCGCACGTGAACAGCGGGCAGTGCTTGAAGAGCAGTGAGTCGTGAAGAAGTGCATGAATATTTCAGCACGCACTGACTAGCATCTCTGACTGTTGCTGCTACTGACACAGGTGATACAGATGTACGTATCATGGAGAAACAGTTCAGTGTTGATGCCTCAGCTACAGCTTGTCTCGGTCCAGCGAGTGACGGTGACATCACACCAGACCGTCAGAGTGTCGGCGAATGTGTCGACGGATGAGTTGAGAGTCTGGCATGATGACAAGGGATTCATCCTTACTCCAGGTCTTCTGCCATTGTCTTTTCCATACACCTAGTCATTGGGTCACTTCAACTTTTGACTTAGCTTTTCGCTAAGCCTTTTGCTGAGCTAAACTTCGGTCTAAGTACAGACTTAAGTCAAAGAGTAAAGTGATCTCGCTGAGTGAAAGTCTTAGACCCAAATTTCGGTCTATGTACATACTTAGACTGAAGTTAAGCCGAACTAACTGACTCACGGTTTTGGCCGAATGTCTTACGTCACTTTTGGCCTGCTTTCGGTTTCGGCCGAAAGTGAAATTTCCGCTTTTGGTCGACCTCTAATGTAATATGATACGTTGCTGAGCTAATAGATTGGTTAATCAGTTATCTAGTTCCTCTGCAGTACATACCACTGTGTTTTAGAATCACTCTGTGGTGACGAGTATTGTGATGGCTGTGTTGTCAAGGCTACATTGATGTATATGTCGGCGGTCAGCAGCCGAACCAGGCCACAAGCGTCAGCTCCAACGTCCTTCACGGTGAAATCCACGTCACGCCTTCGGCTGCAGGGAGTGATCGGCCTGGGAAGAGCAGGACGAATCGTATGACAGTAGAAGAACCAGACACATTCATCCACAACAGTGTTGTTAAGCTTTAGTGCCAAATACTACGTGACTGTTATACAAGAGTTGTCACAAGGAAACTGTGCAATACGGCATGTTTTTGCCTACACCCAATGATTCTTAGATTGTTATTTAGATTTACTATAATTTACATTCCACATTAAACTCTCCTATCTAATGTATCACTGCAATGCATAAAAGCAGATGTGAATGTGAAACTATAACTACTGTAACTAAGAACACGATGCCGCATGTTATTTACCATTCCCTACTCCGGCCAAAGTTTTGGGATGTTTCCTCTGGAGTAGATACGTAATGTTGGGCTTTAGAGAGAGAGAGAAGAAAGCCTATTGGTATGCTACTCAGACATGAAATTAATTTCAAAGTATTTCAACCTATGTGACGACAATACCGCAGCATCACAGACGAATGACTTGCTGTGACAGTACCGCGCTCTACTTAGCATCATGTGGTAAAAATCACTCTTGAGGCACACAGCAATAGAAATCTGTATTTTTTGGCAATTTGTTAAGAGTTTAAATTCGGTGGGCTGTAACTGTGGTAATATTCTAGATATTTTATGCAGAAATCGATAGTCTTGAGTGAAATTAAAGATGTTTTAAGATTCGTTAAATTATTTTGTGAGCGTCTTTTAGGAGCATGATTGTGACACTTTTTACTACTCATGTTTTGTTTGGAACAAGACCAGTTTGCATTCAGTATCCATATCGTCATCTACCCAACAGCTGAAAACTAGTCTTCTACACATGCAACTTGTGTTCTGTGACAAATTTTCTGATGTATCCGAATGCAGCGACTTTGCACGATTTTTTCTACTCAGTCTTGCAACCTTCTTGTTTGTATTATTTGCTTCTGGTGCCTTGTGATACTGAATTAATAGCTCGCCTCGGGGCTCCATCGAAATTCCCCAGAATTCTCACTGAACAAAGAAATACCATATCATTCGTGTCTTTTGCATATAATGCCATTATCAATCCTTTCATTCTGCATCTAATGTAAGCCCAGCATATATCATCATTGTTTGATTTGTTTGCTAGTTTGTGTGTTAACATCTGTATTGGTATTAATGTTTACGTGTTTGTATTCTACACTGTGTCTCAAAAAAATTACCCAACTTTGAAACGGTATAGCTCGAAATTATATGGATCAATTTTGATGTTATTTGGAAGAAATATTCAAAATACTCTGGGGTTACCGCGGCGGCAGTCCCATCACCGTTCAGGCTTGGCATCCCTACCATCTTTGGGAGCCATCCCCTAGTCACCCCATATTAGTGTAGACTAGGGGATTTGCTGTTCCTTTGTGTTTGCTTATTGTATTATTAGTTTGTGTGTATTTTTGTGTTCCTTTAGTACTTTGATACTGTTGGTTGGGTCTTTTGACCTGTAAAACCGTCTCCCATATACCCTATACTGTGTTGGTGGAGACGTTAAACCCTGCTCAATCAATCAATCAAAAATACTCTGTGCCATTTAGAAGTTGGGGCATTTTTGAGACACAGTGAATTTAGCGTTGTGTGTTAATGTATTGCAGTGTTTTTTACAATGTGATCATGATATCTGTATGTTCCTGTTACTACATTGTATAAGCACTGTGATTGTTATGTGATACGTTACATAACTCTGTTTATTTGTGTGATAAAATCAGAATATTTTGCCAGTGTATGAATGTAGTTAGAACACTGTAGACGAAAATTATAAAAAAAAAACACGCACAAACATGCTGTGGTTTGGCAGTCGTTTTCCTGTGTTTAACTGATCCGGTGAAATTACTGATGCACGACATTATTTGTGTGGTCACGTCTTATTTCATGAAACTTGCGCACAATGGAACTGTGTGGACAAAGTTCTATCATCGTTATCAAATTGCAAATATTCACTGTATGCACAACATGAAATGCATTATTTATCTTGTTGTGCATAAAGTTGTATATGAATAAAATTTCATAGTTAAGGTAACGTTTGACGCACTGTGCTGAGGGCGTATAAACATAGTTGTTCAGTGCAGTGAACAGAGTGGACACTACTGTGAGCTGAGCAGTTTTCTGTCCGTATTTTTTGCTTATTTTGTGTATATCGTTTTGTGTGTACATTATTGTCTGTGTATATGTGTATTTAGTTGTTTTCGTTTTTACCCGCGCGACGCTATGCTAGCGCGGGTAATAGTCATGGCAACGTGTCTGTCTGTCCGTCCGTCTGTCCGTCACGCGCCGGTATTGTGTCAAAACGAAGAAAGCTAGCGTCATAATTTCTTCACCACCTGGTAGCCCCACGATAGTAGTTTTCTGACGCCAAATTTCATCACCAAATTCTAAGGGGTTCCCCCGAACGGCGGCCTCAAACAAGGGTGGGTCGGAAAAATTCAGCAATTTTCTAGCTTTAAGCGTCAATATCTCGAAAACGGTAGCAGATACGGCCAAAGTTACTATTAATGACTAATAGAAAGTCGTACATGGGTTTTCGATTGACACCAAGCTCGATGACCTTGGATGACCTTGAACTGGTGTAAGGTCAAATTTTGTCGGAATTTCGCGTGATTTCGCGACTTTGGGAGGCAACCACGGCTAAACGAACGAAGATAGACCTATAATGTCAGCGA
>Ga0056114_1000179_pt1 | contig 18109 bp, 9 predicted proteins | sample WorMetHERISLAND1_FD_77005 | JGI IMG/M metagenome (GOLD analysis project Ga0056114, IMG submission 77005) | Marine gutless worms symbiont microbial communities from Max Planck institute for Marine Microbiology, Germany - Olavius loisae HERON... ...
ACAAAGGTCAAGGTCATTCATTTTGGTACCAATCGATTTCTCATATACGACTTCCTATAGGCTCTCAATGGTAACTTTTGCTCTAGGACGCACCGTTTAGCCACAATACATAACGTTACAGACAGACGACGACGACAGACGACGACAGACACAACACTGTGGCATAAGCGCGACCGTTAGTACGTGGAATATTGTAAACAGCAGTCGCTTTACTCGGGGTCCCATTACTTTTTGGTCCTGCATTTGTACATTCCCTCCCCCTTCTCCCGATCGATTCAGAACTATTGCTCGTATAGCTACCGTTGTTTAAACTCTTCTTACATCATATTTGCATAAGCTTACATCATTATGTTCGGCTCAAGTTTTTCTTTCAATAGTCCAGCCAGCCAGCCATTCACCAAAGTTACCGTGGCGAATAACGTACAATTATAACAAGACTGTCGACTTTCACGGCGGTCTTCGTTCGTGCACTGAACTGGTTTCATACATTAGTAGATTTCTTTTGATTTGATAATATTTTATTGCTGAGACGCGGCCGCGGGGCAGACAGCTCTATCACGGCACGGAGGTGTGATGATTACTAGTGTAGTTTTTAAACGGCGCACCTTGCCAGGTAAGGTCAGAATGAAGACATGATATAGACGGGCGCACTTGTCGGTAAAAAATATACCATTTATACGCGGTGCACGGAAGCAGCAGTTCGTCGTTGCCGCCGTTTTATCAGCGGCGCATTGGCGGCAGCGGTGCGGCGGCATCAGTGAGGCGAGATCAAAAGCGAGCCGCTGAGCAGATCAAAGGTGAACGCCGCCGGTGAAGGATATCTAGCAACAAGTCTGGCCGATTGGCAACAGATATACGAGCAAGACGACGATGGCTGCGGCTGCGCAGTGATTAGAGGTGTGCGGAATCCGAAACTTCGGTCTACTGTTGGTCCGTAATATTCCACATTCTGTGTACCCGCTCTCCTTAACATTTAGCACGTAGATCCTCATTTATTACGTTACGTTTTAATCATTAATGTAATTATGTTATCACATATTGTGCTATGAAATATTTGTATACTTAACTGAAAAATTTATTATTTATGTAATATTTTACTGTAACACAAGTAGATAATGATAATGCTATGTAAAAATAATTGCATGCTGTACACGTACTATTGTTTGAACAGATAAAGAAGGAAGGAAGGAAGGAAGGATAAAAGATAACAACTAGATAATAAGCAGTGGCAAAGCTAGACCCTAACTTAGCTAGATCTACACTGATAAAGTGCTATCCAGCCTCATGCTACATTTCAGCACTTGTTGGTTTGGTAATCAATCTTTATTCACCACAAATGGTAGAATTACAACAATAAAAATGAAGTAAACAACAACACTTAACTAAGAAGAATGAAAATATCGAGTATGACGAGTAGGTTTTAACATAGTCTGGAATGTATTATACGAGCATCGCGAGTATAATCACTCCAGACTATTTTAAAACTTACTTATATCACAACGACCCACTTTCAGGCCGTCAGCGAGTTGGCCGCAGCCTCAAACCTCCGTTGGTAGGCGTTGTCACCGTGCAAAGGTCACTGTTCACGCATGTGGCCTGTAGCGGACGCTGTGAGTTGCCGGTAGTTGTTTTGGCGTAAAATTGTGGAAATCACGGACTTATTTGCGTTATTTTGGCAGTTTTAACTTGTTTGCCGTTAATAAGGACATTTTGTATTTCGTTGAGTAAATTGCGTGGTCGTTTATTTTCTATTTTCACGGTATATATTGTGTTCGTATTTCAAGCATGTTTCTACAATCCATGTGCTTGCGATCGATTTTCGGCGTGGTCGTGTTCACTGAAGCGTGCGGTCTATAATACTCCAGACAACCAGTGTCTGGAGTGTTAGGCTATATATCGTTTATCCACTCTAGACACAATGCAAAGATAGGAGTCTGGGAGTGGGTCGTAATATAACATTAGTGTCAATAAATTTCATGTAACGTTATTGGACCGTTTGGAAAAAATTCCTTAGTTTTGCGTTTACTAACACAAAACAATTGACAGCATTCTAGTTTATCTGCCGTAAAACCACATACCGTAGTTTGCACATCTGATGCGGATCTCAGTCCTAGCAATGATCAGTCCGCAGTCCGCACATTCCAGCGGAGACCGCCACACGTCTATGGATAGGCTCACACGACAGGATTGTTCAACAGCAAATCCTCGGAGAATCTGTCACCTTTCTGCTTCATCACACGCCACGCCTACCCGAATAGATGACTGTTATTCAGCGGGCGTTAAAGACTGCGCAATTGCGTCTCGTAGGCTACTGATAAAATTGTAGAGGTATTCCGCGGACGTATTGTAGCCAATCATTTATCAGCAACGAAATTACATAAATTCATGTTTACATTGGGCCCTAATGTGAATACGGATTTATTTTGGGCGTGTTTCGCGGGTGATAAACTGCAAATCAATCGCTGACTAAGTGACTCTGGGTCTCTCGACTTTTCCTACTCCTAAATTTACAAACAGTCTGCTTCGACAGTTTCCATTCAAAAGATGAAAGCCGCATCCTTTTTACTTTCAAAACTCTGTGGTAAATTCGCACACACCAACATCCTGCATACCATGTGTTTTATCTTCAGAACGCCCCGCATTGACGTTTGTGGAAAAAGTACAGACATTTTTATAAAAAACGCCGAAATTTATGAAACAAATATTTGCTATATTGTCGCCGATATTAATTGCCTGAATACAACGCTGACGGTGAAGCCCCATACTTGGCAACCTCTGTGTTCCGGTTGCTTTGACACTCGGACTTATAGTGGACCTAGTAGTAACTGTGTTGCTTAGGCCACTTTAAAAATTTCGATGATGATGATGATGATGATGAAGGTCGTCAACGGCTGCGCTCTGGTCGTTTCGTCTGTCTATCTGATGGTCCCACGACTTCTGTCGGTCAGCGGACCTTCGCTGTTTGGGCCTTCGACTTGGAGCAAACTACCTGCACCTCTGTGATCGATGTACACGGCATTACAAACGTTTCGGCGCCCTTCCAAGATTGTGAAACGCTGCTGTTCACGAGTCTTCTCATGCAAGCAGCGTATCCAGACCTTTACATTTAGGGCCTACCTGTTACTTTTTCCAGCACTAACTGTAGCAGTTCTTCTGCAATAGACCGGCGCTGCTGTGGCTGTTACTGCTAGGCCTACAGTGAGCGCGACGTCGAATATAAAACTCTGATTTATTTAAAGCACTAAAGTGCAGACATGGCATTCTGATTTGGCCAATGACGGGTACAGAACGGGATAGTTCACCGGACGATGGTTAACGTCATTTACCGAGCTTCTTCCAGGCCCCCTAACTTCCACCAGAGGATCTGCCCCTGGACCCGATACAGGGGGCCCCCAGTCTCCTAACAACGTTTCTGCCCCGGATCGTTGGAGGCTGGAATAGTCACTTGGCAACTGGCGTTAAAATGTGAGGTTTTGCTGAGACGCGGATTGGTATTCGCGTCCCCAGTTAACAACGTGTCTTTTTCCCGCAAGTCAAGTCAAATCAATGTGATACGATAGAAGAGTTTAACGTGGACTCGAAAGCTGAGTATTCAGCTTTATCTAGCACACGTAGCCAGAAAAAGAAACTAAAACAAACAAACAGTGCCCCTTTAATACAGTACAGGTTAAGATCCGTGAAGTCAGCCCGGAAGAGTGACTATGGAGGAAAGGATTTGTGAAAAAGATGAGTTTTAAGTCTGGAGTGAAAGGTCGAGGGAGTGACAGATGGTGAGAACGAAGGCGATGACTGTGATGAGGTGATATGCGTAGGATGAGGTGAACCAGGTGGAGAGTGAACACAATGAGGTTGACGGAATGAAGAAGGGAGTTGATTCTACAGGTGAGGTTTTCTTTGGCAAAAGGACCACAAAGCACAAGGCCACTTACATTGCTGAACGCGGAGCAACTATACCATGCGGTAGCCTACGTTGATCCAAACCATCTCGTTTTGCCGTTGCCAGTGAAAGTTGGACAACGTTACGTTAGGTCTAACGAATTTTACCCTGTAGTGACAGACAAGAAGCGTAAAAAGTGAACCTAACGCTGCTTCGCTCCCCAAGACAGTCCCAATAGGCCCAATATACTGTATTAGACCTATCACATATACGCAATTGAATGATTCAGTATCTGAGGAACGTGAGTCCGGCCGCGTATTCTGCACACTGTGGAACATCATGGCAGCTATAGACAGGAACCGGAATGAAACTTCGGTAGGCCTATTTGCAATATCGAATGTCTCCGACAACAGGGGTGGGTCACTTTGGGACAAAGTTTGGGGAGGGAGGGGCTGGCCGATATAAGCCAAAGTTTAATGCGATATGGGAGAGTCATGGGGCTGTCTTACACAAAAGACATCGTATCGATGATATCTTCTATCGTTTGAGCACAATGCACGAACGTGACAGACGGACTGACGGAACAGTAACATCGAAACCAATAGGCGATCGCATTCATCAATATCGCCTAAACACATGTGTAGGAAGATTTTCAGTCGTATGTCTGTAAGTTGGAACAATTCCGACCAGGGGTTGTTATTCTACGTCGGCCTAAATCAGCGAACGGATGGACCTAAGGACCCTTCACTGCCCACTACACAGGTTCTCATGGCTAGCCTAGAACTAACTGCTCGGCAATTAGTCGTCAAAAGTGTATGACCTAAACTTACTATTGGTGGTTAATTTCAGCCTATAGGCGTACAAAAGTGCCAACTTTGGGGGTTTTATGGGTATAATCAGTGTAAGATTACCTACCGAACAACATCGTCTGACTAAATCTAGGTTCATACATTCAGTTTACTGCACTGCATCTGACGACAAGTCGTTCACGACGACCGCTTAGCAAAACAAAAGTCCATGGTGTTGTCACAGAGTAATCTGCCAGGACGTCTTACCTCCGTTCTGCGGCCACAGCGCCGCGGTTATCCAGTAAGCAAACCGGCGAACTATTTGACTCAATTCGCATCAGTCACCAGTTCGTCTATCGCTCAGCCGCCTCCGAGGCTCGGAGGAGTTGAAGACGTAACCATCAGACGCGGTAACGACAGATTTATCATTCGACCGCATCCCTGACAGTCGCTGAACCTCAAAGTGCAGCTCACAGTTCGAAGAAAAAACAGCTCAGAACTCATCGAATTGCTTTCCGTTCTTCTTGTAGAATTTTTACACCGGTTTGTTGATTTGCACCTAATAAAATACACGTTTTTAGCAAGTAGCCTATAAGGCTGCAAGAAAATCGAGGGTTTTTATATTGAAGAAGTTATTTGGATTTGCGTATTTTTTTGGCGAATGCGGATAGGATTTTGCATCGTTTTGTTACGTTTGGTCGTATTGGGTTATAGGCCCTTCATATGCAAAATACACGAGAACACAAAAATAGGCTTCCGTGATGAATTAAAGATCATCAAACGAAGACAAATTAGACACCACAGTGAAAATTGCTGGAACCCACGCGACGTAATGTAATAATAATAATACAAATGTATTATTAATCATTGGGCCCATTCGACAACGAGGGTTGACATATAGTGGTCATGTGGACACATGTGGATCTCGGTCGGAAAATCTCGGCTGTCTCTGGTGACGACCGGGACAGCACCTCTCTTCCAGCGCATCTCAGTTTTAATCCAGCGACACAACTCCATTCTGCTCCGTCACAGCTTCTGCGACGGATGATGACCTTTAGAGTTCAACATTTTCTTAGCGTCTAATTTTTTCTCCCCCGGGAATTGTTACCGAGGGTCAGAAAATAATAATAACTAAATAACTCCGATATTATAGTCATTACACGGGCGCAGTGTGGCTGGACAATTAGACTTAAGTCAACGGAGTGGAGATGTGTCTTTAGTGACGTCTTCTTAAACGATGATGATGATGATATGATGATACGAGTCACACATCTCATGATCGCAGTTTCAATGCAGACGGTGTTAATTAACTGCGAACAAACTAGTGCGAGTTACAAAATATATGAATGCAATGAAAACGTTACAAATTTCACAACAGTCAATACGTCCCGTGTAAAGTTGCAGTCTCACACGCCACACACATGACAACAACAATGTGAAGAATATACATATCGCTTAGCGTTTCAACTTTGTATGTAACAGCGAAAAAAATTGGCGCAAAAATTTTCGAGTTGTAGAACGCATTGATGTCCAATCAATAACGGTCACCACTCAATAAAAGACGATGCATACCAAGGACGAAACATAACGCCGAACTCCAGACCGAACCCAAGTAGCAACGTTCAAGATGGGTCTCCACCTTAAACATTATCAGCCATTGCAAATACATAATTATTTACAAGTTCCTAAGTTTTTCTAGTATAATTCTGCCAGAAAAAAGCGAAAAAATTACCACCATTGTGCTACTGATAAAGTTTTATCTGAGACAGTTATAACGGTAGAATTTCGTTATAAAAACATAAGACTAGCTATGAATATTAATCAAATAAACGGAAGAAATCTGCAGTCAGTTTTTTCAGAATTTTGGTGACAAAAACTATTTTATCACAGCAATTTTCAAAATCTTTGGACGTGTTATCTGAAAGCGTATTTGAAGCACAGTAACTTTTGAAAAGTGTAATCAATCAATCGATCATAGAAGCGGCCCATTCATTGTAAAATCAGAAGTGGCTCAAGGCATGCACACACCGAGATTGATATGTAAGAAACAAGATGTATCAGTATCAGGTTCGACTATTATGTGGTATATCAGGGAATGTCTCTTCAGCAATAGCATCGAAGACAGCCAACAGCAAAGTCCTACAATGTACCACAAAACACACTTCACCAGAGACCAGGCAACACAGTAGTCTCAATGAACAGAATTACTGCAAACTATCTAACAAGTAATATAATATGCAATTAGCCATTTAGCATTAATTTTATTGTCGAAACCGTTTTAACTCACTGAAAACTACCAAACGACAACACTAATAATACTGCTGCCATCTGTTCCGCGTGTTCAACACAGAACATTTGTTGGAAACCATACTTTTCTGTCGCCAGACCAACAGTCTGGAATTCACTGCCAGATAATTTGTGAGATGCAGCTGTCGGCTGCAGACATTGTTGGCGGGACTTGAAAACACGTCTATTCACTGGACACTGAGTGTTAGCACATTAGAGGTGTTCTACGCTGTGCTCTACAAAATAGACATTTATTTACTTATTTGCTTACTTACTGCTGTAGCTACTACTGCTGATCACTACTACTACTATTAGTTCAGTGCAGTGATAGTGATACATCAAGTCCAGCAACTTTGAGTATGAGAGGTTTATGTTATTGAGTCACCAGTATATTCAGCGATATTGTTGGAGCCTCGTTAGTCCTGAAGACGCTGCACGGGCGCGGATGTTGTTGGAATTGTTGTTCATCAGATCTGGCGCGTTTTGTTTGGACAGCTTCTCTGTCAGTGATGTTAAGGTATTGATTGATGGTTTGTGCACATGCTAGTAGTTAATTGTTTTTCTTTTCTTTTTTGCACTTTTTTGGTGTACTTTGAGTATGACTTCATAATAAATATACGGTAATATAGACACACAGTACACACACAATACAATACAATTCGTCGAATTATTCCGTAGGATGCTCAAATCAAAAAATTAAACTGTTTAAACAACTACTGCTGTCTCAAACCTGTTACGACACGGATCTTCAACAGAATCCAGTAATGTGTCTATGACTTGAGAAAATGATTCTTTGCCAATTGAAAACTTTATTATCTCTGAAATAGCAAGACACATGAATAAGAAAAATTTAAACTGTAAAAAGTTAGTTATGGCGACAGAATTAACAGTAGGTTGTTTATTCATCACACACATCAGCTTAACTATCTGCTTTGAAAATCTGAAAATTAATTACAGTAAATCCAAAGCTCACACTGTCACTGCAATCATAATGTGGTTTCATACAGAGGCAAATTCTGTCAATAAATTAAATCACCAAAGTGCATCGCGGCAAATAGGCCTACATGAACAATAATAAACAAATGTTCAAACATTCATCTAGTACTAGTAGTGCATTCGCCTCTGATACCTTTACGAGGTGTTTCATGCGTTATAAATTCATTACTTACTTTCTACATCAGCTGATTTACTAAATGTTATTTTCTTACTAACTTCAATAAGTTTATTTGCATGTACAAAAATAGACAAAAATTCACGGCAGTTTTGTGTGAGTAAGTGAATAACTGAACCAGCACTACAAATCACCAGAAAAAAAACTACACAGTCTTAATATACTGGATGATCTGTAACTCAAGTGACGAAGCTACTTTTACCTGGAAAGAACTGAACAAGAGCTCTGCGTGCACGACTGCGAGCAACAGCCAGCCTTTGAGTTGGAGAGAGATCATAGTGTCTGTTGCCACCAGTACTCTCATGAGTGGGCCACACTGCATTCCTCAGTGTGTGGATGTGATAAGCACACCGTGATCTCGTTGTGAGATCAGTCACTTCAGCTTGCAGCCACCTGCAACCATAGATGTAAAAAAACGTTTTTACGTTTTTTTATTCCTTCCACGTTATTACATTTTTCATTTTTGTCAACATTTTTTATTTAAAAAACGTTCATTAAAAATGCCATCAAGAACTTCAAGCAGCACTTTTGAAACCACAGAAACTAATTAATAGACCTAGATTTTGTTATGAAAGTGGCTGGGTGCAGAGCGACTCTGTACCCATTGCATAGAGAGCATATTACCGGTATGTTAGGCAATGCCTATAGCGACACGGCTGCTGTGACGTCATGCAGTAGGTGGAGTCAGTAAGTGAAGTCACGAATTACGACAAATTGAATACAGTTCTCTCTCTCTCTCTCTCTCTCTAGTTCTACAGCACTAGGCATTAGCCGTTTTGGCAAGAGGTTGAACAAATTAGGGATAACGTTTTTTATTGAACGTTTTCAAACGTTTTTATATTTTTTCTGTAACATTTATTTACATCTATGCCTGCAACCATGCCGCATTGTGGACTAGCACCTTGATAGTGTGCATGGGGCATTATTGCTGCACAGCGGACTAGTTGTCATTATACTCATTGATCAAGTCTTTACACTGTACAGTGTACAGGGATCATTAGAGTACAATATCAGCAACATACAACCAATATGCTGGCTCTTTTGTGTGGTACATGAAGGATGGGGGGGGGCATGAGAGGACTTCTGTCCTTCAGGGCCCGTGTCGTGTCCACTGAGTCAAACTTCACAGCAAACCAGTCATGTCACTAAGTAAGTAAAATATAAATCTGTATAGCACATAATTGCAGTCATGGGTTCGATTCCAGGCAGGGGCATAATCAAGGCACCTAGGTCAACTCGGCCTTCCATCCTTCCGGGATAGGTAAATCGAGTACCAGCCTTCCTTACTGGCTGGGGATAAGGCGGGGTGTGCTCGCTTATGTCGGGCTGCAAATAAAACTGTTTGACACTAATAGGTGACATCCCGTAGTTCTGAGATGGCTTTCACATGAAGAACTTATCTGGATTTAACTTTTTTTAACTCAGGTAAACTGAACAAAGGCAATATGAGTTACATGTCAAGGAAGTGAGAGATGACGAGTCTCGCGAGACGCATTGCTGCTGGTAACGTCAGCCAGCTGCTAGTACCAGTCAGACAGATTGTGACAATGTCCAATACTTCCGCCGACATTCCTGTCAGCTGCGCCGACACCTCGCGCAACACTGTGACACACAGTAACACTAATTACACACACTATATCACACACTACCACGCTAGAGGCCAGTACAGACAAAACTTGATAGGCAGTAAACCTCAAAGTTCTATAACAAGATCTTTGGAGACTGTTGTAATGGTATATGTCACAGCTGACATTCACAACCAACTACTTGTGTCACAGTCAAATTAATGAACTCCGCAAAACATTGCAAAAATCATTTAAACAGTCACTATTATATTTCTTTTGAATGCATGAACTAGAGTATACGAGAACATAATACCGGTATGTTTTAATGATACGGTCATCTGTAGGTGGAACATGACATTTACAGTCTTGAAAATTCAAACTCACCAGTTACAGCAGCTTCATTGGTCAGCACTTCACAAAGACGTTTGTCACGACACGTTTGATCGGCGTTTAAACCAACGGACTCGTCTTGAGACGGACGCGGTGGAACGTTTTCAACCAATGACACTGGGACGATGTCAGCCGTCAATTCTTCGCAGGCAAATATCTCGTTGCCGTGTTGATAAACCACCAGCACTTCATTCTACAACAAATCCAGTGCCAGTCAGTCTACTATAAATTTCATAACTTTCTGCTCCAGTGACTGACAGAGTTGTCTGTTGTCCAACATCAGCATCTATTTCATCATCATCATCATCATCATCACGTTGCAGTCGAGGTTGAAGTAGGCCATTGTTGGCCTTTAGACTGATCAAGTCACTTCAATTAAGTCAGATCATCAGTAGACATGATCAGAAAACAGAGTATCTATCGCAAACTCCTCCAATGACGATCAATTCTTCCCGTGAAGCTGTTCTGTGCTGGAAATAGTAACACGTCACCCGGAAGACCATTCCAAATACGAAAGCCGAAGAAATTTGCTGTCAGTTTTGTCCTGCAATATCTTTTCTGTCCTCTTGTCTCAAACGTCTTGAGTCCAGGTATTACCACAAAACTTAGTTGTTTGCCGAACTCAGCTCAACACAATATGAAGTAATTCCAGAATAAGAGACAATAACTGAAAGTCATACTATCATCAGTGAGTGAAAAGATTAAACACATGGAGACGACCATCTGATAAGAAAGACATTTTGCACTGCATAAAAACATGCTAGAGATCTCACTGTGTTTACCAACAATCCATTACATTGATACTTCTTGTGCTATTATTACAAATCTACATCAACTACACTGTGTAACATAGAAAAGAACAGGTAAACTTTAAAACATTCTATCATGTTTGACAAAAATGAAAATTTATAGTTGCCAGGTGCTGTTAGATTGGCACATTATGACAATTAGCTCAACATGTCTGTTAGGCACTTATCTGTAAAAGCCATTATCTGAAAAAATGGTTGATGGCAGTTATCTTATCGACATATTTTGAGATAAGCTTGCAGAAATGGACTTCTTAGTTAAATACTCCATACTGCTTGCCTTTCCACTTCCAGATCTTGCATGTATAAGACTAGCTGTTATTATCGTCACAATCGTCACTAATAACAATCTTACGCCTGAAGTTATGTCATGTTGATTTCTTCACTAGACGGTGCTCGAAGTCAAAATTATGTCTGAATTCTGAAAGAAGGAAAAGATAAGGGCCAGTTACAGATAAGGGCTATCCACCGTTTTTACAGATAAGGGTTTTTACAGATAAGGGCCTAACACATGTCCACCCTTTACAGCCACACAAGAGTGAAGGTGCTGACGCCACTGTTTGACTGCATTGTCTCTCACACACTAAAACACATGGATTAAATGAAGCTAGTTAGCAGCAGTGTAACAGTCTCACTTCCAGCCATGTACACAACATGCACTGTAAACATAAGCCAGACGAGGGGCACGTACAGGGGGAAGTAAATGCAAATTGCATTCAAATTGGCTCAGGGGGAGAATTCCTCTATGACCTCACGATATCTTCTGCCTCCTGATGCATTTTCTGCACTCTGAATACTCCAAAATGCATTTGCGGTGGGGGCTCCCCCTGAACCCCAAACCCCACTGATGGAGTTTACAACACTCCCCCAGATCCCCTAGCTGGTGGAGAGGGGCTTGCTGCCCCTCCGCAAAACCCATCCCCTGCTCTCAGCCTATGGCGTTGCATTTCAGCCCTTCATGCCTCAGGCTGCTGCTCTTTGGGCCTTGCAGCTTTGGGGGATACTTCCTGCTCGTTGGGGGATAGATGCCCCCTGAGCCAGACCACAGTGGGCTGAGCTATACAAATGAAAACGATTCAGTTGTGATACTGCTAGATGATTGATTGGCTGATGTGACGATCTCTAATCAACAACCACAAGGATCACTCACCTCACTGGAGCCGACGGTGAAATTCACATCAATCGCGTCTTCGTCAGTCCAGCTCTCACTAGTCACAGCCGCCGTGCAGTGTTTGCCAGTGGATTCGGAGGATGTGGAAGACGGAATGTCAGAAGAGTTTGGAATGATGTTTGATATCTTGTTCATCACACCAGACAGTGTCCGCACCAAAGCCTTGTACACACATAATGTGTCTGCGTACTAAGTCACACACAGTGTAATAGCAATTGTCCATCCGTCAATCTGTCAGTCTGAAATGTTACGGTACTGTCTTCAAAATGGCTGTACATATCATCAAAATTCTGTCACCGTCTGACTGCCCTGTCAGTGTAGTTTTCTCAGAACCATATGCAGTATGTGATTCAGACACAGCGTTACAGTAATCTGAAGAATTACTAAGGTTCTTGGCATTCACCAGTGACAATGTTGATTACAATGACAGTCTAAGTTCATGGCACAACTGGCGACATCTGATGACAGTGGTCACCTCACCTTTGCAACAGTTTACAGACTTCCTTGCGTCATACTGACACTGACTGGGTGAATTCAAGCGACTGATGATGACGTACTTGTTCAGGGTTGCTGATACGACAGCACACTAGCGACTTACGTGCCAAGTAAGTTACTTATTTACTTAATGTACACAGCTATTGATGATCACCAACAGATATGCTGCAAATGCACGATATGCACTGCTAGTTAAAATCAGAATTCAGCAAAACACGGCTGTTGAATGATAACAGACGGTAAACGTGATATACAACAAGACAGTGGAGAACCTTATCAATGCGAGGCAGAGATTTCGGTCTGCGGTGCTGAGCAAACGCTATAGAAGGATCGGAATCATAGCCAAGAAACTGCTTCAACTCTTCACTGTTGTTAATGTGTGGCTTTGACAACAGACTCTACACACAACAGACAGACAAAGTAGACTGTTGGATGCTGAGAAATGTATGGAAAAATAAATTACCGTACATATATTTAGTGTTGATGGTTTATAGCAACGGCAGTAGAAACACACACAAACACTCAATCAATTAATCAAGCGATTGATCAATCAATCAATCACAACCAGTCTGTCAACTTTTACCACACGATGCTAAGCGGACTCGTCTGTCCTTCTGTCTGTCTGTCCATGACGTTGAGGTATCATGATCACATAGGTTGTAATACAACGAAAATGGTTAGTTAGCATGGGGTGTTCACTCTGCAGACCCCAACATCATGGATCTACTCCTAAAAAGAACACTCAAAAATTTTGGCCAGAATAGGGCTGGGGTGCGGAAAAAGTGACTTTTGGCATACAAAAGCTCTAATATCTCTGAAACAGTGCAAGATAGGACAAAGGTTACTATTTAGGAAGTCTCATACACGCTTTCGAATGGTGCTAAAATGAACGACCTTGGATGACCTTGATGGGTCATTCATTATGAACTGCTTCAAGACACATGTGCCACGATGTTGTTACTTATTTATAGTACATAGTTTCACATTCAATCTGTTTTAGGCAGTGAGTGACTGCAGTGGATGTTCAACCGCGTGTTAGCTAGACCGGTGCTATAACAGCCTTGACCTTTTTGGAACCCGAAGCAATTAACAATGAAAGCTAGTCATTAGGCACAGGAAAAAAACACGCTGCATTGCACAGTTTCCTTGCAACAGCATGGCTCTTGCTATAATCTCTGAAGCAAACAAATTGTTGTTAGAACTACTAAGGCGCTGATGATAAAAAACCACTATTCAGATAAAAACGATACAGCCAATGTCAAACAAATCAAACCGTAATTGGCCACATTGACCAAATGAAGTCTCACAAAAGATTTTTGCAGACACCTTTGCAGACCAAGCAAAGCATTGTAAGTGAAACTTTATTAATAACTGAAAAGATTACCACAGTGTATGACTAGTGAAGACCATCAGACTTAATCACAGTTACCTGTACGAGATCACTGTTACCTGTATATGTACCTGTCGTAAACAATAATTAAAGACAGTTTAAATTTCGAGACACAGAAAACTAACCTGCAAGTAGATTTGTAGTTTCTTCTGTCTGTATTCAACGACGGCAGAAACGTTGGTCAAAAATGGAACAGAAGTCAACCTTGATGGACTCTTAACACCTGCAGTGCCAACAGACTCAGTGGACTAGTGAATACTCAGTGAAAGCACACCTGGCTAAGCTGTCACCTGCTTTCTCGAAGGTTCTGATCTCAACTTATGATTTAAGACTGCTAGTTGGATTACTCAATAGTTAATGGTTATGTAGCACTATGATGAAAATCATCACTAATCCTCTCTGCCAGGCACGTGGTAAAGATGAAGAAACCTTTTGCCATTTTCTCGGGAGGTTTCAAGCTAACATAATGGTTACTTAGATCATCTGTGTTTTGATCCCAGTTTGTGCATCCAGAAGAGTTACATATGGTGCGAACATTCATTAAGTCTTCTACTGTTCCCAGATTTCTAGGACATACAAGAACCTGCCGTGATACTGGGGATATGCATTGGGCTGCTAGTTGAACGACCACAGCGACAGAGGTTGAAATTTGCCATTCCAAAAAAAGATAATAGTAATATAAAGCTGTCAGCAGAATCATTTCAAGTACTGTTCAGTCAAATACTAGATAATTCAGCAAACAATACGATACAATACATGCAAAACAAGCCAACAGCTCCCCATCTCTTGTGAAATATTACGAAACTAGCAACACAGAATTTTAAGATATAACCAAAAAAACATAAATTTATAGGCATACAGTATGATCCCAGTACTTGTTTGTGCCTAGACTAAAATTAGTTAATACCTCGAAACTGAGAGATCCATTATCTTAATCTTTCATATAGCACCAACACAAATACGCATTACACAATCAAAAGTTACCTTTGAGTGATGAAGTGTAGGCTGGATTAGCTTCAAGAGCGTTCTGCAACGCTATGAACTCTCTGTAACGGCGTTTTACCCTGTGAAACAGCCGCTGCCATTTGTTGACGGACACTTCATACCACGCCCATACCTACCACAATGACTGCTCTTTTCACTGATAAAATATGACAACACAGAAGCCAATAATTTAAGCCAATAATCAGCTGGAAGGCTGGCTAGTGCCAACATCAGCACTTGATGTAAGCACGCAGTCAATGTATACACACATATACATATTTAATAACTTTTCACAGACTGAAAAACAGAGAATAACAGAAAAACAAACCATTGCCAAATCTGAATAAATTCTATCAGCAAAATAATTTTAACTTGATTTAACCAGATAAACAAACTGATTATATACAGCATGGCTGCAGAGCCATGCTTACATTGCTGACAGCACATGACGGTGTTATCTAGCAGCTGTTGTTAATGTGCACTAAATGATACACTCATGCAAGTTGCAACATCTTACAACACTGCTGTGTCAGAAATCGGGATACAGAACACTCCCCCTGACCACAGACGTGCTAAATCCCACTTCATAAAATTCATCCATTAATTTCTGAGTACCGGTAATTTTAATAAAAAACAACAAACAGCAGATAATGGTATTTATTTACACTTCACACTGCTCTAATCAATGACTAGGATGGAGCCTCCTGCATTGAAACAGAATGACTTCATTGGCACACAGAAGCAGTTAAGGCTGGATTACCTTTCTTACACACGTTACCATTCTAGCTGTGACAGTAAACTTGTATTTGAGTCTTCTGTGTTGTTAACATGTTCACACATGGTTTCAAAAAGAAACAAAGGAACAGCTGAAAATAACTATCTCATACAATTACTGCTGAAATAGCTGAATAATCCTTACACTAATGATGTAAACAGTGTATGGCTTAGAAACAGGAATGTCTCTTTCTGTGTCTGATATGTGAACACTGTCCATAAGAAACTCTGGTCGACGTTGAAGACTAGCAACTTTATCGGCTTCAGTAGCATTTACTTCGACATCACTACCAGACTGAAGCTCAGGATCAGAAGCCGAGTCTGCTTCGATGGATTGCAAACCGGAAGTAACACATGAACGTAATGAAGCTCTTCGAATAAAACGTGGCAAATGCTGTGACACAAGATTAGCTGATTCATCACATCTTGCTTCCATTGTCAGAACATTCATACTTGCACTGTGGCGAATTGACGGTTTAGCATTCAGATCTTTTACTGAACCGCCTAAAGACTTCATTTTTATCAGTGCAGACCTGGGCAACCTCACTGTGGAGCAACTGGTTTTAGCAACAGAATCTTGTTCTGTTTCACCCTGGCTACCTCTTGGCACTTGAAACACAATACGAGGTGTAGACGGAACACCTAACGATTGCTGTTTCTCATGTTTTGTCTTCAAAGATGGCAGCAAATGTCCTAAGCTGAATTTCTTCTTCTCAGAAGGACTTACTGGATACTGTGTGAGATCATCTGCAACGTGATTCCCAGTGTAATGAGGTGATAACAGGGGTTGAGAGTTGGCATCACAGTGCCACCGCTCATAGTACCCACCTCCGTTTGCTAATGATTCCAACTGTAAGTTTTGCCTGAAAGTCACAGAATAATCATTGTCTGGTTTCGAATGCCTGCTGTCCAGACAGTTTGGATCTTGTGAAACATCTGTCAGACATCGACCACATCTGCGGTCGAGAACTGCACATTTGCAACCTTCAGCTTCAACAGATGCTAAGTCGGTGGCACTGCGACTGTTCAGTCTCGACCTATTGCAATTCGCATTAACGAAAACACATTCATTACAACATGTTCCTGGCTCGGCATCTGCCAGATCTGAAAACTGTTGCTCGTCTGATACTGTGTCTGAGTTTGCTGCTGTTGCCGCACCTGATAGTACAGGTCTGATACCAGTAACAGCCTGCAGGCCACGCGGTTCACACGATACACAGTTATCCATCACATCATTAAAACAGCTGCCTTGAAACCAAACAGTATTATTGTCAGCTGCAAGTTCTGCACAAGCGTTATTGGTAACAGTGTCAAAATTCTTGTCAGTAGGATCACGAAGAATATCTGCCACGATATTGTACAGCCATTCGGGTCTGGATGCAATGTCTATAACTTTAAGAATCACTTCTTTCACGATAATTTGTGCCACAATTTCCTTCCCCAGCACACAGCTGGGAGAATTTTCATCTAGAAGTTTGCTGGTAATCAGAAATACAACAGTATTCAGATATCTAACTGAGTCCAGAGCAATGCTATCTGTCACATGCTCAGTACCAACATCTGCAGTATTTGTAGATGATAAAATATTTCCATGATTGATGGGAGATGCAGGAGAAAGATGCCTTGCTTCACCATAACCACAACAATATAGATGTTGCTGGTAGAGATACAGAATCTTGCACAGAAGTCTATAACGATCAATGATTGAGATACGTTTGATAAGCTGCTTAGTGACATTACTAATAAGAAGCTGAGCATCATCGACTGGAGACTGGCATTCGCTGATATGATAGTACCACGACTCAATGCAGTGCTTAACTATACAGATCAACAGTTCAGAAAGTTCACTCTCCAAATCATAACCTGTACCAATGTCAACAGATTCGTTAGAAGACTTGACTTTACTACGTACAAAAGGAAATATCTTGGCTGTGAAAGCTCCTATGACATGCGGATAGAGCAGCGACAACCTATCGACAGTTCTGTATCCGGCAAAACCTGCCAATCCAGTCACCACTGCCACGCCCACCACGGAGAACCAACTGCCGGTCCAACGAAGAAGCAAAACTGAAGCCGCAGCAAGCAATAGCAAAACTGACATCTGTGTCACTCGTTGCGAGAGCATAATTGAAAGCGATTGCATTCGATCTAATATATAAACAAACGTTCATTTTAACGAATAAACGACAGAATTCATTCACTTCCACTCGCAAACAAACAAACAGGACTAGTAACGGATTGTAAACATCCGGTCAAATCAATATGACTAATTATCGAACTAGCCCAAATTCATTGGGTCACTTTAACTTTTGACTTAGCCTTTCGCTCAGCGATTCGCTGAGCGAAACCTTTAGCTGAACGCTAAAGTCCGGACTTAGACCAAAGTTCAACTTAACTTCGGTCTAAGTATGT
>Ga0056114_1000180_pt1 | contig 18107 bp, 14 predicted proteins | sample WorMetHERISLAND1_FD_77005 | JGI IMG/M metagenome (GOLD analysis project Ga0056114, IMG submission 77005) | Marine gutless worms symbiont microbial communities from Max Planck institute for Marine Microbiology, Germany - Olavius loisae HERON... ...
AAACACAAAACACAGCAAATCCCCTAGTCTACAATAATATGGGGTGACTAGGGGATGGCTCCCACAGAGGGCAGGGTTGCCAGGCCTGAACGGCGGTGGGGCTGCCGCCGCGGTACCCCCGATGTGAGTGAGTGAGTGAGTGAGTGAGTAGATTCTTAACGGCACATCAGCACAATTAGGCTATACAGTGCCCTTCACGTCGGTACATGCTGGAAAGACAAATTAAAAACAGACACTCTACAAAAAAAACTAAACACAACCCAGAAACAATGCAAAAATAAAGCATAACCAAACTACCGTGGTTTAGTCGCCTCATATGACACATGGCCAGGAAACGAGATGTGCTTATTCTACAATGCTCCCGAGCCCACACAGGGCAAAACCAACAAGACTGCTGAATAACAAGAAATAATGTTTAGAACAAAGAGGGTCAGCTATCGCCAAGGGACGACATGTTAGCAGCACATTATACTGGAGGTTAAGAAAATGCAGTTGGACGATATAAAATGCACTACTTTGAATAATATTTGCCTTTGCAGAGTACCATGACCTTGAAACCTAGTAGCAGTCATTCAAGGTCATTGGAAATGACACCATTCGACAGACCTGCACATGACTTCATGTTCACAATGTATAGTAACTTTGGCACTAGCTTACACCATGTGTGAAATATAGCGTGATATAGCTGCAAATCATCAATTAAAACTCCATACGATGCTTGCGGTTTATCTAAGAACGGCGGGGCTGGAATCTGCATAGCTGATGGCATATTAGTGCACATTGTTGTGATAACTGGACTTGGGATGCCTCGAGTTAATGAAATTTCTGTGTAAAAATTTCGCCTTTTCACATCTGTTCGTCTTAAATTATGCAGCTCTTAGCATTAAGCTGCAAACCTAGTTACCAACTGTAATGTGATCTTGCCATGAAATTGGCTTAAAGCGATGACGCCATTCTGATAACAGCTTTGGCCGTCAGCTGAAAACAGTATATTTTTTGAATGCCAGTCATCGTAGAAAACTGTTTCACAGGAGATGACACCCTTCAAATGTCTGCAACATCTTTAAATTGCCGAAAACCAGAGTCTTTGGACTACTGTTTGGTGAACCACATGATTGCAGATCTTCTTTTGTTGAAATTATACCATGTGACGGACGGTCACGACCACACCTATTATTTACCGCACTTGGCAGCGCTGATGTGCGGTAAATATTACCCATTTCATTTTGACAATGGCAAAAATATGTGCACCGAAAATTATGCAATGTGTGGGTTGAAATTTTACATTATGCAGCAGTGTCAGCAGCTGGCATTACAGAAAAACACCAACAAGTCGTCCTATAAGAGGACCCCAAAATACTTCTTAAAATTACATGGCCTAACAGCACGTAGTATGGACACACTTACACCGATGCAGACAACTACTCTGAGCCACTGGAACAAACTTGATAATATTTGCACCCATGTCAACCAGACATAACATAACCTGAAACAAGTGGGACTGACCAACTCTGTGAGATGATATTGAAAAATTGTTCAATTTTGTTGGTTCTGGAGGCCTGAATAAATCTGTGCCAAATTTCACCTCTACTTGGTGCAAGCCAGAAAATCCCAAGATGAGTAAACAAAACGATGTCAGTGCGCTGCTAGTAACCTTGTTGGATCTCCATCTGACGCTTGGCATCACCAAGAGCTGAGAACAGGTCGAGCTTGAGACGAGTCTCGGCACTCAGACTTGTCTCGAGATGAGCGTTCTTGTCCTTCATTGACTCCAGTGTCGTCATCAACACTTCCGTCTCGGTCTTTGAGTCGCCGCGGTACTGCTGTAGAGTCTGCCATCACACGCATCATGCTCCTCGTTATATCATACCCAACATACTATTCCACTTCCCCTGTGTTCCACACCATCTGATGCATGACTGAATTAGATGCATAACTGTAACTGGTGGAGAGAAAATGAATGACTTGTGGGGCTTGGCAGTGTTAATGTTTGAAATCTGCTGAACCTCGTACAGACAATGCCTCCCAACAATGGGTTATCACGCCATATCTGATAGTTGCAAGTCACACAGTGAGATGGAATAAGAAATAATACCTATCAATATGATGGAATATAATCATACAATTACAGGCCGACCGAAAATAGATTTTACTTTTTCGGCCGTAAAATAAAAATAGCCGAAAAATAAATTTTCTTTTTCGGCCGAAAAATAAACGAACACGCAAAAGACTAACCATTTTCGGCCGAAAAAGGAAAAATATATTTCACGATGAAGTATCTAGGCAGTGTGGGAGCTGAGTAATACTGCCTGCAGTGGGTAAATGACCGGGCAAATACGAGTCCATCTGCATCAACCTTGATTGCGATGTCGACCGGACACGGCCCAGAGACCACCCACGTTGGTGCAGAGTACAGACTGTGGTTGTACATGTTGACTGAAGTTGACTAAGTGAACTATGAGGTCCTTCGTGCGTCAGCTGACTTAAAGGCTTTAAAGCACTCGCTGTTTTCAGTTATTTTTACGGCCATATTTGTACCGAAAAATAAAATAAACTGAAAAATATGTGTATTTTTTCGGCCGAAAAATAAAAAAACGCTTTTTTTTCGGCACCGAAAACGAAAAATAAAATGAAATTCGGTCGGCCACTACATACAGTACTAGCTACTGTTTAAATAGCCTGTTTTAGATGTTGTTTTGCTGTCTAGCAACTTCCAGAGATTTGATAAAAACATCCGAGAATCTATGCTCGCAGGCAGACACACTTCAGATACTGACGAGTTATCTCGTCAATTAATGTGCATCGTCAGGTGCCACTGAGAGGTATACTCGTCATTCAGTACATGTAACTCAGCCATACGCCGGCACCACAGGAGATAACTATCTGGCACCTCGGCAAAACTAAATCCTACTCGGGGAAAAATTGGCCTGGCAGTGAACATGCTGACAGAATGTAGTCAACTGACTGCATGATCACTGTTATTAATATACAGTGTGGAAGGTTTTGGCTATGACGATGTTCGTCTTTCTGTCTGTATCGCACCATTAACAAGGCACAGAGAAGCACCGTTTTCTTCACAACACTAAGCAAAATACAATCACCTGCAATTGGCTAGTCACATAGCCTACCTGCTGGAAGCATTGTTTTATTTACGTTTAAGCTGCAGTTGCATATGCATGTGATGGTGAAGCGCAGAGACGGGCAATCATGAAAGCTATACGTCAACCTTCAGCTAAACTTTTACTAGACTACCCTTTGATGCCCACTGTTGCCATATGGGTACAGCTACAAAGCATCGTGTGTCGGAGTGGGTTAAGCCGTCATTTGTAATTTTTGACATCCGGGCACTCTGACGCTTAGGGCTGTGTCAGAGTGCCCGGATGTCAAAAATTACAAATGACGGCTTAACCCACTCTGACACACGATGCTTTGTAGCTGTACCCATATGGCAACAGTGGGCGGGTCAAAGGGTTGGAATGCTGTCACTCAGTGAGTTTTGTACCTGTGTCTCGAGCTCGAGTTGTCTCACGTCTTCATCGCGAGCTTTCAGCTCACGACGCAGCATCTTAACGTCATTCTCCAGCTCTGATCGACGCTGTTTACACTGGTCCGCCGAACACTCCACAGACGACCTGCCAGCACAGACGGAACACAACGAGTCTAATCAGCACCACACAGCTAAGCTACTGCAACGCACACAGGCAGTGGACAGTGATGACACAGGACACATCACCTCACAGCAATACCATATGTACTGTGACTAGTACCGTAAAACTTCGAATATAATACGCCATCGAACATAATATGCACCCCAACCTTAGATTTTTGTCACAATGTAAAAATCTGTAGACCTATGTATAATACGCACCTCCCCCCCCCCCATATCAGCACTCAGGAGGTCGGTATATCTGCCAAAAGCGGCGACAAGCGTACGTGATCGTAAGCTGCAGTCAGGAAGTCATCTGGCAGATGGCCTTGGTCGCTGGGTCAGCTTTGTGGTGGTAACAAACATATGACCACTCATAGCGCCGTCACTTAAGCCAAATCACTCATGGATGCAAAAGCGTATGGCTCTTGAACGACTGCACTACCGCGCCGCGCCGTCAGTCACTGCGTGACGTTCAGTTCGCATCTGTCCCCCTCTCCGTCTATCACGGCTGTGGCGGCCGGACATGGAAGGGGGAGAGAGGAGGGCAGACTCGGCCAGTCAGATGCTGCAGCATGAACTAAAGGCACCAAGCCGGCACGGCGCTGTAGTGTGGTCCACCGTAGGCCTATACGCCGAAGCAGCAGCACCGGTATTTCGATAATTGGTTATTTTACCGTTTTTGATGATTGTTCAATCTGAAATAAACCTACAGAAAATAGCTAGATCTATGTATAGTGCGCACCCCGACTTTCAAGACAATTTTATGGTAAAAAAGCGTATTATATTCGAAGTTTTACGGTAACCTCTGGTTGACAGTTTACATAACACTGGTAACTGGGGTTATTACCGGTACATGCTGTACCCAAAAGTCACAACACTCCACTGGTTGTCACTGATATCATATGCTGTGAATTGGCTAATGGCAGCCTCAGCTGTTCAGTGCAGTTTAATTAGTGGACAGCAGATGACAATATGTGTCATGATCCGTGACATCCGCCTGTAGGCTCTCATGTAAATCGTCATCAGATCTCATTTCTTGTGGCACATGCCACAGTGGAGCTAACCAGACCGAAGTCTGCTTACAGGCACCCGGTGGAATTGCAGAAGATCAAAAGCAGGACGGTGAAGTCTCTCCCATCACACAGAGTGGCTTGCACTGCTCACTCAGTGAAGTTGTTATCAATGATCACAAACCAGACAGACAGTCGTCCAATTTACACTGTGACCACACTTGTTGTCAACACTCAGATGTCCAAGACAGAGTTGGTAGGTAAAACCTCTGGACAATTTTACCCAGTTTTACCCTGGGTAATTGGGTACAACCTGGGTAAAAGATAAAACTCTGGGTAAAACCCCAGATGGCCTAAACATATGCAGAATTGCATTTTGGAGTGGTTGCTTAATGATCAAATAATGAAATGGATAGTGTAACGAATGAAATATGCACTATAACCATGTTTTGTTGCAAATATATAATATATACAAAAACATTAGCAAATAAAAACATTATGCTTAGCAAACTACTATTAATATATGTGGTTTGACTTGGATACAAAAAAGCTAACCACAGCAAAATTTGACAGGCATTGGAAATTGAAATCTAGTTAGACAACAAAGTAAGTATGTGACATGATCTATTTGATGACAATACTGACACCATCACATCACAGTTAGGCACTACGAAAGTCAAGGGAATGAACACCCGACGAGGTAGGTCTTCAGGCATATATGAGACGTCACGATACGATACAATACGACAGGAGAGTTTAACATGGACTAAGAGGCTGAGTGTCAGAGTGTGGTCAGCTTAATCTAGTACACGTAACCAGAAACAAAAATATATAGAAGAAACTAAAACTAACACAACACCAGTGCCCACTTAGTCCACAAAACAGGTTCAAGATCAGTGAAGGCAGTCCAAAAGGAACCAGGAAGACCATAGAGTAGTAGAGTAAGTTGTAGTTGTAAAACTTTATGGACTAAAAATCTCAATTTGACAGTAAACAACATTAAATGGTCTTTAAAACAATAATAAGTTTTATTTGTGGGTTATGTAGGTTTTACCCATGGGTAAAACTGACTGTTTTACCTAAGTTTTACCCAACTGGTTTTACGAATTGGGTAAAACGTAGTTGCCAACCGTGGTTCAAGACCAAGAATCTAAGTTCGAGGACCAAGACTCATAAGTTCAAAAACCAAAAGCAATACTGACTGGTTGAAAAAAATCACTACTCACGTAATAGAGTGATGTGCAGCCATGAAAATGATGACCTACTGATCAAGATATGGTCACCATTCAATGATTCAACAATCAACACACAACAAAGATTTGTAAACAAGGCTTTATGTCGACCGCGACCTACAAATGTTCGTCTTCATTTACTAACACTAATTTCACGACCAAAAACCAACCAAAAGACCCAGACTCACATGTTCATGACCAAGACTTTGAAAAACTAGTATCGAGACCGAGACTCAAGTCTCGAGAGCCACAACTGTGATTGCGACATGGCAGTGCTGACGTACCGCGATGACGACGCCACGGCAACCGCAGCAGCAGCGGCGGCGGCACGGCTCGAGTCGTCCGCCTTGCGAGAAGCGTCGTCAGTTTTACGTCGTTTCTCGGTCATCAGCTGCTGCTCCAGCGTCATCTTCTGCTTCCGCTCCTCCTGAACGCGCCGGTCCAGTATCGCCAGGTTCTGCTTGTCCTGCTGCCGATTCGATATCAGCTTCTGCAGTCTGTAACCAAGGAATTAACCCGTTGATGCCCATATGGGTACAGCTATAAAGCATCCTGTGCCAGACCGGGTTAAGCCGTCATTTGTAATTTTTGACATCCGGGCACTCTTGTGCTCAGTCCTGAGCGTCAGAGTGCCCGGATGTCAACAATTACAAATGATGGCTTAACCCGGCCTGGCATAGGATGCTTCATAGCTGTAGTACCCATATGGCAACAGTGGGCATCAAAGGGTTAAATATGTCAGCGATTAGATGTCAGCAGTGAATAGAGAGAAGTCGAGTGTGAAGTTGGCAGCTAGGAGTAGATTTGATAGATCTGGAACAACAGGAAACTGACGGGATGAGAGCAGTGCATGAAAGAGAAAGATAGGCCACAGACGAGTCGGAGGCTGTCAAAATCAAGTCAACAATTTGACCTCTGTTGTGGTCTGGGTAATTTACTTGGTGAGGTAATGTAAAATAAGGAGACACAGAGGTGAGGTTAATGTGCAATTATTGAGGTGGTGAATGCTGAACTCACCGCTTGTGATAAATTCACGGAGAATGGTAGAAGCAAAAAAACGATACGATACGATGGAAGAGTTTAACGTGGACTCAAAAGCTGAGTACACAGCTTAATCTAGCACACGTAGCCAAAAACTAAAACAAAGCAGTGCCCCTTTAAATAGTGTTAAATTCATCAAGAACAGTATAGTTTGACTTGAAGGGGTTGGTAAAAACTAGAGCTGTCAAATTAACGCGTTAACTTAGTGCGCTAACGCGTTAAATCGCGATTAAAAAAATAACACCGTTAAAAAATTAACGCACATACATAAATTCCATAAAGCATGAGTTCCAATATTCAACAAAACTGTGATTATTTGAGGATCAAAATAATATTAAATTAATTACTATGTAGGAGTTTCAGCAATACTCTAATAATTTTCAGTTGACAAGCTAATAAAATATACAGATTTCAAAAAATGAGACGCATAGTTATTTGCTGACGACGGCAACCTATTCGTCATAAATCATAGATCTATCGAATTGAATCCAATTGATGCATTAACGCGTTAACGCGCGATTAGAATAATTGATCACATGCGTTAACGCGATTAAGAAAATTAATCACTCGACAGCACTAGTAAAAACAGATGCAGTGTGGTATGACTGATGTGCATGAACTATACAATCACAAAGAATCTATCAGTTGACAACAACAGAGGAAGTATAGTGAATGGGAAACCAAACGGAAACAAAATAAATTAACAACAAGAAAATTATCAGGTGACACACTGTAACTATACAAAATAAATCTGAAGTACAACAAGAGAGCAACACAATACAAACTAAGCTAAGAATAACAATATGACCTCAAATGATTGGTACAAGCTTCAACAATGTAACAAGTGATTGTATGCAAAATAAAAAATTCACAATCTATTTGGAACAAGACACTGTCAGAATCAAACGTAAAGCATGATTCGCACTTCGACTGTAAACTCTCGTTTTCCTGTCGAAGCTGGTACAGTTCACTTTTAGTGGTGCGGTCGCTGAACGACAAACTGGCGATCTGAGAGCGAAGCTCCTGCTCCAGGCATCGGCTGCTCTGCAGCTCCGACTTGAGTCGCTTCACGTCCGCCTCCAGCTTACTGCACCACAAACAGTAGCGTGCAGAAATAAATAAGTAAGTAAAACGTGGATTTGTATACCTCCGTGACCTTGACGTTGACCTTGGGTTCGGTCATATGGCATACCATCGGTGTAGCACTCATCAACCTCTACCTACATACCAAATTTCATTCAAATCGGAATAAACCTTTTGTGGTCGGGCGGACATTGAGACTGGCTTTATTAGGAGAAGTCAACCTAAAAATTTAACCAGTACAGCAATACATGCCAGCCTATAACTCCAAATTAAACTATAAAAACAGCCATTTCACTTACCAGTCTGAAAACCGTTGCAGAAGTCAAGCATATTGAGAGTACTGCGAGATAATATGAATTAATTTACACATGACAGCAAAGTGCACCAACACGAAGTAATGTAATGTAAATGTAAATGTAACGTAAAAAAGATTTATACAGTGCAATAATGAGCGCAATAATAAGTAGAGCATCAAACGGTTTAATAGTGTAGGTAAAGGACAGGACGAACCCTCCAGCAGCTGTAGCAGAACGGTCTTGCCAAGACGATGACGAGCCAACTTTTCCGCGTTTGCCGCTGCTGAGAGGGTCCCGAGTCGTCGAGTTGGCACGCACGCCAGTGCCGCTCTTCGCACCAATCCGGTTCTCGTCGGCAGCACCGGCGGCCAACGTCCCGCCTTCTTCGCTGCTCGTGTCGTCCGGCCGATCGTCCGTACGGTTCGACGACGACGCCGGCGACGTTGGCTGCTGTTCGAGATACTCAAAGTCTTCGACAGAGTCCGCCGTGGGTTGTTTGTCCCGGCCGCCCGTCCACAGACTGATGTCCAGCCAACCGAGAGTACGAGATCGAGTGGTCGCGGGCAACGCCGACTGAACAGCCGTCGACCCGTTTAACACAGGCTCCTCCTGACCTGGCAATGCTGCGTCAACACACCAGCCAACATTTCACATGTCTCGACACAGTCTAGTCATCAAAACTGCTTTGAAAGCCACATATACTGTAAAACACTAATGTATCGCGTGCATCTAATTTTGCGCAAATTTCGTGAGTAGCATAAAATCACGAAATTAAAATAAATACCGGTGAAAATTCGGATTGCCCATCACTAAATTTCACAGATGAGAATATCAACACACACTGCTAGTAAATATTTTCTGCTTTGAATAGGCCTACTACTATAGTAGAGACTTGAGACGGTAATTCACAATTCTGTTCACGTGGCTGAAGTCACTTGGAACTTTACACTGCAAAGTACGCCCTAAGAAAACACCAAATTAAAATGTACCAAAATTTCTACAATCCAAAATCATCAAATTAAGATGCAGCTAAAATATAGTGTTTTGCAGTACATCAATTACTCATCATCATCATCACGTAACATCAAGCATGTCCGCTTTGCTGTCATCACTAGCCTCCTTCAGCCAGGCTTATCAAGAGCCTGAGCCAGTGTCTCTGACGACGAAATGTCCAATTCTACAGTCAATTTATCTGATCTCCTGCTAACCGTGACAACGGCTGACAAGTGGCAACCTTGATCTTCTGTCTATGAGCCTGACTAGTACCAGGACACCGTCAGTTACAGCAATAGGAAGCACTACCGACAAATTTGAACTTCCTACGACCATAAATGGTCAATGTACAGACACAGTGCGATAAGGACGACCGATTTCCAGTATCTCGATAACGACATACCTTTTGGCTTATCATTTGTAGTATCCTCATCACATGGTAATGCCTTCTGCAGGAGCTGATAGTAAAAATTGTTGGCCTTTTCAACTTCTTTTTGCTTTCGCTGCACACAGAACACAATTGAATGCTGCTCTGTGTTTCACACGTCCACAGCTGCCAAGTGACTGGCCGAGAACACGGGGTGTTAGCATCAGTCAAGAGACTGGCTTGGAAGAGCATCACTGCAATGACCTGTAAAGAATCGAGTGTGGCGTTAAATCCTACATATCTCAACTCAATTCAATCTGATTATTTGCGTCAAACTGTTGTGGTTATTACCACTGCAGTGCATATTACACATTAATTAAGGCATAACATTCAGTAGAGTTTCTGAACGCTACAGAATATGGAATGCTGACACAATGCTTCCTTCTTGTACCAGTTACAACATTAAACGAGATACATTATTGGTGACGGTCGACTGGTGCTGATTTTCGTCAACAAAAACCTGCTCGTGGAACATGGTTTCTACAACTTAATTCTGATGTCTAGGTTTGGCGCTACGCACTCCTAATAGCGCATGCCAGAAATAAATGAACATTATAGTCAAAAATACACGGCAGAATTAATTTGATAAACAAACAGTTGTTATGCATCTGGAGTTGTTGTAACACTTCGTGTTTACAGCATGAGACTCTCTGGTGGTGACACCTGGTGAATGTGAATGAAGTGTGATAGTACGACAGCAAATTTAACATCCATGAGAACCAGAGAGGAGCCCATCAACTGCCATGTGAGGCTTGCACCAGTAGACACAGCTTCTAATCATCATCCACAGGCTATACTAAACAAAGCCTATCTTCATACCAAATTAAGAGTGTGTATCTGTTCACAAGATACTGTACATCCACAGGCTTATACGATACGATACAAGAGTTTAATGTGGACTCAAAAGCTGAGAGTGATCAGCTAAATCTAGCACAGGAAACTAAAACAAACAAACGCCAGTGCCCAGTTAGTTCAGAACAGGTTCAAGATCCGTGACGGCCATCCGGAAGGAATAAAAAGACTATGGAGGAAAGGATTTGTGAAAGAGACGAGTTTTACGTCCGGAGTGAAAGGTCGAGGGAGTGATAGGTGATGAGAGCAAAGGTGGAGACTGAGATGAGGTGATATGCGTAGGAAGAGGTGAACCAGGAGGAGAGTAAACAGAATGAGGTTGACGGAATGAAGGGAGCTAATTTCACGTGTAAGGTGATGCACATCTAAAAGAGTGGACGGTGATTTGTAATGAGGAAGATACAGATGGTCGAGCTAGGGTGACAGCAGGTGAGGAGCGAGTTCTACCTGTAGACTGAACAGAGATAAGATTGTGTAGGTAGTCAGGTTGGCTGGTCGTGAGAACTCTGTAGGTGAGTGAGAGGAGTTTATATTCAATGCATTCATTAATCTTGAGCCAGTGCAGAGATCTGAGGATGGGTGTGATATGAGAAGGTTTAGGAGCTTTAACCACAGTGCATGCAAGACAGTTCTGAATCTGCTGGAGGTGACTGATTTGAGACTTAGGAAGATTGTAGTAGAGAGAGTTACAGTAGTCAAGTTTAGAGTGGACAATAGAGGCAGCAACAGAGCTACTGTGGGCCATCCAAAGTCATTGGTAATGGCAATATTCCAGACAGTGTGTATTGTCACAATTAGTAATGACAGTTATGTTATTGCCATTGCGTGGACACAGTGTACCAACCACACAGTACACAGTACTCACCAATCGAAATCGATAGGAAATGCAACTTTTGATGCTGAATCCCATTGTGACCACAGGATAACCGACACTACAGCAGTGCAGACCAGCACAGAGATTATCATCAGAATAACAAACATCCATAGGTTCCCATTCCACTACCACGGTAACCCAAACCTTACCATGGCCACACCAATTACTGTTTTACAAACTGCAATGTTAAGATCCCTTGTGTCTTTGTCTTTCATCAACATTCCATCTATGATAAACAGTGTCAACTGTCCTGTGATCTAGACAGTGTTCATTATCCTGTGATCTTTATGTCGAGTTCTGAAACGCAAAGACACAGCTGAGGAAATTCTGCCAATATTTTCTCACGAATGTTACACATAAAATGCAAAGTACTATTCAGGCCAACAGACGGATAAGAGCACATGTTTCGGCTAGAGTCATTCAACATATGCCAGACGACTAGCAACAAAGAGAGAAGGGAAATGGAAAGGGAAAAGGTGATGTGGTCCCCTGACCATCCTGTGTGTTTGCAGCTGCAGATCACAGACACTAGACAAATGATACAAAGGCCCAGATAGAACTCTCTCGATCTTGCCAAAAGTGAAATTCATAACTTAGACTTTTAGCATCTTAGCAGCACGGCTCAGCAGCAGCATATGTGATGTGAACAGCACAAACCAGTGAGCAGCGAACGGTCGACAAAGATCGAGATGAAATGGAAAGTTTCGGAGTTCGCGGAGTCGTACGGCAACCTCGATGTATAGAAACATCAGCCATAATAACACCGTCGGCAAGCAAACTCCGCGCTCTGTAGACAAAAACACGACCCGGCATAGCTATGTACGTAGTTTATTAACTGCAGACGTGATGTTCTTAGCTGAGTGATACATTTGAAAACATGCGAAACATGTTGTTACTGTTCAAATGAATTTCTGAAGCCAAGCTCAAGCCGACAACCAAACTTTCAGCTAAAAATTAAGCTGTTATTGGTGAAATGTGCTTTATACATAAAAAACAAACACTACTTTCAGCTAACGATAAATTTCAATGCAGCTAATGATCACATCACGCTGCTGTACCAATAATATTGCATTTAACAGATTCAGTCATATTGTTTTTGCATTTAATGTATGTCTTCTTTACATAAATGATTGATATTTAAATAGATTAAAAGTAACTAATTTAATCAACACTCGACAAAAATTAACTTATCTGAAGTTATATGATGTACAAGGATTCCAAAAACAATCTAGTTCCTATGAAGAAACCGACTGCTATCAAAAACAGTAGCATAAAAGTACTGTATAATAATACTGTATAACTCAACCACAGCACTGCCTAGTTCAACAGGGAGACACCGCTGTTTTAACGTGATTATAAGCTGCATTTTAAACCTGTGTGTAATACAAATAAACAAAAATGAAGCCACATAGACATATTTCCAGCTTAACGAGGTGTTTAAAACTCATTATTTATCAAATATCATGTGATTATAAAAAAACTCTGATAACAACAATTCGAAAGCGAACAATAACAGACACTACAGAGCAGCGTTTAATCTGGTAAATCTGAAATCTAATGGCACAGTTTCAACAGAAATTGACAAACTGTTATCAGACTTTGACAATTATCAGTCTATCATAAACAATTTTACACACGGATTTTTGACGGGATATTGTAAACGTTATTTATCACTTAGACCTCAATCTTAAACTATAGTTTTAAACTGGTATTTGTTGTACAGTAATGCTGGCTATTGCAAACAGATATAGTGTACATTGGTGCAGTCAATTCAATGTTGGCAATATGTATTTGGTGACTGCTGCAAGGATGGCCACTCATCACCGCAAGTACAACACTTGGCATCATTGCCATCGTCAGATGTAATCGATCCTTACAAAACCTTCGGGGTAGATGTCACCCGTAGGTGACACCCAGCACTCAGGCAGGCCACACAGGTGGACCCATTGTGAGAAATCTATCACATTTCATTGATGTGCAGACATCACTAGACACTAGAACTTATCCGACCGTCAGTCGAACATGGCAAAAAGCTTACTGAACTAAACGGTCATATTTCTGCAGCCGGCCCCACCTGTATTTAAGGCCCACCCAGTTATGAGTAATCCCGTCAGAATTAGACCCAAATAATTAAACAACTGCTAGTCTGAACCTGATTTGTCTTCGTTGATAGTGCCCTATAACTCAACCACAGCACTGGGCAGTTCAACAGGGAGACACCGCTGTTTTAACATGATTATACACTGTGTCTCAGAAAAAAAACATGTGACTACATTTTCTACAATTACGTAAACAATAAGTGTTCATTACAATAATTTTGGCACAGTCAGTAGTCAGCCTATGCTCATCGAAAGATAGTTTCATTTCCAATCTCACCTATCTAGTGCAACTGTCTTACCTTGGGAAGTCACAGAACACAAAAAAAGACAAATTTAGCCATAAGCAACATATTGTTTTGTGATCCTTAAACAATATTTATAAAACACACAAGTTCTTTGACACACTTGAGCTGGAGATCGCTATGAATTATTACGTGCACAGTCAATCGGTGAATGCCAGTTTCACGTGAGATCTCACGAATCGATCGGTGTGTTTTTGGATTGTCTTCCTGACTGAGCACAAGGTCTTCGACATTCTCAATGCTCTTGCTGACACGCACAGAATGCGGTCTGCCGCTGCCTGGTTGCCGATCAATCATAACCGTCCTTCGGATTTTCTTCAACAGAGTGTGGATACTTTCCAATTTCCAATCCTTGTTGGCAAAATTAATTCAACAGTTTCCGTGCACCATACCCCTTTGACAGATACAGATTTTTGATTAAAATCGCATCTTTCTGCGAGATTTAATTATTTAGTTAATTTTAACTCATATGTACACTTTGGCGACTCGTGTCTGCAATAACTTTTTATGTTCTTTACTAACTAGACGTAATAAGTAAAATAGTAAAACTGTGTTGTTTACATTTAACGTCATCATTGTAGGCTAGTGTTAATAAAATCTGCAATTTGAGACTTAATTTGCCATTTCTAGCTTTTGACATTTTCCCAAGGTAATACAGTTGCACTAGATAGGTGACGTGGGAAATGAAACTATCGATGATGTATAGGTTACTGACTATGCCAAAAATTATTGTAATTGGACAATTATTGTTCGAGTTATTTGTAGAAAAAGTAGTCACGTTTTTCTCCGACACAATGTAGTAGTTCACCTATGTTCACCATCAAGCTTCTGTCATGTAAATACCGGTAAGTTGACACGTACAGCAGATAATGTTTATGCAAGCAAATCAAAATACCTGTCTGCCAAATATACTGGACCCATACATATGTACTGGCTGTGAAGAACAACCACTGCACGGGAATCAGCAGGTAGCACGCAACATCCGAAGTGATTGTGATGCAAACAAAGAATATTGAAAACGCCTGCAATGGCATCACACACAGCTAAGCAACACAGAATTCCAAATGAGAACAGACTGACATATCGGTACCGTAACTCACAAACGGTCTGCCTTACCTTACCTTCCATACAAGTAGCCTTTAGGCGGTAATGTAGCACATATGTGTAAATAAGGCTACTGGAACCTTTCACAGGCTCTACTGAACTGAAGAATTAACAGTAAGGACTTAGAGGGGAAGGGAAACTTTTTTACACGGCAACTTAATTTGTACATATACACAGACCGAATATATATATGTGACATTTACGTCGACAGTTTATGCATTATAAGCGTTAAAAACTTAATTATGATAAGTGGCGATTTTGTCTGTCGTTACTTATTTACCTATCGCAGAGAATCTAGAGGTTCTCGTGACAGTTCTGATACTGAAGAAGAGGTTCCTACAGGCTGAAGAAGTTTTCCGCAGCCTTACGCCTTCGAGCCAACATCTGCTAGCATGAACTATCATGAAGAGGCCGAGTCGGAGACTACTGGGTCCAACAATGGGTTCCAGGGAGTCGACTTGGAAGTGGCTGATCGGACATTAGGAACTTACCTGATAGCAAACGGTAAAAACTAACGTTTACATCTTCTTAAATACAATTTGTACTTTCTGAAGCAACGTAATGAACACCAGAAACATTTCACTACCGAGCACCGAGGAGGTGTTACTACTTACTAGCCACTGTTTACGCAATCTTTCCACCCGGTGACGTCATCGTGCAGTAAATAAGTAACGATGGACAAAATCACGACTTATCATAATTTAAGTTTTTTTACACTTATAATGCATAAACCGTCGACATAGATGTCAGATACATATTCAGACAGTGTATATGTACAAATTAAGTCGCCATTAAAAACGTTTCCCTTCCACTTTAACGCAAATTAAATTAATGCCAGCAATGTCATAAAACTGTCCAGAAAATAGCACACAATGTCAACATATTCAGCACAGTAAAACTGCAACAAAGCCTGGATTCTTGTGCACTTTCTACATAATGTAACCCATTCAATTTCTTACTCCGGCACAATAAAACATATTTAAAACTTTGATGCCCACTGGTGCCATGGGTACAGCTACAAAGCATCCTGTGCCAGACCGGTTTAAACCGTCATTTGTAATTTTTGACATTCGGACACTCTGACACTCAGGGTCAAAGGGTTAACCTGGCAAAGACAATCTGATAACAAGGACAGTAACACAAGAAATGCAATCGAAATGTGACGCTCTTGACAAAGATTGAGAGCTGAAGCTACTTACAAGTCCCTGATACTTCATCGAGTCACAGACACTTCGAGCAAGCAGCCACAGCGGCCACAGATACTCAAAACGAAAGTCAAGGATGAAGTCGGCCATCAGGACAAACATCCAGACGCTGAAGAACTTTATGTAGGTGAATGCGCTGCACAAACAAACAAACGACAACAACTCATTATGATAAAGATTCATCTGACGACATATGTAGCAAAAACTTGTCTATCAGCCTTTGCCTTTGAGCTGTCATTACGGCAGTCATGGTGACCGTGATTGGCCAGTAAAGTGTGATTATGTAAGTGTGACCCCTGTTAATTTCGTATGTCGTCTAACGCGTGTTTACCTCGAAAGACAACATATCGTATATATTTGAGTTCAAATTAATTTATTCTATAACATGGGTCAGGCACATCATTGTGGATCCATATAGGGCCATCAAATCAGCTCAGGGCTAGTGTTAACTAACCAATGATTTCAGCTTATTCAGCCGTCTCGTTTGACGTAAAGACAACATACGAAATCAACACCCGACACAAAGCGACTGCCGTAATGACAGTCTTGGTGACTATTCTCCGGACTGCTGTAACGATTACCACTGCCTGCAAATAAGAACCATTATCCAGTGGAAAAACGCATATTTTGTGTCTGCTGATATCACCTGTGTGATTCAGCTGGATTATTAAAAACAAGTCGCCTACAAATCCACTCACCTTCCGTAAATGTCTTCGCTCATACGACCGCGTCTGACTAGCGGTCGCCTTAGCTTACTGACATCCACATTCCGTCTCTTCATATTCCGAGCAGTATATCCAGTTGTCCGTCGCGATTTCCGTCACCCAATCTGCGTCTGTCGTTTTTGATTCGGATCCCTAGTCAATATCGAGGAAATTCAGCACCGCCAACCACGCACAGTTCCTCCTTACAACGCAGGGATGCTACTGCGTCAGGACAAAACGCTACCAAGACGCAGGCGATAGTTCCAGCAGCAATTCACTGCTGCTGATGCTGGCACTAGCAACACTTAGCATATCACGCACAGCTTAGCTCCGCCCCACGCCACGGCACCGGATGTACTTCCTTTTCCTGTGCTGTATCGAAAACGCGACCGCTGTGATAATTTTTGAAAACTGCCAACCCGCCGAAAATTTCGGATTATCGAATGACGTTTTCACTGACAAACAGACTTTCTATCTTCTAACAACCATGCTTCTGACCATGCTCCATACAGACAAGATACACACCGCGATACACACCATTTTTTTCGTCGAACCCTGCATTATGATTGGGGAATGGGCATCCGTTGACGCTCTCGAAGTCTCGATCCAGACTCTCTAAAGTCGTTGAATGGAAAGTTGCATCTTCAATTAATTCCACACTGGCAGTGTTAGAGTTGACCTAAAAGAACTGAGGGGGATACGTCAGAATGTCGAAATGTGTGAAATTTTGCCCAGGGATTGAAATTTAAAGCCGATTTTCTCTTAAAAATGAGCGCATGCACACATATGTACTGGGGGTTCAACCCCTCCCTCTCAACTCCCGCCAATTCCAATCCAACACACGTGTTAATCAGTTTGGCCACAACCATGGGTGCAGAAGCGATGATTGAAACAGGAGTCAATGGAGCAGGCATGCGTAATAGCCCTTCCAAACTTTCAATCAATAGGCCATATCGTTTATTACTTGATGAAGCCAAGCTGTCGATAGGATAGCCGACCGTACTGCCTCACAGCAATATCTACACTGTGAGTCAAAAAAAACTGTGCCACTTTTATTTTTACTGTAACTTTGGCAAATGTTGGTCGATTTTTAGCCGACCGTACTTACGGTCGCGCTATTGGTACAGTCTTGCGTCCGTCGTCGTCGTCTGTTACGTTATGTATTGTGGCTAAACGGTGCGTCCTAGAGCAAAAGTTACTATTGAGAGCCTATAGGAAGTCGTATATTAGAAATCG
>Ga0056114_1000182_pt1 | contig 18031 bp, 10 predicted proteins | sample WorMetHERISLAND1_FD_77005 | JGI IMG/M metagenome (GOLD analysis project Ga0056114, IMG submission 77005) | Marine gutless worms symbiont microbial communities from Max Planck institute for Marine Microbiology, Germany - Olavius loisae HERON... ...
AAATAAACGCGATGTTAACGCCAATAGAGGAGTGATGTGGCAGTCAACCACGGAACACGTCGATGTGACTGCAGGAGTTTCATGGGCGCAAATGCTATTTAGCAACAATCGCTAATTAGTAGTCTGCTGTGAGGCAGTACGGTCGGCTATCCTAGCGACAGCTTGGCCTCTTGTTCTTTCTTAGTTCGCGCTTCGGCGCTTATGCTACAGTGTTGCGTCTGTAGTCTGTCTGTACAGAATGGCTAAACGGTGCGTCCTAGAGCAAAAGATACTATTGACAGCCTATAGGATTATGAGAAATCGACTGGTACCAGAATGAATGACCTTGACAAAAACCGTTAGAATGAATGACCTTGATCTTTGTTTAGAGGTCCTTAAGGTCATGTCAACCATTGCGTCACATTCGCCGTTGAATATCTCAGAAACCGTTAGACATAGAGGCTTGGTTCCAAAGAACCACCAATAAGAAATGGCCTACGGGGAATCAAATGGTCACGTGACCGATGACGTGACGTGACCCTGAAAGGTCAAACTCGTGAGAGCCCAATATCTCGGAAACGGCTTGAGATAGACTATCCATTCCAAAGGACCACCAATAGGAAATTGCATATGGGGTATCAAATGGTCACGTGATCGATATTTTGTCACGTGGCCCCGAAAGGTCAAACTCGTGACCCCAATACTCTTAGAGCGCAATATCTCGAAAACAGCTGGTGCCTGGAAATGCAACGAAATAAACTCGTGGTAGCCCAATACTAGATAGGCCTACGTAGTACGTACTACGTAGTCTGCTATGAGACAGTACGGTCGGCTATCTTACCGACAGCTTGGCTTCTTGTTATTTTCTGGTTACTAACCTGCAGTAGTTGGCTATTAGAATTATCAGAATTAAACTATTATCGCAGGCCTATCGTATTCGACTCGTATTTGTCGATTGTCGGTATATCGTATCATCGTATGTATCGTCGTATGCCTTTGCCTACTTCCAGAACAATAATAGAGTATAGTGTAATAATCAAATGTTATTAATAACTCTATGGAATGCGGGTGGTTGTTTATGTTGTCAAATTGGCAATGAAATAGTGGATTAACTAGTAATTGATCCTTAAAGTTATGAGTTTGACGGACCAGCAGTCCATAATAACTCAAGTTGCACGAGGAGAAGACTGTGAACAGATCAAATCTGCGAACACCGCCGAGAAACGTAAGCGATTGTGTGCTTCAGTATACCGCCATTGCAAATGTCACCAAGGGTAACTTAAGTAGTCCATGAGCCAACTATAGGTATTACTATACACTGGGGGAGGCAAACCATAACTATCGTGTGCAGTACACACCATTGTAGTATAATGTGCTTGTCTGCCTAAGTTTTAGTGTTGCATAACGAAGAAAGTTGACAAAATTGGCAAAAGTACGCACGTACACAGCATAGATGAAAGTGGTACGAAACACAGCACCGGCCCCAAACATAGGTCTTCCGCGATTTATTCATGCAGATATCTCACATTCTCCGACAGCCAGCAGGTATGGCAATGACAAAATATATTAACTGCTGGCAGCACCATGCATTTGAGCCTTTTTCACAGCAAATATACCTGTTTTGGGACTGGTATGGAATGCGTGGTCTGCGGTTTATCTCTATAATTGTAGCGGCATCGTCATAATTAGGCCTATTTTTTGCATTACCTTCAGTATACCTGTTTTCATGTTGCAACAAGTCGACTCTATTTTTTGTAGAGGAAAGACCTATAAAGATGCTGGTTCGGCCGGTGTGGTCTTCAAGTATTTAAGTAAATGTTGTTTTATTTTTGCACGAAATACTTTATTTTCTTACTTAGCCTAATTTTCTTGGATAAAGTGTTTCAGTGCTATAAAAACTAATGCATAGTGTTGTCGTGTGCGTGTTTCTGTTTTCAGCGGTTGTGACTCGAAAACCGAAAAGTTCACGTCTCCTCGAGAATCTTTTGTGCTGTTTTCGACAAACTAGCACAACTGTTGTGCAGCAGACGCCGCCGCCGCCGCCGCCACTGCCACATCTTTCGTCTCTGCCAACGTCACCGACAACAGTCACTACCACTACCACTGTCAGCACAGAAGACCATGTCTGCTGCGTGCCTTTACAGGTTAGCACAGTGGTTCTAGTTATCTAAATGGATGGCGTATAAATTGTTAGGTTTTTAGAATATTTATGCCATTGTTTCAGTGACACTAACTGCATTAATTGGCATTGACCCAAGCTCCTTGGAAGTTTGAGAGATTGCCTTTAGTGTTATTTTAAGTTTTTCAAATCAAATCAAATCAAATCAAATTTAATAACAGCAGAAGGACCAAGTTGGTCACTAACACTGCCATAACGGTAACACAGGATAACACAATGAAATAGTGGTGTAAGGTCATTTTTTTGTCTATGTAGAATTATTGAGAATTTTAAAGGGATGTTTTTAGAGTACACTGTAGTTGGCAAGTTTTTGCTGACTGCTGAAAAAAGTTTTTTTCTGGCAACGATAGTTCTTACCAACAGAAGTAGTTTTTGCCACCTAAAATGTGCAACTTGTGTGAACATTGACATTTCTATGTTGCGTTACTTTCTGAGTGACAATTTGTGAAAGTAATTTTAGTGTAAAGTGACTATATTTTCATCGACTTGCAAATTTGCGAGGAGTCAAGATGGCACAGTATCATCACAAATGTTAACCTTTATGTGAATGATGCTGTAGGATGATGATCAGCCGCCTCTACTGGAGCCAAGGAAGGAAGAATCGGGCTTTGAGAGGCCGAGAAAGTGTGCTGTAATAGATCTGGATGAAACACTAGTACACAGCTCGTTTGCAGTGAGTGCTGAGTTAATTACGTTTCTTGTTACTCCCTTTGATTGACTTTTTTTGCGAGGAGATATCAACAATTACATGTAATTATGGCATACCGGTACTTAGGTCAATGATAAATTTGGCGCAGTTCATGACATTGTGGAAATATGTTCTTGTGTCTAATTTCAAAACAATTATTTGGTGAATACAATGATACGTTGTTTGATTTTAATAAAATTTAATGTGTTGATGCTGAATTTGATAACAGTCATATGAACAAAGATCAAAACTGTAAAAAAATTCAAGATTCAAAATTCAAGTAACCTTCAGTAATCAGTACTTGTGATAACAAATTGGTGAATTTCATGGTAAGGTATGCTGCATGGCATGGTTGTATGAATCTCCACTTGGCTGTAGCATATTTCGTTGTTGCTCTAGGTATGACTTTGAGTATGAGAGGTTTATGTTATTGAGCCACCAGTATATTCAGCGATATTGCTGGAGCGTCGTTAGTCCCGAAGACGCTGCATGGGCGCAGATGTTGTTGGAATTGTTGTTCATCAGATCTGGCGCGTTTAGTTTGGACAGTTTCTCTGTCAGTGATGTTAAGGTATTAATTGATGGTCTATGCACATGTTGTTAGTAGTTAATTGTTTTTCTTTTCTTTTCTTTTTTGTGCACTTTTTCTTCTTTTGTGTGTACTTTGTGTATGATAACATAATAAATATATTAGGGTGTTCCATCTTTATCTTGCATTAGTTGTGTTTCTGTGTTGTATATGTATATGTTGTGTGTATATTGTTGACAGCCAGTCAGCAATGCTGATTTTGTCATACCAGTCGAGATTGATGGCACAGTTCACCAGGTATGCATACCTGTACGAGTATATCACGCAGGTGTTACTTAACCCTTTGATGCCCACTGTTGCCATAAGGGTACAGCTATAAGGCATCCTGTGCCACACTGGGTTAAGCCATCATTTGTAATTTTTTGATATCTAGGCACTCTGACGCTCATGGATGAGCGTCAGAGTGCTTGGATGTCAAAAATTACAAATGACGACTTAACATGCCTGGCACAGGATGCTTTATAGCTGTACCCATATGGCAACAGTGGGCATCAAAGGGTTAATAGCAGCTTTGTTATTTTGTGCCATATTGTATTGTCAGGTCCCTGTCAAAATGTATGTTTCTGTGCAGTCGTAAATTTATTTGAAAATGCCAGCTTCAAATTGGCTGGCGTTATTCACTGGAACACGTTGTGCATACAGTCTCTGTCAAAAAACTTGATCTCCCCTGAGGTTCTTAAATTTCTTTTCGACGGCTGATAATTTTTCGGCAAAATGTTATGCAGCTATTACTTGTTCATATTTACACCAGACTGAAATCTGTTGTTCATTCATCTCAAAATCTGAGATTTCGCTCAGTGAATTTTTATATGTCACTTTGCACCTGTGATCTTTCACTGCTTGAAAATAAATGACAGGCTACTGAGGTTAAAACCCACAGTTTATCACAGTGTGTCCACCACCAGCCAAAATGCATGCACGGATTGCATCCTACTTGTGGTTGAGGTCTGGTGAATTCGGTGGTCATTCGTCGATAGTAGGGCTGCATATTTTAACGATTAATTTGACGATTAATTGTTAAAAATTTTTAACAATTAAAATTTTTCATAACGATTAATCGCCACCATTTTTTTCTTACTTATTCATTATGCATGGTTTAACCATAGAAGTATAAAAATTTATATTATACTTCTATGGGGCTCAAAATGTAAACAAAACTAAGTAAACAAAATGGCGTCCGATGATGATTGTAAACAAAATGAAGCTACGTGCAGTAAAAACAACCCTAAGCACAGTTACACTTAGAATTAGACATATTTTAATTTTATTATTTTCCTTGGCACAAGGCCCATAACACGCTACAAAATTAACAAAAATTAACTATTAATTAATCGATAATTATTACAAAGTTAACGATTACAATTTTTTCATCATTAAAAGCCTTAGTCGATGGTAATGCGATAGATACAAAGTGAAATGTAAAAATTCACTCGTTGGTTGCACATACTACGGCAGAACTGTGTCAGATTGTGAGAAACTGAATTAAATCTCGTAGGTGTAGTGTAGATGTGAACACGTAATCACTGTATAAAATTTTGCTTCAAAACTCACAGCTGTTGTGGGTACTCGGGAACATGTCAAAGACGTCACGCTATGGCTTATATATGTCATGAGGATCGTCCATCGATGGCGAAGGTGGAAGGCAGCAGTTAATAAACAGTCATTGTTTTGTTCAAATTAACTCAGTGTCCGGAGTCGTAATGTCCAGTAGCAGACACAGCAAGTGACACTGTGTGTTCAGGTCTATGTACTGAAGAGGCCTCACGTGGACGAGTTTCTGCAGAAGATGGGCGAGCTGTTTGAATGCGTCCTATTCACTGCAAGTCTAGGCAAGGTCGGTATTGAAGCTGCAATAACATTGTTCACTATTGCACCGATGTTTCTAAAAAAATAGGATGACCTAGCTATCTAGGTCGGTCAAAATCCAACAAACTTTTGAATGCCGTGAAATGCCGATGCCGTTAATGGACGAGTGAAGATTAACGGGCACTATATTGTGCTTTATTTTAATTTAACACCATTTAATATTGAAAAGTAAAATAGAAAATTTGTGTCAGTGTGTTAGCGTAACTTTAGGACAATGTTTATCTAATTGCCAATAGTATGCTATTGTTTGTCCGAATTTGACCTATTTATGACGTCGTTCGCGAACAGCACTATTCTGCGAAATTATCGATCATGCTAGAATGAGTTATTGATGCGTAATTTGTATGCTAATATGCTAAAGCATACTGAGAATCGGGAATCTGCATAGCCATTAGTTCTGTATGTGTTAAGTAGTATCATCACTGTTTGTTGACATTCGAATTTGAAAAAGTATTTTTCCAGTTTGCAGGCTTCCATATTGTGTGACAAAATCACCAAATTACTGTTGTCAGTTTTAGCCTAGAAAACAATTTCACTGTTGCCGCTGCTGAAAGTTGTGGTGTGCTGGTATTTTCTGGTAGGTGAGATCTTGTTGTATCACATGTTGGTGTAACGGTATTACAGTATGCAGACCCTGTGGCTGATCTGCTGGACAAATGGGGCGTGTTCCAGGCCCGACTGTTCCGTGAATCATGCGTCTTTCACCATGGCAGCTATGTAAAGGTCAGTTTCCATGTCGGTTAGAACATTTATGTGATCATTACGCTGCACTTCATTTCACAGACTTTTCTCATGTCTTTCCCTTATGAGCTCTGCTTATGACACTGGAATTATCACGGTGAACTATAGCTCTGCCGGTGATTGTTGATGTCATTATAAGAAGGGTTCAGTTTTGATAGAGCAAGAACACGGTGGAGTCATTGCTAAAACAAGACGGATTGAATGGAAATCATCAGTCCCTAGTAGTGGTAGTTGTCACTACTGTTGTTGCCAAGCTGTCACAGTCTTTGGCAAGAACCACTGTGTTACCAGCAAAAGTGTGCAGCGTTATGCTGCAGTTGCGTGTAATCTTTCTTTGCTAAAAGTTTTCGATTTCCAATAGAGGGATTGTCGCCCCACCTGAGACAGTATATCATACGTGGTACCGATGGTTTCAAAGGCATCGTCATGATTGGTTGAGTTATTTACTGCTTATTCAGCTTGACGTATCTGTTACACTGCTGCACTACACAGATGCATCCACATAGCATTGCTGTGGTACTAGTTACTCCTGTGAGGTATATTGATGAATTAACCCTTCGAGTCCCATATCATTTTTGATAATGGCTACACTTAAACCATTTCAATCCAGACTGTTGAATATCCTGTGCTCCATGTTTGCGCTTGTGTCTAAAGCACGGGATTTCCTGCAGTTTGGATTCAATCGATTCAGTGAATGGATAACTTTGGTAGCAAGTGGATGTCTGTCCTCGGTTTACGTGTTTTAAGTTTGAGTCGTTAAAATTATTGGATCGATATCGTTTAAATTTGACGTAAAATAGGTTGATTTTTGGCGTGCACGATTAGGAGTGTATAGCACCAAACCTACACATCAGTCTCCAGAGTGGACGATTCTGAGCCATGCAGTTGCTGTATTCAGGGAGAGGTTGTTGGATTTTCTCCAGGGGGCAGCTGTTAAGATCTCCTTGGCATCTGTTTCGTCTGGTATTCATGCAGTGTGGCTGAACAGGGAGAAACGCCGTGCTTGGACATTAGCCAAAAGGTGTGGTTGCCAGTTGTCCATGTCACGTCATCATTCTGCACATTTGATTCTTAACAACTTTCACAGACACCATTGATCGAGAGCATCAATCGGCCACATTGCACGAATTAATTCAACATCATTAGTAATTCTTTACTCAGAGCGTATGAGCTACAGTGTCGTAACGCTGGTAGGAATTGTATTATTTTCATTGTGTGAAGGATTTGAGTCGTCTTGGTCGAGAACTGAACCAGATTGTCATCATCGACAACTCGCCGATGTCATACATGTTTCATCCACAGAACGCCGTGAGTTGATCGCAGTTCTTCTCTACGATCTCCTAGTCCTGTTTGCCTTCAGCGTGACCACTCACCTGGAAAATCTGATTAACCTCAAAAAGTCAGGGAACTTAACAGTGGTCAGGGAAGTCATGGAAAAAAGGAAAACTCGGGGGAAATGTGTTTTTGCATGTTGTCAGTTACTGTGAGTATTGGTCTTGACACAAAAATGCAAGAAAGCAGTTCTGTGTATGCAGCAGACCATAACAGTAAGTATGTAAGAAAAGACATTCCTATAGTGCAGTTAGATCAAAGAGTCACTAGTCCATATTACTGCTGACAGAGTGTTCTGTGAAGTTTTCATTTAGCATGAGAATTACACAAATCTATTGAACAGCCTACCTTCCTCTGTCGTCACTGCCTCTTCTGTAAACTCATTTAAAAATAGACTGGATAAACACTGGGCATCAACAAGAACTTAGATACGATTGGGAAGCAGAATTACCAGGAACCGGGAGTAGAAGCAGAGTTGAATTTTGAGTACTTTGAGTTATACCCTTATATCTCTTAAATTACGATACAGGCATAGACGCACTTTGCTTTTGCCCATAACATCCGCTATGTTATGTTATGTGATTTATAACGTTGGTGAGTTGCAGCAATTTCCTGACTCAATTGAGCTTAGTGTTTGAACAGCATCTGCTGTTGTCCGTGGCTAGTGGCTACAGTATGTCAAAATAGGATCTGTATCTGTTCAGAGTAAGGATTTTCTTCCAAAAACCTTTACTGCACACATACACACACACACACTGTGGACTTTCAGGCGTGTATGTTGAGAAGACATGTGATCAAAGGTGGAGTTCATATTTCGGTTAGAAAAGAGATTAACACTTTTCAGTTCATATTTCCTAATCTAAATTATTTTTTTATTATATTATTAAACAGGAGTATGGTTAGAGTGACGTGAGACAGCTATAGCTGTTGCGAGGGCACTGTACAAAATTAAACTAAAGACACACATGTTGATAGTGTAGTAAGGCAGTTAGGTAAAGGTGGAGTCGAACAGTTCTGCTTTCAAGTGGTGAGTGAACGTCGTCAATGTCACTATGAACCGAGTTGGATCATCTTCGGCGAGTAGAAAATTATTTATCTCTTAATCAAAAAATCAGCTGAAACCTGGTTAGAAAATTTCTTATCCCTAGAGATTAAGTAGGAACGTTCATTTGCATGAAAGATGGTTGTTGTTAATCGGAAACGTTCAGATTAACTTTGGTGATATCTGGCATTTCCTGTTATCATTTTTCTTAACTAGTAAATAATCGGATTAGTAAATAATGTTGGAACTTAACACTGAAGTTAACACCGATTAGATTGTCAGTTCGTGTAGACGATTAACTTGGTGTTTATTCTTAGAAAAAGTGTTAACTGAGTGCTAATCTCTTTTCTAATGGAAACATGAACTCAGCCACTGAAGCTAGCTGGCTGACTGGTGGTCTGCTGTCATGAATCGTGTCGGTGTGTGTGTGTGGCGGCGTGTAAGGTGCCTGTCATCTCGTGGTTTGACGACATGTCCGACTGTGAACTGCTGAATCTGATTCCGTTCTTTGAAGCTCTCGCCGACATCGACGACGTCTACGCGTTCTTAGGCACCGCCGACAAGCTGCCGCCAAACCACGCTGACACCGCACCGCCGGGCTTGTCAACTAACCACGTCGACATCATACCCGTCCTGCTGACACATGCTGACGCGGGTGACTGTAGGCTGTCAACAGCCGACAACGCTGTTCAGCACGAATGAGTGACACCACTGTGAGACCATTACCGACACAGGGTGGCTCCTTAAAAGCTACGGCATTACGCGTCGTAGCCATCAAACCGGGTGCTGCAGCGTTATGCGTTCAAGTATTGCACCGTAATCTCATCACGTTCAATGCCCGGTCAACTGCAGATATGATAGTTACGAAGAGACGGTAATCATGTACAAGTTTAGTTTGTTACATACCGTAGTTAAGTTTTGTTATACTAGAAAACTGCAAATGTTAGCACTTCTGACCAAGTCCGCATCGCGTAGCGTCGAGTTGGTTTTTTTTGTGGCAGTCACGTTCAATGTATTTTCACTGCACAGTTTGTGATGTAGTCCGGATTAACCCTTTTGACGCCCACTGTTGCCATATGGATACAGCTATAACGAATCATGTGCCAGACCGGGTTAAGCCATCATTTGTAATTTTTGACATCCGGGCACTCTGACATTCAAGGCTGAACGTCAGTGTGCCCGGATGTCAAAAAATACAAATGACGGTTTAACCCGGTCTGGCACAGGATGCTTTATGTATATGTACCCATATGACAACAGTGGACGTCAGAGGGTTAATAAACTGTGATGCACGCGTGAGGTTAACAAATAACGCAGTGGATAATTTGCTCTTGTTTCGTTCAGCTCTGGCCGATGTAGCTTTTTCCAGCTGTGATCCATCGTGCATTAATTTTTACTCTGAAGCGGCTTTCTTGCGGCAGCTGCAAGCGGCGATGTTTCTGCGAGCATCGTTTTAGTGACGCGTGGTAGGTGACGCACAGTTCGTGGTGAAGCTGAGAAGTGTGTCACTAACGCCGGCGACACTGTTTCTGGGCATAGACAACTTAGTGGTCAGTGATACTGATAACGTTGGTTCACTGTGATGATGGTGCTAAGCTTTGCTCGCTGGTTGTCTGTTGTGCATGCTTTTAGAACTGCACGATCGATTTATCTTACACCACGTTTGTCTGCACCGCACTTTCATCCTTATCGTGCACTGTGCGTGCACTGGGGCACTCTGATTCACGATTCGACTGCATTTGATTGGTTTTGTGAAAAAATAATCAACCGTAAACGTCACCAGTCAACAAATGTGCATACCAGAAATATCAGTAATTTGTAATTCTCCGACTGTTGGTGTTTAAGCGTCTGTTTTAACAAACTGTCCTTGAGTTTTTCTAAAGTTTTTGAGCAGCGTAGCTGAGTTGTAGATGTCTTCCGGGAGACTGTTCCACGCACGAGGACCAGCAGCACTGAAAGCACATTCACTGAGACGCAGTCGAGTACGAGGAATAGCTGCGTCGTTGGTGGCTGACCAGAGAGTGATTTGTCACTGGTTGAGTCATGTCGGTATCGAATAACAGTGAAACTAGTAATCAGTTTGTCATCGGCGTCAATAGAGAGCTATTACCTTGAATTGGAATGCTCCAGCGTACACAGCGTGCTTGCTCTGATACCATAGCACTGTGTGTCTCTGTGTGATTATTTGAACTGGTGTCGCATGGTTTACTCTAGAATGTGAAAATTTCCGACGGGCCGTCCGTGAGCATATGCTGTGATTCGTGCGTGAGACGGTAACTGGATATTTCACCCTCTGCGTGGATGTTTAGCCTCTGGACTGCACTACACATGGACAACTAACGTCATATAGAGGCAAAGGCAAGCCGTTTACTGTGGCAAAATGTTCAGTCTTGGGCCAAAACGTCCAGGCAGGAAGGATGTCCATAAACCCGTCAGACTATAGTGCGAGTTCGCGTGCTGCACTTTTGTACGATGTGCTGCTGTAGACGTATGTAGATGATGCATTGTGGGAAAAAGTTCGGTGCAGAGGATAACGGTCATTGAGTTGAGGGGTGATGAGACGTGTAATCAGGGGCTTAGTGAGAGAGGCTAGAAATACTTAGCAATTTTCTTGGCTTGCTGTGCTCATACATGTGAATAAGGATGGAGCAAGTAATGTTTGGGTTTTTATTATGCCAGAGCTCACTCAACTTGACAGAATTGTGGTATCTGTTTTTCAGACTTTTCTGCCATATCACTAACATGCAAGTCTAGTTAGCACGCTGTACTTTTGTAACATATTATTTTAATACTTAATTTAGACGACTGGAATTGTATATATTTGCCGTCTATTTTTCTCGTCTGTGAATTTGAGTACTGGCACATGTGAAGAGTTGATAGTTCCTTTGTTCATTATTAGTGATGTGCAGAATTAATATCTTTAACGTTTCAGTGACGTTTTACTGTGTGCTGCTGTGTTATGTCAGTTTTTACCGATGTAAACAGAAGCACGACTGGCACTGGCATATGATAGACTGCTGTAGACTAGTGCTGCTTGGACATTCATTGTCACTAGTGATGTGCAGCTTTTTAAAAACGTGTTAAGCGTTTAATTATTTTACTGGCGCTCATCGTTTTAGTGAGCACGGTAACTGTACAGTTGGGCACATTTGCAGATGGACTGATCGATCGATGAAAGTTTGTGACTAAACAGAATAAACAGAACGAAATGAGCACTTGAAGTCAAACCAGAAAGAAGTGTTAACTTGATCATCATATACAGGGTCGCACAGTAAAAAAAGAGGATCATGCATGCTTGCATTATGTTACATGTAAGTGTGGTCCACTTTTTTTCTGTGCCACCATGTGTTTTCAAAATAATTTAGTCCTCAAAGACAGTACTTCACGATTGCTGTCACCTTGGTCAGAGAAAGTACATCCGTCATGTAATATTGAGTTATCGAGCTGAAATCTAACCAGTGTAATTATTTAGAGCATACACTGATAAATTGTGTAGATTTAGTACCGGTATCATTTGTATATCTATACAGTTCCTAATCTCTGATTTCTTCAATAATATTTATCCTAAACAAGTAGTTCATTTTGTACACGTCGTTGGCTTTACTAATAAACTTTAAACTATTTCAAGCCGCTATTTGCGTGCTTGAAATGTCGTAAAACCCTAACTTTCCGCCCGTGCTTAACCAGTGTATCACTAACCGCATTTAGTTTTAGATATGCACGTCACTAATGACATGATCTTTGTATATACGTTGAGACGATGTGTGCCGGTAATATGTCCATGTGGATCCGTGTGCCTCCGATGCTTGATAATGTCACCATTCAGCATGTATTTTGTTTACATCGTCAGCCGTAAAGACAACAGTCTTTATAGCGCATCAAGTGCCTTTGTGTTATTTGTCGTCTCTGACAATCTCGTACAAGTCGCGGCTGCCGACTACATTCTGCAAATTAGGGATGCGCCGATGATCGGTATCGGCCGATTACTATGCCTGTATCGGCCAATTGTTATTTACTATGTATTATGATGGCATTGGATACTGAAATTATATTTTTTTAAATTTGAACGAACAACAAATTTTCGTTTTATAGTTTATACATGATACAAACTTGGCAAACGTGCTGGTAACGTTGTTTAGTTATGCACTAATCTGTTGCATTATACAGTAAAATATTTGTATGACTGATACAGTCTTTGGTAATAAGGTAAGAATGTCAGGTTTATGTATTAATCGGTATCGGCCGATAATCGGCCGATTGTTGGACGCCGATAATCGGCCATTGCCTTATCGGTGCATCTCTACTGCAAATGATTCAATGGTTTCGTCTATGTCGTTTGTGTATATTTACATACGTTCATAGTCCTGTGTACTCCCTTCTCTCACAAGTTGCTCCGTCCCATATTTCTTCTAATATGTTACGAGTCACTATCGGACTGCTGGAGATGCGAAGAGAAATTTTGTTTTGGCAGTGCATTCAAGTGTAATTGCATAATATCATAGATGTATAATACAGACGTTGAAGTAGATGGGAGGCGGGCCTACTGTGACTTGCAAATAAAGCTGAAAATAATGTTTCTAAACTCAAGAAACAACATGCAATGAGAAAATTGCGGAAGACAGTTTCTCTTTCTGTTGCTTAATTATTTTTGGTACCAGTTTATTGTATAATTATTAAGTTAAAAACTGTTTAGTGCTAGCAGAACAAGCTGATGCTTATTGGTCACAGTTTTTGTTGCCTTTCCTGAAACTTGTATCTGGCTTGTGGCCGTTGATAAGTTGGATTAAGAAGTGCTGTGGCTGGTGTTTATTTTGTCGTGAGGTGGCATCAGTGGTTGTGTGTTGTGCCAATTTAGCAGTCACATTTCTGGGAGAATTGTTTTTGCCACAACGTTTGATTTTTGTTGATTTAATCTTTTTATGTTTTGAATTACAATTTAGTGTGTGCATAATTCTCACCCGTCTAATCTTGTCTTACCTTAACGTTGTTATCACTGTTGGAGGTTACTAGATTACTCGTGTCGTTTATAATAATGACGATAATATTAAATTCGCTCTCTCTGGTGAGTTTTTGAAAACTTTTGCAGTTGTCATGATATAATGGTAATCATAGTAGACAACTTGGGACGTCTATAGTTTTGAATTGTTTGACCTTTGTCTCCTATTATTATTGCACACAAATTTATTTTTGTATTGCCGATGCAAGTTGAAATTAATGGTTTCTGACCTGTTTCTCATTGTGCTGTGTTTGTTCATGCACCTGCCGTTAGCATCATAAGCGATGTTATAAGCACAAAGTTTCAGTGAACAGTTTGTGATAACGAACAAAATTAGTATATTTTGCCAATTTCAATTTGATACAGTTAAAACACATTTGAAGCCTCGTGTGAGCTCTGGAGTATTAGTAGAATAAGCCCATCTCATTTCCTGGTCGACTATCGTAAGAGGCGACTGAACCAGGGTAGTGTTGTTTTGTTGTACATGCATTTTGCGTTGTTTGCTTTTTTGAGTTGTATTTAGCTTGTGTATTTTCCTGTACTGTTTTGTTTGTCAGTAGCAGTCTAGTGATTGGCTGTGAAGACCGCCTCCGACATCCAACGTGGATGGCACTGTATAGCCTAATTGTGCTGATATGCCGTTAAAAATCTACTCACTCACTTGCCCTGCCTCCAAAATGACTTAGACTGTGGGGGAGCGCTAAACTCTACTTCAGCAACGTCACATTTGATTGAGTACTATTACACTTGAATTAAATTATCAATATCAATATGGCAGTTGGGGCAGTACAACTGGCAACAGTGTATGAGCAGAGCATGCTGTTCATAATGTCCACCCTAGCAGTGAAATTGTATGAGGAATTTGTCACAAGGCTGCAACTGTGCCGCTTGTGTAGTGTATATGATGTACTGTGTGTAATATGATGGTGCATGTGCTTATATCGATCTTGACTTCCAAGCAGGTAACATCCGTGTGCTTCCAATATTTGTATACCGGCTAACTTAACTGATGCGAATTAAGTGAACTGTATTAACAATTTCAAATAACAATAGTTAGTCACGTAATGCATACTAGTTGACTATTTATTGTTATGCTAAAGTTGTGTGTTAATAACAAATTATGACACTTTAGTTATAATTTTCTCGTTGGTGACAGAAGTGCAGTACGATATTGTGACCGAATCGAAAATTAATCATACCACTGATGGTGCATGTGTTTATAGTATTGGGCAAGAGACTCACAAATGTGGCAGAATTAACATTTTGTATTTGAATTTATTAATGAATGAATTAAACTGTTTTTCTTCTAGTACTTTGACACTGCTAATTGGGTCGTCAGACTTGGAAAAAACACCGTCTCTCAAGTGAGTTGTAATGTGTTGAGTAAGACGTCAGACCTTACTCAGCCATATCCTTCTGACTGTGCTTCTGTCATGAGAAGCCATATTGCAGTGTGTTTTTAGTTGCTACTACCTGCAGCTGTCCAATGGTTGTTATCAATGTGTCCAGCATCTGACAGTAGGCCTGTGACGTGTAGTTTGTCGCCTATCAACAGTAACTGGACGCTTCACCCCTTCGTCAGTTTGCCCCTGGAAGTTTCGCCCTCAAGACGTTTCTCTCCCTTGACGTATTCAGCGTTTCCTGCTTATTCAGTTAATACCCAAGCACTGTCGAAACGCCCCCCCCCGGGGGGATGACGAAGGGGCGAAACGTCCATAAATCCTGTTGTCGAGCTGGAGGAGACATCGCTGTACTGATATTTCTGTGTGAGTGACATGGGAAGCAGTGGTTGCCGCTGCCTACTGTCTACAGCAGGTCCCAGCTGGAGGCAGGCGAACGAACCGAGTTTTATTGTTGTCGACTTGTTTGGGGTTTTTTGATGCCGTTTGGTTGTTGTGTTGTTTCTGGGTTTTTAGCGCGCGTTGCAGGCTGCAGTGTGCCTGCAAGCTGGTCACATTGTCTGTGCCAAAACGGTCTAACATATCATGTGAACACTGAACCGTGTTAACCGTCTCGTTGCTTGGTAGCAGACATCATTCATGGGGTCTCATCGGCTTGCCCTCATCTGGCATTATCGTTGATGACCTTGAGAATCTTCTCAAGGTCATTCCAACTCTGAAATGAACCTTTAATGTGTCGAGCAGAACGTTAAACCGTAGTCAACTAAACTCCGACAAATGCACTCTTTTTCTTTTTTGTTTACAGTGTCGGTAAAACCCTAAGTCCATCCATATTTTACTAGTTTTTAAGATTTAAGGTTGTTGCATGAGGCTGGTGTTTGTCTGTAGTCAGTCTGCACGTGACCGACGGTAGGCTAATCCGAGTAAGGCAGTCGTTTCTTCGTCCATATCCAGAGTTGTCCGTGGGTCCATATTATCGACCCAGACCAACCCAACCCAACCCACTGCCAGGTGAATTTATGGACCCAATCCAACACCCATAAACGTCCGAACAGGGGCCCCACAAAAGGTGGCCCCACATGAGGACCAACTAGAACTGCTGCAACATGCCTGAAAATCATTGAAGTAATAAATAAGAAAACAATTTTGTTTGACGCCATAGTGTCCAGTGATGAATACTCACTGCACTTGAGAGAGAAGATGCAGTGATGCGCCAAACTGTAAATTTTGACAAAGCTGAATTATTGCTTCCCAACGCAAAGCTAGATGTAGTTATGTACACGACATCTGTTTTTCGTAAATCTGCCATTTTAGACCCATGACCCAACCCACTAAAAATAAAAATTCTCGACCCATTACCAACCCAACCCATGGACAACTCTGTCCATATCCGCGCTGACCTTATTGACCCTTTGTTGCCATGTGGGTACAGTTACAAAGCGTCCTGTGCCAGCCCGGGTTAAGCCGTCATTTGTAATTTTTGACATCCGGGCACTCTGACGCACGGGGCGTCATAGTGCCCCGATGTCAAAAATACAAATGACGGCTTAATCCGGTCTGGAACAGGATGCTATATAGCTGTACCCATATGGCAACAGTGGGCGTCAAAGGGTTGATGTGAGATCATCAGTAGGCCTACCGTTAGGACACGGGCCGTGGTTAGGACGAGGCAGCTGGAGATGACGTCACTGAGAGTGATTGTTGCTGCGCTGCAATGTAGAACGTTAAGGTATCCAGATCGTCGCGTGTTTCAGTGTGTAATGTACATCATGTAGCTTTACAGCAGCTTGCCGCCACGCGTGGGGTGGAGAGGGAGTAAGGTCGAGATGGGCGAGGATTTGAATTTAGCGGTCGAGTGAATGGATCGGCGGATCAGCGGAATGGAGTAATGTGAGCAAGCAGCGACGAGTGATGGTGGATCGGTTAGCGATGGCAGATAGGCTACTGGTGGATGAATTAAAGCGCAGATGACGGCAGGTATTGACGCTGATGCCATGCTGGAATGGCCAACAATTCTGGACCACGTTGGCCTCGGTCTTCACTTCAGCCGGCCATTCGGCGCGGTACTACAGTCTTCACACACTTTAGGCATATTACCAGCCTATCGGTATAGACTGTATTACTTGGAGGAAAAGTGGGAGGAACTTGGGATAAACTGGAAGTTAAGTAAGCAACGAAGCAAGCCCGAACTAGTTGGGTTATGGAGAGAGTACTGAGGCTGTCAAACAGCTGGAGGACCGGAGAAAGCTGCAAGCTCCCTCAGACAGATCCAGCTAGGAGCCAATACGTAGGATGATCAGTAGTACACTTTACTGACTTCTTATCACTTAGTCGATCATTACCACTGCCAGCAGTTGTTATGAGCGTTGTTTGACTATATGAACTGATTTATTTGTAACCTGAACCGCAGCTATAGGCTGCTAACTGGCAAGTTACTGTTGACTAAGTCTGGGGTGAATGACATGCTGTGTTCCAGTCTGTTACTCTTCGGGGCTATAGCTATACACGTCCCACACATGCCTCGCGCAGTTGATTGCAGCAAATATTTATCAACGAATTCTGGGATTCCAGCACCGTTCGTCTCAGAGGGGCTGCTCAGTGCCCCATGATGACGCCCACACAAGACATTCTCCGGATTTCGTAGCCTCGGAGAAACTAACGATTAGCAAGTCATTATGCCATAAGTAGGTACTCTGGCCCTTCAGAAAAGATTGAACGGTGGTTGTCTGTGTTTGTCTGTGTGCGTATAAGACGGACGAAGGAGACCGCATTACAACGTGCGTTTCGTCGGTCTGTCGCCACAGAACGGGTCGAATACCAGCGCTGACGTAGCGGCTATTACGACGCCTGTCAGTTACTCTAACTCCGCTGTCGCTCTGTCGTCTGTTAGCGTAGCATTATAGCCTACAGCATTCTGACCAATTATCGAACACGTATATACACTGTGTTCAGAAAAAAACACCCACTCACAGTTTTCTTTCATATCTCAATGAATGATGTGTCGATTTAAACAAAAATTGCGGTGAACATACCTAAGGAACGGTAGATGCTAACAGTGTAGAAATTAAATATTCATTGCGGCCGATGACGTAATTATGACGTCATATTTGTCTAGCTAAAGTTAGAGCGAGTTTACAGCATGCGATAAGCCAGAAACCCAGGATATCCTTTTTGCAAGTACTTGCTGGTGCATAAACGCGGTCGTATCGTGTATTATTT
>Ga0056114_1000183_pt1 | contig 17976 bp, 13 predicted proteins | sample WorMetHERISLAND1_FD_77005 | JGI IMG/M metagenome (GOLD analysis project Ga0056114, IMG submission 77005) | Marine gutless worms symbiont microbial communities from Max Planck institute for Marine Microbiology, Germany - Olavius loisae HERON... ...
ATGTTTGGTTATAGGGTGAGGTTTTTCGGGGACGGCGGATCTAATGGCGCTATTTTCGATTCGAACAAATACAAGATGGCGGCGGTTTGATAATTTGGAATGGCCATATCTCTGCAACGGCTACTTACATATATAGCGCACATCGCGCGGTCGTCTTTGCGATAGCACAGCTTTCTTGTATACATTTCTATTACGTCTCCGTTCAGTCGTCACATTCGAATTCGAACTTATAGCAGTTCAAGGTCATCCAAGGTCATCGATCTCGGTGTCAATCGAAAGCGCATATGGGACTTCCTACAGTCATTAATACTAACTTTGGACGTATGTCCTACCGTTTTCGAGACATTGACGTTTAAAGCTAGAAACTGCCTTGTTTCCCCCACTCCTCCCTTGTTTGACACCCGCGCTCAGGGAAAACCCTCAGAATTTCTAGATGAAACTTATCCCGCAAAAACGAGAGGCATATGGAGCTACTGTACGGTGAAAATTGCATCCACCCGTGTGTGACAGACAGACGGACGGAAGGACGGTCGATAGCAGAGAGTGCTAAGCATACTGTATAACCGTCGCGCGTTAAAAACACAGTCGAACGAATTTTTTTAGAAACAAAAACACTTGCAAATGCAATTGCAATCTGGTAATGATCCCTATTACCAGTGGTGGAAGCTCCATCGTGCATTTTTGTCTTGTATTTTTGTGACCTCAGCTAAACTAAACTGGCTAGCTGGATCGACATTGGGGAGTAATGATCCATGAACATAAGACTATGCTCGCGTAGGCTATGACTGCTCATCCACTTGGCATTGTCGGTGCACCTTATGCATGACGGGACCGCCTCTTTCCGCTTTGTACATTGTATCCATTCGGCCAATCAGCGATCGCCAATGACGCCATTGAGACCGTTTTCAGCATTCACGGCATGGTACGAGCTCTACAGTGAAAATGCAATACTGTCGGAGAAAATGCGATTAAAACTAGAAATGTCGTCAAACTCAAATCGAAGCTGATTTTCAACAGCACAATTACTGATCCTAGGCTATTTCATGGCGTTCGTTAGGTCTAAGTCATTATGTAACCCGTCAGCGAAGTGCACGGCAGTAGGCGTAATATGGCGGTAGAACGTGGAACCCTGCGAGGTATCCACTTCCGGTGTTTCTTCTTCCGGTTACTTGTGATCGTAAGATGGTCGCACGACGTCACGGCGTCTCCTTACAACCATCGCGGCCAGCCTTCGGTCGCCGATATCTTTCTGCCGCTCGGCGGCAGTAACGGCGGTCACGTGACCGGAACCGGAAACACAAACGGCGACGGGTCGGCGTCGCTGCTGAACGCCATTACGGCCGTCGACGGTTCGGGTCATTCCGGGCGTTCGCAGGACCCGTGTTATCACGGAGACACGCCTCGACGATGTCTGCCGGATTTCGTGAACGCGGCGTTCGAGCGGCCCGTGGAAGCGTCCAGCACGTGTGGAATCCCGGCCAGTAGGTACTGCCTCTCGAAAGACGTCGACGGCGGTTCCAGAACGTGCTTCGTCTGTGACGAGCTGACACCAAAACGTCGTCATCCGGCCGCTTTTCTCACCGACCTCAACAATCCGACCAACATCACGTGTTGGATATCGGAACCGCTACACCGCCACTCGCAGCAGAATGTCACACTGACACTTAGTCTCGGCAAAAAATTTGAGGTATAACATCACTAATATCGTCGTTTTTCCGACGACGATAGCGTTTCACCGTCTCGTTTCAACTGATACAATATTATATCAGGCAGTTGACAGTCACTTTGAGTGGCTGATTTCTCCACGCAACATTTTGAGTAGACTCACACAACGAGGTGGCTTACATTGACTTGAGAGTGGGTTTCGTGTTCTTGCAACAATTTTCACACGTGCTAGATACTGTAGTTTAGTAGACTCAACCGTTGAGCGGCGTTCTCGCAATTCGACCTCATCAGTCTTTCCCGGGCAATGGAGTTGTACACCGTGTCCGGAAAAAACGGCCCCCTAAACATGTCTAAATAGCCTAACTTTATGAATAGAGAATGATAGCCATTATTTTTCTTTGTATCATGAAAAGCCACCTATTTGCAATGTTTATATGAAATTTCACGACAACCAGTCTGTCCATTGCTGAGATATTGCTTTTTATACAAAGATAGTCGAAAATTGCCGTCGCTAACATTGCCAATTAACGCGTGCGCGTAATGCTTACAATTACGCCCACCAATATCGACGCCAGCGCACTGTGCGTCAGCGTTTACGTAATTTTTGCATAAAAAAAACAAAATGGTAGCCTAATCAGCAGAGAAGATCGAATGTTGATGAAAGTTTTGCATCGAGAGAAAGGTTCAAGGAAGTTATTAGCTTAATTTTCAAACAAAGCGTTTGAACCGATACCAACGGTGTTCATTGTGTTGGAAACTTGCGTTTCAGTGTAGTTCTTAAAAGATAAAAAATATCACAACACAGGAAACGCAGTTCATTGAAATTTTACATAAGTGCCTAAATGAGTGTTATTATCATGCTGTGTAAGTGTCATTGGATTGTGTTATATACTGTGCATTTTACAGCATTTTGTTTAGGGGGGCCGTTTTTTCCCGGACAAGGTGTAGATAATGGCAAACGTGTATAATGTCGACAGGTGACATATGTCAGCATGCAGTTCTGCACTTTGCGGCCTGATTCGATGGCGATCTACAAGAGCGTCGACTTCGGTCGAACGTGGACTCCGTTCCAGTTCTACTCGAGTGACTGTTGGCACGTCTACCACAAGTCGCCCAGAGCAGTCGTCACTAGGGGCAATGAACAGGAGGCTCTGTGTACAGACGCCTACAGTACTGGCGATATCACGGCTGGTCCGGGCTCCAGGATAGCATTCAGTACACTCGAGGGGCGACCTTCAGCTCATGACATCGACCACAGTCTCGTACTACAGGCAATATGTATTTTCATTTTTCAGTTCAGCGTTCTTACTTATATGCATTGCATGGTGCATACTGCGATCAGGGATAATGTTGGAATTGCCGGGAGGGTCGGGGTTCAACCTCAGTTCATATCTACAGACGCTCATTTTCGAGTGAAATTGGTTTTAAATCTCAATTCCCATAGGCCTACAAAATTTCAAACATTTCGACATCTAACCTCCCACCCCTTCAGTTCTTTCAGGCCAATTCCAACACTGATTATTGATTTAAACTCCGGATCCGTTTTTACCGCGCGTCAGCTCTGTAGAGTCCCTGATTGTCCGTCTGTCCGTCTTTCTGTCCGTCACGCCAACAAAACGATGACATGGTTTTCACCAAACGGTAGTCGAAACGTTCTAGTTTTGGCGACGTAAAGATAAAATTCGAATGGTATCACCCCAGAGAAACAATTGTCAACAGACACTCCCTTTTCGGATGCGTGAAAACGAATACGATAGAGCTGTAGTTACTATTGAACATGAATTAAAAGTCATATGCAATCTATATCAAATGGTGTCATTTTCAATGACATTGAGTGACGCTAACCAGGGTTTCATTCAAAGTCACTGTAGCCTACTTTTCTGAGGCGAATATCTGTAAGTGGTGCATACTTTAGAGACAAAGTTGCTGTAGGACGCTAAGAGGAAATTATAGGATCGCTATCGAGTGGTACCAGTTTCGTGACCCCCTGACCCGGATTTCAAGGTTGCAGCATTTTCGGATATCAAATACGTCAAAACGTTGCAAAACAGAGCCAGGTACTGAACATTGAAATAGAAAGTCATTATTACGATCTAGCGCATGGCGTCATTTCCAATGACCTTGAACAACTTTCAGAATTGATTTGACCGGAGTGGAAATATATTCAGTGTTAGAGCAAAATCATTTAGCATTATGTGGCGTAAGTAATGTTATCGAGAAGGCAACAGAAGTTCTTGTACACTATATACTGCAGGATTGGCAGACAGCTACTGACATTCGTATTGTTTTCAATCGTCTTCTGCCGACCAACAAAGGCGACGTTTCATCGAATGCTGACGATCGGTTCAACTACAGGTCGACGTTTTAATAATGTGATTTTCTTATTCACTGGCAAGTGAATAAGTAAAATATACAGAACCGCGTGATGGTCAGCGTTATAGTTGAGTTTTCTTGCTTTACATTGCGCTTTGTTATTAATTAGCTGTGAAAATGGCGTGAGAAATTTCGAAACAATTACATTTGAGTTAACAAGTGTCAGCTCAGCTAAGCGTAGTTGCATAACTCTCATCATTGAGTGTCAGCCGCACACGGCCGACTCCCTACTGTCGGTAACCGAGCTTTCACGGTTGATTTGGTTGATTGAGCATGGTTTTACGTCTGCACCAACACAATATAGGTTATACGACCGAGCTTTCTCGATCGCCGCTGCTCGTGTCTGGAACAGTCTGCCAGATCTTGTCACTTCCGCACCTTCCGTAGCAGTCTTCCGGTCCCGGCTTAAAACACACCTGTTTAACATTTCCTACCACTGTGATTGTACAGTGCCTGCGCAGTGACTCTAGTTGCTTTTCGACACTATAATCGTTCTTGGGCTTGCTCACTTACTTTACTTTAATTAGTAGGCCTACCAGTGTAACGAGATAAAATATGGTCTGCCGTCCAGTGACGGGTCACGGGTTGCCTACGTGTTGTCAACAGGGATCTTCCTGATTGTCAGGCTCAAAAAGGGAATAATAACATGAAGAACTGACACGTGATGATGGGATGTATCTCCTAGACTATATACAGCTTATATATACATACCATATAATATATGGTACATATATACACCAAGCTGTATATTATACAGCTTGGTGTATGTTGATGTTCCGTCACTTGGACAATTTGTTGCTCATGTATTTTTGTTTTTTTTTGTGTGTGCATGTCTCTGAATCTAGTGAGGAGAGCCTGTTCTATGCTCTGTCTGATCTGGCAGTCGGCGGACGCTGTAAATGCAACGGCCACGCGGCACGTTGTAGTGTGTCGGCACGAGACGGACGACTCGGCTGCGAGTGTCGACACAATACAGTTGGCACAGACTGTGAGAGGTGCCGTCCCTTCTATTACGACAGACCATGGGCAAGGGCTACTCCTGCAAGAGCAAATGAGTGCATCCGTAAGTTGTTCAGCATCGTGAATGTTTCATGACACAGTTTCTACTCAGTAGCACATCAAGTCATCGACAAACTTTTCCAGAACAAGGGTCAAAGTAATTTGGCAAAAGGCGACATTGCGCCGCTCAATATGTCGAAATCGCTTTTAGCGATGTCGCCTAACCTAAAAATACACGGCATGTCCAAAAAGCGGTGAATTTTACCAGCTTTTGCGGAAAAACGCGTCAACTTATTCTGCTGCGTATAGTCTGCCCGCAAACGACCTTATCCGTGAAGCTGACAATGACATGCCTAGCAGGCATCGGCTCCGATCAGCGCGGACACATCGACTGGAGGTACCGAGAGTGCGGCATGCAACTAACTATCGGCGACCGAACATTCCGTGCGGCCGGTTCCAGACTCTGAAACTGCCTGCCCAGCGATGTCGTTGATTGTCAGACTGTCGATACATTCCGTCGCCATCGGCTGAAACATTTCTCTTTAATGTTTTTTTTTCTTGACATAATAGCGTTGTTTTTTTGTGTTTTGTTTATTTTCCTGTGGACCTTGAGGTTTTTTTATTTAGGCCACGTTAAAAACTTTATACAATACAATAGAAAAAAAACAGATTTTTCAATTGTCTAAAAATAAAAAAAGATAACAAGAAATCTTCCATAGTGGGCCAGTAAGTTGTCGGTCAGCACCCTTATGGCGCTGATTTGATTGTGTTTATTTGTGTACGATCTAATCGCTCATTCCGTAGGCCTATAGACCTATAGCCTATACGCTACACTTTAGCTAGCTGTCAGATTGACATATTGGCGAGTGAACGTACAGAGCGCAAAGTATATAGTTTCGCATCGGTGTTTGCGGGAGTCTCCGCAGATTTCTTCTCAGGTAGCGAGACGGGTAATTGGCTAGTGGCACAGGTGTGTTTGTTGACGTGCGGAGCACGTGGTCTGGTCGACGTTTAACGACGGCGACCGATCGTTTTGTATCAATAGCTCGTCGATCTACGGGCATTAAACGCCTCTCATTGACGTGTATTCATCACCGAGGAGACGATCGCAATGTCACCACCGCCGCCGCCGTCGTCAGTATAAAATACGCACCTTAGCTTGCCGAACGATTTAATTACTAATCAAGCGCCATCGTTAGTGGTGGCAGAATGAAGACATTAGGCAATATGCATTGGTGTCGGCCCATATTTAGCTAACAAGCAAACTTGCGTTGTCTCCGTATGTCGCGCCTTATTGCTATGCGGCCCTCTCTAGGTTGCCGCATTAAGCGTTCCACCCCGTCCGTCTGTCCGTCCAGATCCCGTGCCTCCGATTTTGTCGAAACAGAAAAGCCGTATAGAAACTTCTAATTTAGTGGAAACGTAACGCAGAACAAGATTAAGTAGGCGAGCAAATTTGAGGTCTAAAGGTCAAAGGTCAATGTCACATGGTCACTGGGAACGAAAATGTTCAAAGAAGCGTATCGAGTGCCATTGAACTTCACGGCTGAAACCACAGTCAACAGTGGCGTACATAATGCCATAAATGGGCGGTATAATATTGTGTTAACCATGTGTTAGTTGTAGTAGCAGCAGTAGTAGTACAGTAGTTGTTGTTGTGTGCCAGACCGGGTTAAGCTACTGAGCGTCAGAGTGCCCGGATGTCAAAAATTACAATTGACGGCTTAACCCGGTCTGGCACAGGATGCTTTATAGCTGTACCCATATGGCAGCAGTGGGCGTCAAAAGGTTAACCATGTACCGTATACTAGTACCAGTTGTTGTTGTCGTTGTGTAGCGTGCAACTGTAACGCTCATTCACGTCGATGTCGTTTCAACGCCGAGCTGTTCCTGCTGTCTGGACGACGGAGCGGTGGAGTGTGTTTACGATGTCGTCATCACACGGCCGGGCGACTGTGTCAGTACTGCAGAGAGGGGCATTACAGGGACCGCAGTCGGCCCATCAACCACCGCAGGGCTTGCCGACGTAAGTCACAGAACACAGAAGTTTAATAAACACACTCTTGCAGCTTATAAGCTGAATAGATGAATAATATGGAAACAGTCTGATAAAAGCACAAAGTCTCGTGAGACAAAACACAAAGTCTAATACAAAATACAACAAATACAAGTGCAAAATTAATAAACTACAAAAATGGTGATAAGCTGGGGAAAATGGGTCTTTTGGGGGTTAGTTACGGTAGGAATGATATTATGATATATAGGAGAAAATGTTTATGAATTTGATGATTTGACTTGGTAATTATTTAAGGCATGATGATCTTACCTTTTAACTTTCAGTTTGTAAATTATGCTAAGCTTCGAATTGTCGTTCAAACAATCTGCTCTTTTGTGAAAGAATTTTAACAAACTTGAAGGTTCGTTTAGGGCCTATATGAAATCGGCTGGACATACGCTGTTGCAGTTCGATAAGCTTTCGGTCTGAAACGAGTGTAATCGCAGAGAAGTCGACTGCACATGGCGTAGGCCTTGGTATTATTCAGTTGCAATACATTACGAGCAGGGACGTAGCCAGAGGGGTACAAGGGTGAACAAATCAAATCAAATATCTTTCAATTGTGTATGGCAAACGCCTATGATACATACATACATGAAGAATAAAACAAGAAAAAAATGAGCAATACAATTATAAAGTTATAAAATCATAAAATTACGAAACGTACCCCTTCGGTTATGTCAAAAATTGGTAAGCACTTAAACATGCATCAAATCGCACCATTTTCATAGAAAAACATCCATCAAATTTTTATTTGAGGGGTGATGGTGGTGGTGGGCTGGTGGCAATCTCCCTCTCCGAACCCCTATCCGATATGGACGGGCATCCCTCCCACGCCCATCTCTTGTGGCCTTTCGCCTCTACTTCCCCAGTACCTCTTAGCATAATGCAGGTACATGTAGATGGCGGCTTTTGTTCGCGGTCATATTTTCACCTTCTTCAGTCGACGAGTTAAAGAGCTGAACTGAAAGCATGTTTTCACAGTTATCCTACACAGGTGTCCGTCGTACATGTAAAGGCATGCGCTATTGCGTTGTCGTCGGCAGCCATCAAAGGTAACACGTGCTGGCCACTAAGCAGAGGTGCATTGATATTAGAGATGTGCCAATGACTCGAGTTACTCTGTACAGAAATAATCGCTTTACGAGTACCACAGCACTAAAACTAAAGTGATTAGATAGTCCTTGGCCCGTCAGCTAACCGCGAAATTAATATCTTTTCTAACGCCTAGGCCACATTGAGGGGTTAGCTGCTTTTAGCTTCTACAATGTGCTCAGAAAGAAACACACGCTCTTACGTTTTCTTCGATATTTCGCAGATTAATGTGTAGATTTGCACGAAAATTGCAGTGAGCATACGTAAGGAATGTTTGATTACGACAATGTAAAAAATAGATATTCAATGCGGCCGATGACGCAATTACGACGTCATATTTTCACACGTTTGTAAATAACGGCCTCCAACCGGCAGAACGCAGCTTATTTTGCACCATAATTCGACCGGTGGTCAACTATTTAACATTCTTCGACATGAATGTTACACTGTCACTGGTGAATTAAAATGTCAAAGCTTTTGCTCAAAATATCCGCTTTTCTGTTTAACACTCGTGTGCAGATGCATGCGTCACTGTCAGATGGCAGAATCAGTGTGTGACTGTTGCTGTAACGTTATCCCGCATCAGTGATGAACTTCATCTGGTTTACGGACGAGAAATTGTTTATTGTCTTAAATTCCAAAGAATCCACAATACGACCGCGTCTATGCACCAGCGGGTACTCGCAAAAATGATATCCTGGGCTCCTGGCATCTCGCTTGCTGCAAACTTGCTCCAACTTCAGTCGGTCAAATGTGACGTCATTATTACTTCAGCGGCCGCAAAGAATAGCTAATAGCTTCAGTACCGTAGATTTGGAAATTTGTGTAATGTGCGACGCTACAGACTGTATAATGCAGTGAATAAATTTTTTATTAAAGGTGCATTTTTACCGCTTAATAGTGAAATGGGCACTTTTAGACAATAAACAATGCGGATCTTTAACTCGCTCTTAACTTCGAAAATAGAACTGGAAATTAACGAAATATAACACAAAAGTGATGTAAAATCCAATATGCGCGAGAAATAAAAAAGTATCAAAAACTTGAGAAATGTATTTGTCGAGTGATCGATCAAGTAATTCCGGTTAGCTAAGCAGCGGCGCATCTGTCGAGTGAATGAACGAGCGGTTGGCATTGTGGTCGGTAAAATGCCGTGACGTGCAGGTGTGAGGTTGTGAATAGCGAGGTGCGTTTTGATTGCGCGCGACACAATTCGTTGATCGTCCGTACAGATCGCCACGTGCAACTTTCATCATCTAGACATGGCATATTATTCGTCGCTTTATTGTCGGAAAATTAAGCAAATTTGACAAATTTTGTAGACGACGACGATGCGTGTTAACTGTGCCTCGATGTCAATACCTACAATATGCCGTGGTTTAATACTCATTTCAACATCCGAGCTTTGAGATAATAGGCACCGCACAATATATGAATGTAATCAGTTCATATATTCGTCTTTATTATTCACCACTTAAAGAGTAGTAAACAGATAATGGGAAAACAATAACAAATATTTATAATAATATGACAGAATGCGTTGATCTAAAACATTTGTTTACTGATAATTTCCATTAATTCGTGTATAAATTAAATATGTATGTAAGTCGGACTAAGTCCAGGCTAATATAAGTTGTAGGTCCGGCGCTTCCTTGTTTGTTAAGTTTGTTAAATTTGACAGAACGTTTGGATTAGACATAATCTTCCTGCTTTTGGCCGACGCGACTAATGCCATAGCCTTGGCTGCTGATTTATTAATTGAGCAGGGTTTTAACGTCTGCACCAACACAGTATAGGTTATACGGGCGACGGTTTTTACAGGTCAAAAGACCCAACCAACAGTATCAAAGTACTGAAGGAAGAACACATAGGCTGCTAATGGATATTAAACTCGCCTATTCCACTAATCCTCTCCTTCTTTCTGGTATGTGGATTGCCTTCGCGGAATTCGAACTCGGACCAGACTTAGCCTACTGGCCACCGGCGTTTGTTTGTTTTAATTTCTTCTTTTATTTTATTGGTTAGGCTACATGGTTGCTTGTGTTTGGCATCGTATGGTAGCGTATCATAGCCGTATGTGCGACTTCAGAGACTAAATCGCCAGTAGCACAAATATACAACTAACTTATTACTATTATTATTGTCACTCGTATTAATTAATGAGACTTACGTTCATACAGATAAATGTGGTGGTTTCAGCGTGTCAATGTCATCCACTGGGCTCTCTTGGGCGGAGATGTGACCAGTCAAGTGGCCAGTGCGCGTGTAAAGACGGCGTGGCTGGACTGACTTGTAACAGATGCGCGCCGGGCTACCACCAGAGTCGATCACCGATACAGCCATGCGTCAGTAAGTTGCCCGCTACACCTGGCCGCTGTTGTAGTCTATAGTAATTGAACTACAAGCAGTTGAAATACGTATTTAAAATTAATCTAACGCATTTTGTATTTTGGTAACTTAACAAAAATAATAATTATTTTTTATATGAAATGTAACTTGTATGTAGCCTATTTCCGAATTTCACATATATTTTCGTGTAAAATACTTGAAGCCTTCGTGTGTACACTGTACAGACCTGTGTTTGTGCTGTTTGTGCGCTTCTGGTTAACTGCTCCTCTCTAACGCGCGATGCTACGCCGAGAGCGGTATTGCCACGGCAAGTCGTCTGTCTGTCTGTCTGTCCGTATGCAAACAGAGTGCATAATGACCCTCCAAGGTCATCCAAGGTCGTTGATTTTTGCAACAACCAGAAAGCGCGTATAGGATTTCATATTGGTCCTTAATAGTATCTTGCTGCGTTTCAGAGATATAAGAGCTTTTGTACGCCGAAGGCCACTTTTTTCCATACCCCTCCCTTTCCAGCCAAAGTTCCAGGGTGTTCCCGTTGAAATAGATCCTTAATGTTGGGGTCTCAGAGAGCGAACATCCCAGGCTAACTCACCGTGAAATTATTTTCGAAGAATTCCAACTATGTGATCACAATCCACCAACGTTATAGACGGACGGACGTCAGACAGACGGAAGGACGACTTGCCGTAGCAATACCGCGCTCTGCGTAGCATCGCGCGGTAAAAATTGTTGCCTATAAAGCGCGCCTAACCATTCCCTAATTGTTCTATTTTTTACCCATTTAACGTTGCTATCATGCATACACGGTGGCACAATAACGACTGAGAACAGTAGACTGTTGAAGGTTTTTGTCATTTTTACCGCGCGATGCTCTACAAAGTGCGGTTATGCTATCGTATTAGTCCATCTATCTACACTGTCTGTCTGTGCTGTGTGTCTGTACTAGCCTTCCATGGTCATATAGTTTTGAATTGTTTGAAAATAATTTCAGAAAATTAGCCGGAGCTCTTCGCTACCGGGTGGCAAAGAAGCTCCTATCTTCTCCGAGGAAATTACATCGAAATTCCAGGTGGAATAAGGGTGGGTATATGGTGTGGAAAAACTGGATTTCGGCGCGAAATCGGCAACATTATCTGCAACGGAGCAAGATAAAGAGATAGTAGTGAAACTACGTACGGGCCCTGGTTTCATTCCAGGATTGATGACCTCGAATGACCGTGAATGGCTAATCGAGGTCACGTAAATTATTTTACGCAGCAGAGCGCGGTGTCCTTGCGATAGCACGGCTTTCTCGTTTATTGTAGCCTTTACGTATCTCATAGTCCGATAGGCTTGTGAAAGGATTTTGACGTATTTTTCGCTGTCGTGTCGTAGATGTAATTGTTACCCAATCGTTTGTGTCATTATGTTTCAGAGTTTAGCATTATTTATCCTCGCAAGAAGTCATCAAAAACTCGCGTGTCACCCAACTCCGGTAAGTTTTTTTTACCGCCGTTCAGTACAGTTCAGTAAAACTAATTTGCATTTATAATCTATTTATGTTATATATTTTCGAGCTCAACTCGCCAAGCTACTGTAAGCCTGTTTGTTTCACTCTCGCGATGCATACATGTACATTCCTTTGTGTATCTGCGGTAATTCTTGACTATTTGAAAAATTATTGCGCCGATAAAGTGACATGCACATTTTTGTTTAAAGTGCACGGTAACTGGTGGCACAACGCGCCTCCGCCGTTTTTTCCCAGTTTTTTTTGTGTCGATACAGCGACTAGCTACGTGCATTCGCGCTGTATAAAGACGCGTCTTCAGTCAAACAATGAAAACCCAGCCTTTAAAAGCCGAAACTTTTTGTCATCCGGGAAAACTGTAGCCTGAACAAAAAGTTGAAGCTTATTTTTCGTCCCTTTTCAGCTGATACACAATATACATGCCGGCAGCCTACTGCACACAGCAGTGACGCAAAAGCACACAGTACGTGTATCAGAATTTAGGACATCGGTCACAATTATGTATGTGCCTTTTTGGACTTGCATGCACTGCAGCATGCAGGGATCAACGGGAATCATGCGTTTTTAGGGAACTATTTGGGCGAGAGTTCTGTGAGTCTTCAACCCTCCAGGTCCTTGCCCTTAACGCCCCCTTCAATTGCCAGTCCTATACTCTCCAAGATATGTTGATGGTCAAGAAACTCTCATAAAAGGTGAAAACCGCCAATTGACGGGGAAAATCTTCGATGATTCGGTGTTTGATGCAGAAAAGCACGCTGAATTCGATAGATATGTTTTATGTCCCAGAATTTGACGAAAGCGAAAATGTGAACTTGACAATGCTTTCTGCCTTTCTGCAGAAACTAACTTTGACCATTGCCATTAGAGCTACGCCTGGTTAAATGATCTGCGCTCTCAGTTGTAGTTTACGTTAATGCTTGGATTAACTATTAAGGTTGTGTTTCATATTTATGTAGTTCAGTTGTATTTTGGTCATAAAGATTATTGTTTTCCAGTGTGTCGTTGTATTTGTTGTCGTCAGTTGCGGCCGATGAGCCATGCGCTTCGTGCGAAACTACATTAAAGCGACGAAGTCTTACCTACCGAAAGTTCTGCAAACGCGATTTCGGTGAGAACATGCCTTTAATTTCGTCTCACTCGTTGTGGTTTGCTGCAGGGGGACCTTGTTGTCACGACCGACCGAAATTGCTGCGAAACGAGGCTCATAAAGCAGAAAACTAATATTACTGTAAATACAACATGAAAAGATGTTACGTAGGCTTAACGTAATGTAATGTAAACGGGTCAATTAAAGAGCGCCGTAAGCGGCGGAAAGCTGGTACAAGGGCGCTTTACAAAGTTAGTACGCTGCTGTACCGTGCTCTAGAGTGATAGTGAAAATTTTGATAATTCCTCTCGCGCTATTCAATTCGGTTTGCAAATAATCTATATCGTTTCTCGGGTTATTATGTGGGGATCCCTATAGAAGGCTGCATTAAGCGTTGCACCATGCCCGTCTGTCTATCCTTTGCGTACGATTTACTCGAAATCAGAAAGTATCACAAAACTTCAAATTTGGTATAGAAACATGGTCCTAGTCACATGTAACTGGGGAGCAAATTTGAGATCGAAAGGTCACATACTCACCGGCAACATAAATCGTTTTTTGCGCATATCTTGCGTGAGCGTGTGTCATTAAACTGGAAGTTGCAGCGGCCGTCTGGTCTTGTTAACTTTCGGTCGACGCCGTAAAGCCAGGGTTGGAATTGTCGGGGGTCGGTTGGGGGGTTGAACCCCCCCCCCAGTTCATGTCTACAGACGCTCCTCATTTTTAGCGAAAATCGGCTTTAAATTTAAATCCCTGGGAAAATTTCAAACATTTCGGCAGCTAACCCCGCAGTTCTTTTAGGTCAATTCCAATACTGTGTAAAGCCGATTCAGTGGCGGGTATAAGTGGCAGACACAAACATCTATGTGCACGCCGCCTATAAGCAGTCCGTGCCTATGCTGACACACATCACTGATACTGATACTCATACTTTTATTACTTTGATATTGTATAGATCTGTTTGTAACGACTGTGGCAAGTTTTCGCACCGACAAGTATCCTGATAGATGTAGTACGTGATGAAAACTTTCGGAGTATAGATAAAAAATAGGACGTCAAATCCTACTGACTGCAGCAAATGACCGCGATGTTGTTTCGTAGCGTTTCAGGCACAGGTGGCAGCTAAAGAGACTCTGGGAGATTGGACGCGGACGACTGTCAACGTACTGGAGGTGTTCAAGGTGGGCAGCTCACGCGTGGTTCGTGGTGAGCAACTGTTCGTCTGGAGTCTGTCGAGAGACTCGACGGCGCACTGCCGCTGTCCAAACCTCCGTCCTCGTCGGGTCTACCTGCTCATGGGTCGAGATGACGACCAGGCGGTGGGAGCTAGCGCCGGGCGAGGTGGAGTGGTCATCAGTCGGTCGAGTATTGTCGCTCGGTGGAGGTCGAAACTCGCCCGCAAACTCCGACAGTTTGCCGCAGACGAGCGACTTATTCGCACCGGAAACGACGCCGCGAAAAACATGGCCGTCTGCTAAAGTACTGCAGCGACTAGGCAAACGCATCAGTCTTTAACGTAACCTGCAGCGGCGAATTTATTTTAACCCTTTGACGCCCACTGGTACTACGTACAGCTATAAAGCATCCTGTGCCAGACTGGGTTAAGCCATATATCATTTGTAATTTTTGACATCTGGGCACTCTGACTGGGCTGACGGGCTGAGCATCAGAGTGGCTGGATGTCAAAAATTACAAACGATGTATGGCTTAACCCTGTCTGGCATAGGATGCTTTATAGCTGTACGTATCATATGGCACAGTGGGCATCAAAGGGTTAAAGAATAAATGTCAAAATTTATAGGAAGGGACGATAAGCAATCTATACTTGGCAGTGTAAAATTCGGGAGTTGAGTGGAAAAGAAAGGTGGCATCTGAGCTTCTAGAATTCGGGACTTTCTGATAATTTTCAGAGCAACTTACTGTTTATCAAGCTGCAGATGCCAACAGATACGATATTGAACAATATCATATTGTTATGTGTTATATTTTGTTATCATTAGGCCTACATATACATGTAACTGTATATTGTAATGTCACGCTACAGCCAATGAAGTTCGTAGAAAACTGCTGAGCGTGTAAAATATTTACAAGAGACTCAGCTATCGCTAAGAGACTGCGTGTCAGCGGCACATTACACTGGAGGTTAAGTAAATGAATTATCTGCAGTTGGACAAATGCTCCGTTTTGAAATATTCGCGTTTACAAAGTACTGTGAACTCGAAACCCTGGTTAAGGTTTATTCAAGGTCATTAGAGATGACGTCATTCGATACACCGTATTTATGAATTATGACTTCTCTTATTAATTTTCAGTGGTAACTATGGCTGTATCTTGCACCATTTTTTACATATTTGATATCGAACAAAACTGCAACCTTGAAATCCGGATCAGAGGTTACTCAAGATACAATTGATACAATTCGATAGCGCGCCTATGATTTCCTACCAACTTTGTCTCTAAAGTGCGCTGTTTTGAGATATTCGCCTTTGAACAGTACCGTGACCTTGAAACCCGGGTTAGCGGTCACTCAAGGTCATTGGAAATGCCATCATTCCACAGATCGCGTATACGACTTCATAATGTTCACAGCAGAAGATGCGCGTTGTTAGTCATTAGTCGAAGTAAGTGATTAGTGCCGTGAAGTGGCGCATTACTTGTCCAGAACACAGCAAGTAGCAGGTCGGTGGTCGCTAGCTATACTTCAGTTCTGATGAGCTGGCGGCTGCTGATTTGATGAATTCTCATTCGCTTCTGTTGACAAACAGACAGAAAAACAAACCAAACTTAACAAACTGCTATTTCACTGAAAGTGCCGCACACAATTTCTCAGTTCCTTACAACAACAGCAAAACCGTTAAACTATGACAATTATTTACAGCCAGAATCTGTACGAACATGGTGCTACGGCTACCCGCACACAGCACAACAGTCACTGACTGCTTACATACAGTGTTAATCGACTTGTTTAGGGATGCATGGCATTACCGAATGAGTATAAGTCTACTTTGTGTTACTGGATGGTACTTTGGTATAAAAATATGGTAACAAGCGACTGACCGTCATAAAGTGTGGTAACCTTCTGCTGACGACCCACTGACCACGGCAATGCTGTCAACAATCAATTGTGCATATCCGGTCACAAAAGTAAGACGGAATAAGAAATCAAATGAGCGGCTTCATCGCGAATCCGAAGAGCTAACGCGTAGCGAAATTATGCTTATAAATTCAGCGTTAATTTTACTGAATAATTATTAGCTGACATCGGCGTTGACGCAATACGTACATTGTTGATCAATGGAAGATGCAGTTTGCGGCTGAGTGCCATCAGCTGTTCGTCGATTAGCAGGCTTCACCTGCATCAACAGTCATAACAGACAACTCAGAGACGGCAAACTGGTTAAAAGATCGAATTGTTGCCATTTTGTTGTAACTGACCTCACAGCGGAGTCGCATGTTGCCGACTGCCAGGCTATGTTACAAGAAGTGGTTCTGTTTCTGTGTGATATTTAGTTGAAAATGTCATAAACATAATACCGAGTTGATTGTCTTCAGATATTTCACCTTCATTATGAAAGCCCTTGATTCATCTGAGGCTAATTTTTACATCCGGCGCCGGCGCGATATAACCTTGATGTTTTATACTGTTGATGTACAGAAGAAACATAATTATGTAGTATGTACCATAAACGTGAATAGAATGCGTTGTTGTCACTCGAGTTATCCAAAAATCATCACTAACAGTTAAGAAAGCATTATAAACAGGAGAGTGGAGTGTCTGAAGGTGCGACTTACGGTAGACGCTGCGGGTGTCGTGGCACAGAATCCTTTAGCGACACAACACACCATCAGACTCCAGACACACGCGATGAATGCCAACACCCCAAACACCATCAGCAGTATCTCCATCGCAAACACAGCCAACATCTACAGACGACACACCGCATACAATTGACTCCGTAATCGCTTAACAACAAGCGAAAACGCCATGTAGGCCTTGGTAAGCAATGCGGTACTTTATAACTGTCATTGTTAACACTTCGGTCCAAAAATATTGCAAAAACTATGAAGGTGGACATTTCTGTGGGCGTATATACAACTATAGTTACTAAATATTAAACATATTTATAGTCAACAAATCAGAAGGCTATAATGTTCATATTTTGTTAAGTCAAATGAATTGTGAGACTGTCACGTGAAATTAAAACTTTTACTTACTTACTTAAATCAATTGGTCGAAACTGGGCTGAAAAGTGACACAGCCAACGTCTCAGTTAAACTTGTGTTTACTAAAGTCTCAGTGTTTATTAAAGAGTGTGTCTGTGTGTATGTGTAAAGTTAAGTTAGACCTCTTGACAGTAGAGGGCGCCTCTGCAGTCGCCAAATTTGTCGTAATATTCCCTGCGAGTTTCATCTGTATCCGCAACTCCGACGGCGGCAACAACAGTCTGGACTACTGCGAACACTGCGCCAATGGCTGACAGAACCAGGAACGCGTTGACCTGCCAATAACACATTGACACGCCAGCTTAACTTTACAGAACTGAACTGAACTGAACTGAATAATAAAGGCAGCATTCAGGCTGTTATGAATGTTGTTCGTCGCCTTACAATAACCTCGGACGGAATCGGGTCGAAGTCGGCAACAAATATATTACGTAAATCTGCAGTACAACAACAACATGATCTTTATTAGACGTACAGACAAACCGCTGTAGCAAACAATGAAGAAGAAAGTTCGATAGGCTAATCTAAAAACAGTCTTTATATAACACACGAAACATGTAGTTACATTCATCGAGGCTGGTGAGTTTTTGTGGGAGATTATAGTTATGGGGACGAGATCTG
>Ga0056114_1000184_pt1 | contig 17869 bp, 13 predicted proteins | sample WorMetHERISLAND1_FD_77005 | JGI IMG/M metagenome (GOLD analysis project Ga0056114, IMG submission 77005) | Marine gutless worms symbiont microbial communities from Max Planck institute for Marine Microbiology, Germany - Olavius loisae HERON... ...
AGAATTTGGTGATGAAATTTGGCGTCAGAAAACTAGAGTCTTGGGGCTACCAGATGGTGAAGAAATCATGCCGCTAGCTTTCTTCGTTTTGACACAATACTGGCGCGTGACAGACGGACGGACGGACAGACGCGTTGCGATCTCTATTACCCGCGCTAGCATAGCGTCGCACGGGTAAAAATGCTACTAATAAACATCATACTTTGTTTCTTTGCAAAAAATATATTGAACAAAAGTTTGTCGAAAATTGCTGAAGCAACAATAAAATTATTTGAAATCTGGTATGGGAAAACACAACGGAAATTGGCTGAGAACTTGGACTGTCAGACCTACCGTCACCACATATAATGAGGCAAAAACTTGATTAGTCTGACACTGTGTTTTAAAAATCCGTATACAAGTATCACTGCACGGTGTAACATTTACTAGAATCCCTGGGCTACACTGTGCTGCAGACAATGTGATCTTAGCTCAGCCTGACTTTAAATAAATCATTTATAGCTTCACTTCAAACTTCACCTTTAAGTGAGAATTTTTAGGAAGTAAATTACAAAAAGTTTTCTTAAAAAATATACTAATTTGATCTAACCAATAAAAACTATAGGTCATTTTTGACGAGACTATCCCTTTAAGCAGTTCATGAAACATAAACATTCACGATATTGGAAGCAGGAACTTTTACAATTATCGGCATCTGTCTGTGTGATGTTGACACGAAACGTTAATTGAAGTGCAAGGTTAAAAGAAGTGCAAGGCAATTGTCAAGGACTTTGCCTCAAGGGCCACGAACAGGATAAGAACTTGAGTGGCAAGGACAAGGACATGACTCTCGAGGACAAGCAAAAGGACTTTTCTTTGGTCTTTAAGGAGTTTTTTTAAGGACAGGGACTAACATGACTGTATGAAGCTGATGACATTTGGCCCAGTTATCTAAGACCATCAACAGTTCTGTTTTAACTGCAAGGCACTTGTTCTACACTGCAAAATTTCCGTCTGTCCAATGTTCAGTCGCACCCATGTATTCATGATTACTGCCCAAGGTACACATGACCATCGTGCGCGTCTGTTTTCTCTAAACTCTGATTTATTTTCGCGTTGACTTGATCGTACTTTGGAGGTAGCACAGATGAGGAGATAGCACATAGTGTGGTTGTAATTTATGTATGAACGCCTGTCACAAATGACAGGTCTTCTTTACAAATGACGTCTATCAATCAACAATGCATTCAGGCATGCAACCTTTGGATTAGCCGGATTGTACAGTGCTGTGCGACTATAGGTGCTGCCTGGCGTTGGCTGTTTACGTTTTGTCTTCCACAGTGAATTAGGTCCACGTTTGCAGGTACTTGCGTGGCCTAAAACCTCTGCATAGATCCAAAATACGCACACAAGAATCACGTCATTTAACTAAATCTCTCATCATCCTGTGGACAGCCTGCTGCTTGTTCAGTGCACACAGCTGGTCAGTGAGTTTACAAGTTGCTGTAGTCACGTTGAGATAGGATCACACGCTATGGATGCTTTACAGTGCCACGGTAAAGGTTAAAAAAGTTAAGCCAGATAAGTTTTTCATGGCAAACCATCTCAGAACTATCCATGACTGTCGGTGAGTGATGTCACACTGGTCTCCTTACTTATCTGACCCATTCGTCTCCGCAGCAGACTGCTGGTCAGTGGACAGGTTGCCGTCTATATGTCTGGAGACGTCTTCGCTTCATTCACCATTGACAGCGACGTACAGATCAAAAGACCGAGGCATCACGTCGGCCGACAGCACAGGCAGGTTGATGTCACCGCCTTGCTGTCTCTTGTCTCCAGCTGTTTTGTGAAGCTGGCACGCCTGTAGCAGTTGACGATGGTTGTCTGCGTAATGCGACTACACGCCTCCTTCTGTACGCGGAGGCAGGCCGTCTGGCTGGCGAAGCATCAATGACCGATAGTGTCATTTGAAGTTAGCTATGATAGCTATGATGCTTTGGTCCATTGGCTGAATCAGTGATGTGGTGTTTGGTGGGAGGAAGACGACCCTGACATTGTTGAACTGTAGGTCTGCGGCGTGGGCAGCACAGGTGTCACATGGCATGATATACATGCACTTCTTTGTGTGACTGTCAAGTTTCTTCAGCCATGCCTTCCAGATGTTGCTGGTCGTCTTCACATTCTTGCTTGCTTCATAGCTGATGGACAGTTATTTCGCATCCTTGTCTGTGACCAATGGGTCCAATTTCTGATCCGTCCATGTTGCAAGCAAGCAACAATATGACACGTTCTTATAGTTACGCCAACGTGCCTTCAGGTACGGCCCGCCAGTACAAGCCGGTTTCATCGAGGCCGAAAGAAAATTGTGAGGTCGAGGCCAGAGATGTCGAATGAGTTATAAAAAACCGTATATGAACGCTTGCGTTCCAACATAAAATTTATCACTACCAAGAAATCACACCCAGTATGGCAGTCACAACAGCGTAATTGTACTTACAGGCTAGCAGTCATTACACATCAGAAACACAAGTTCCTCTAGTAAGGTGTCAGACATGCAAGCGCGGTTGAGCCTCATAATTAACCCGCTTTGTGAAAACACCCGCTCAACAGGAACGGAACTGAGCTGACTGGCAGCTGGATTGATGTCGTACAGGTAAGAAGTGAGAAGCTGTCCAGGTGTGCTCTCAGTGAATGCTGTCGACTGGGTGCTGGAGTTTACATAGCAGCCAAACAGTGGGGACAGGGCCTTCTTGGCAGATGGCTGTTTATTCAAAAGCAAGCTATCACCGAACAAGCGTCAAGAAAGCAAGAATATCATGTATTAAACTTACATCATATGCATGTTTATACATATACCAATACAAAATACGTAGGCTGTGTTTTTTAATGCCGATCGTAATTGGGAACGCAACATACGTTCCATCCACGTCCGTTGCATGTATGCCATTGGCTATTGGACTACTGAAACCAGAAAACTGAATACAACTAGGCCTAATCATACCAATTCGTCGTTGTGACAGTTATGTCATTATGTTCTACGTACACGTCCGATCTATGCATGCTTGCATGCTCGTGAGCATGCACTCAGGAGGCGAGCTGCTGAACGGGTGCCGGCCGCATACTCGTCCCAGTACTTGGCGACACGCTGCTGCAACTGCGCGTAGTAGCGTCGCTGTAGGCGAGCGGCCTTCCCTTCCGACAGCAGCTTCACGTTCACAGCCACCAGCGATGTTTCGTCGTGCAGTAGGTGTATCAGCTGATACAGGTTTAGGCGACCGTGCTGGGCTTTGTTATTCAGGCAATAATGCCAGCCTTCGACGTCATTGTTCGTCCTGATCGGCAGCAGGTACACGGACCACGATGACGGTGGCCAGGTGGTGGAATCCATCCACGTCCGTTGCATGTAAATGTCATGTGCTGCTGGATTTGCGCATTGCCTGTTGCCGTTGCTTCCTGTTACAGCTGGTCGAAGGCAGGCTGGATTTCATGAGCAGGCAGAAACGCTAACGCCAGGGTCTTTTGCAAGATGCGATGCGCTCCGGCGTCCGTGTCATATGGCACCTGCAGACCAACGGTCTGTATGTTGCGCCATACTGCCTGTCCGAAGTGAAAGGCGCATCCGCGTTGGATCACTCCAGGCAGTATTTTCTTGACGGCGGTCCACACGGCGGGCTCAAAGTCGGAAACGACGATTAGCACACTTTTCTAGGACGCTACCTTTCGTTTTGGAAATGTGACGGGACACTTCAGCACTTCTGCTGGACACTTCGGTGCAACGGGCACTTCGGCGCCGGTGCCCTATTTCATCAGTGCCGAAGTGTCTTGGTGCCGGATTGTCTGGACACCATTCACTTTACAATTCTGTGTGTGGTACTTGTGGTAGCCGCATGTTACTTAGGCCACCTAAAGAAGTTATGATTGATTGAGTGTGAATTCTACAGAGAAATGACGCCATCTGTGCAGTGTGCACACATTTGTACACACAGCATTTCACATTATTGTTCGAAACCGACAAATACTACTGCAGCTGCAGCAGAAGTACAGTGACGACAAAACCTACCCAGAGAGTATTCTTACACTGAATATTGCTGTGAGGCTGTAACACTGATCTTTTTTGAATGGGAAATAAGGGTGCAGGTCGTCATAAGTGAAGTGGACTGGAACAGTGGCTCACACAATAGCCAGTGGCAACCAGCTGCAGACAATGTACTGAGCAACAAATGATGCCACAGTACTCTCTGACGTCAGCACATCAAACACATTACACAGGTTTATTGCCAGTCAACAGTGTCATGGAGTTAAAGTAAAGTAGATCATTTATATCGCGGTTCAAGCAATTAAATCACCTCAGAACCGTTCTACAATATCCCGTTGTTTATTGGACCCTATGCCGCTGCCACAGTACGGCGCTTTTAGGCCCTCGTAAGGTACCAAATTATGCTGCTTGGTGAACAGAGGCATGGTGTGAACAACTTGCCCAGGGTTGTTGCTCGAATAATGCCGCGGCTGGAGTTGAACCCGCGACCTCTCGATCACGAGTCCGGCGCCCTACCACTACACCACCGAGCCACCTAGTCACAAGACAACTGATAGTATCTCACCGGCTGCACGGAGCAACCATGTATCCACCAGACAGACATACAGACACAGGTCAGCAACAACGAACAATTTCACTCGTTCAGATACAAAAGCAGCTATCATCTAGATAGGTTACTAGGAATTCATCATTTACTACATCACAAATGGGATGCTTACCAATGACGATCAACGACAGAAGAACAGTAAGGAGCAGCAGACAGTGACTGCGCCTCCGAGCACCGGCTCTATGTCAACAGTGACAATGGACAAACCATTCTACACTGGACAGAACGGCAACAGTTTACAATGACTGATAAAGCATGATGACCAATGTAATCATACTCTTAAGTTGCAGTACCTTGTTTATTGCAACATTTTCAGCAGTGAGTTGAGACACATGCAAACTTGAAACTGTCTCCTCACAGTTAGGCAGCAGCAGCTACAGGCTTGCAGAAGCATTAGTGGACTCGTTTTGAGATTGTTGGCTGTTCAAGCATCTCGACAAGCTCTATCCAGCTGCTGTCCTCTCTGCTTGGTAAAGAAAACATAAAAACACCTTCATCATGAGGATAGCAACCTTGGCTGCATCTCCATTAACTGTTCTGTTCTTATTTGGCCAACGTACACCTGACTGCTTGTCCTGCCACAAAATTTCACGAGAGGAAAAATTGCCAGATGTCACTGAAGAAACTCGGTCAGATGTTTCTCCCATCGTATTGCCAACAACACCTTGTCAGAACAAACAGTTTGTGGTGTCCTGTTTACGGTGGACTCTATTGTTATTGGGCCATATTCAACGATGTACCTCCTGGCAGTGCTAACACAGTGAACAGGCATCATGTTTTTTGTTTGACGAAAGTGGGAGTATCCACGCATTGATATGATGCAAGTGTAACGTATCATAAAGTGTAAAGAGTGTAACGCGGACTGATTTACGAGATGAATCCATTTACATACGTCATTCACAGTCATTCACAAGATGGCAGCACGGTAAAGGGGCGACCACGTAAGTGTGCAGACTATTCAATATGATATCACGCTCGGTGCAGTGTTGGTCTTCGTTGAATTTTTTTAAAATCAGAAGGTCAAAGGTCACAGTCAGATGACTGTGACCTTTGACCTTAAATATATATAATAATTACAGTGGTATTTTCCTGTGCGATTTCATCTGTTCGTGCCAAACTTCTGTTTATGTAGTGAAATTAGATCATCAAGCATCTCAGTCATACGAGGCACATCATCTGAACGAGCAGACGGGCTTGTGGTAGAAGACTGTTCTGCGGATGTTGGTGCTCGGTGATCGCCTGCAGCTGATCAGTCTATTTTGTCATGGACTCTGCATTCCAGCCACACGTTTGGCCGTGACCACAATACCGATGTGTTCTCTAACAGTCAAGTCTGGGGTTCTGCTACAATGCTACAATATTTTTTTTCCGGAGCATACAACGCGAATGGCACTGTATAGCCTAGCTGCGCCGATCAAGTCAAGTCATGTTTATTTAAAAGCTGTAGCCGAAAGGCTAAAAAAGATACAATGCAGTGCACAGTCAGACAATTTCGAAAATACAATAAAACGAACGCAATACAAAAGTATACAGCAATTAATAGTCCAGTGTTTGCTGATGTGCTGTTAAGAAAATACACACACGATTTTTGCGTTGAATGACTACAAATACATGTATTTCCTATCACCTTGTAACGCACGAGTTTTGCAAAGTACCTTACTGATCCCAAATCAGTTTAACAAGACGAACACAGTGGCTGTTTAGAACATCTTGTTTCATGTCGTGCTCTTTAAAGATGATAGGCAAAGGTTTTTATGGAAAGTGAGTAAAAAGCAGTTTCGAACAGTTTATTACAATGCAAACACATGTGGGTAGCACAAATGGATGAATAATAGCGCAAAATGCTGAAATTTTGAAGTTTTATTTTTCGACAATCTGTGACGTCATCTCACGGCTTCGTTTACGTTGGAGATGGCCTTAGACTCGTCTGTGAGTGCGTTTATATAGTAAATAGTCGTTAAAAGTCGTTTAATTTATTTCGTTAGGATGTTATGTTCAGTTCATGGGACGAGCGAACATTAATGGGCGCTGTACTGTGCATAATAATGAAAAATGTGAGTTACCGGTGGCACCGGCTGTGTTCACGCTACAGAGGCCTGCAGCGGCTGTAATCCTGCCGTAAATAAACCGAGACTGCCAAATTCATCGCTCAACATTATTATTAAACTTAAACTGTGCTGACAACGTCCCAAATATTGAATTTAACGCCGTCCTCGAGTATAAACAAGCTGGATGTTTGGATTCTGGACGGAGATGACGTCATCACTAGCCAATGTAAACAAACGTTCGGGTGTGCACTTTTCGACAATTTTTTTAAAATAATTGCTCACTTTAAAAACCAGTCACGATATGCAGGTGGGTTTTTATGATGTAAAAGGCACTTGGTGAGCTATTTATCTTTTAACGTACAAAACCTTTGCCTATCATCTTTAAGGGAAATAAATAAACCAGATGTAGTCAACATATTCAAGACTTGAATTATCAATGACTGTCTTGTTCAAGTCCTGGATGGTGGCTTATTGTCATGTGCATTAAACAAAGTTTGGAATATACGCTCAGATAATTTACAAACAGAAACAGCATCAACAGATGGCTTCAACAGTCTGCCACAATTTTTGCACTGTAACAATCTGTCTGCATCTGACTGTCTTATATTCGGACAAAACAATGGCTATCGTTATCTGTCTCCGTCAACACACTTTCGCACGTATTGCAACAAACCTTATCTCTAACTTTCCTGCCAACAAAGCCAGCGATGTAGCCAACTACATTGTCGAAATAGAGTGACAATTTCAACTGCAGAAGAGAAAAGTATGCTTGCGAATCAGTACGATACAAACACGTTTGCCACATCCAATATGGCTTTACGCTGCCTTCAGCCTGAGGTGTCTGGCCCAGGCTCCTTGCAGTGTTTATTTATAGTTCAGTGATTTCTACACAGTAATGGTACGAGTCGTAGGAGTTGAAGTGGCATTTTAAGGTTTTAACTCCACGCGTGAGCACGTGCGAGTCTGAAGTAGACTGTGTAATGTGTAGTAGGGGAGACTGGGACTAGTTGAGACGGGGAAAAAAACAGCTGGCCTTAACACCTTGACTGCCAGCCGAAGTTTTACTGCTACGCCAGCAGCTGTGATAACCCGCCGGACCACCCCTTCCACTGCAGCACTTAGCCTAGCCTGGATGCGCGCTGCGCTGTCGTGCGGCGAATCGAGATGCTACATGCCTAGATTTTATTGCAGCCAAACGGTCAAAGTAATGAAACACAGCAACTGACTGACGTTGTATACATGTATATATTATTACGTTACATCTCACTGTTGACAGCAGAACAGCGTTTCGAACACGAACAAGCAGTCTCGATAACCATACATGTATCTGCATACGATAGTAGGCCTAATCCCCATCATAGGCTACACAAAGTCAGTTAGGTATCAACGTCAACGAAGGTGTGGTACTGATGAAAGCAAGGTACGACGCACAATGCCGGTTTGCTCATACAAGTCTGGCAAAGGTGGCGAGTTTCCTTCCGTATCGCGCGTTCCGCACACTGGACACATTTGCGAGCTGCGTTCGCCTTGGATGTGGTCGCCGGATGAGGTCCATGTAATGTTGACCTCGCAGTCATGACAGGTCGCTGAACTTGTGATGGTAGAAGGCACGATGTTCGCCGGTGTCCGCCAGGTCCACGGTGTTGTCGTCCGTCAGCAAACCGTGGACGACTTGTCGACGAAACCAAACCTGACTTTTGGACCCACCGACTTTTCTGTACAATAGGTAGGCGTTTGTAAGTCCAATGTCCAGGAAATGCAGCACCACCTTCCTGTACCACTTCAGTGATTTGCGAAGTGGCGAATAGTATGACGTCAGCTGGTCGCATCGATCAACACACACACATATAGTTGTTGTAGCTTAGTACACAGTTAGGTTTCTGAATTGCCTCGCCTTTACTGTTCAGTTTTCCACTTTCTGTGATCTGTCCATCGTTAAACGTCGACAGCAGATAAGGACGATGTGGTAGATGAGTTTGACGCGGCTTCGTCGAGCACAGCCTTGACGTCCGCTTGAGCAAATGTTGACTCAAGTGGGACTGGTAACTTGTGACTGTCGAAGACATTGCTGTGACGTGTCGGACACTTGCCATCATTGTCGGGTTCCACATCAGAGTGCTCAATGACGACAACTTTCTCAGTCAACGAGGCTCCAGATTCTACCGTGAGAACATCGTTACTTCCTCCGGACGGTTTCGGCACTATAGATCCATCAGATCGATCGCCATTTGGTTCGTCAAACGGTTTCTGTGACGTCGACGGTCTAGCAGGTGCCGTGTTGAGGACTGTAGACGAAGCACCAACCTTCTCCGAATGATCTCCATCATCTCCGTTGATCGATTTTGGCACTGGAGACGGAGTCGGTTTGGCTTTCATGGAAGAGTCTTCTGACTTGTCGCGGAGATCACCGTTCTTCCCACGGCACGGTTCCGGTACCATAGACTCATTGGATCGATCGCCGTCTTCTTCGTCAAGCGGTCTCGATAGGCAGTCCGGCGTGGCACCACTGGACGCACGGTCACTTGATTCGATGTCGCAGGGGAACCTTTTTTCGACGCCCAACAGACCATGCGTCCAGCGTGTCAGCGATCTTCTCGCCCAGGTTGTTCTCTCATCACCTCCGGGAAGAAGAGTGTCACCATGGGTTGCCGCTACCTTTTGTGCTGCGGTGAACGTGGCCACTATGATTGGCATATGCATGTTGACGGGGATGTCCGACAAATAATATGATAAGTAATTGGACATCATAGGTTCATTGCTGCTGTCTTGTCGCCGTAACATGCATAGTACCGCGTCTCGTATGTAGTCGGCAGAGAGGCTGCGACAGGACTGTTCCGTGATCAGGCGACGGCTGTCGGATGAAGGCGTTGATTCCCTTGAGGAGGTCTTTAAAAACGTCTCCTCACCAACACTTTCGTCCGGGTGCCACCGGCGAAGATGGCGGCGGTAATTGCCATTGGTAACCAAGTCTCCACAGAACTCACATCGCTTGTTTGGATACGACATGCTTTCTGAAACATCAACAACTAGAAAGTTTATCAAACTTTCGACAAAAGCACACACGCACACACACACACACACCAAAAGGAGAAGTGATACTGCCACTCGTTCGTGAATAGGACCCCAGCAGTTTTGAAATTGAAAGGGATGAGGAAGAGAAATGAGTCCGGTCTCAGGACACTATCATATAATTCTCGCCTCATGCCATTCGTCGTAACTGCCTTAATTCATCTCACTCAATTCAACTCGTCTCTGGTAGACTCTGTTAGTAGCCAGGAGTTCGGAGTCGCTCCATAACATCTCTTAACTTATCGACGTGCACCACGAAGAGCTTGGACTTAGCTGACTTCTGTAATACGCAATTCGAAGGTTCAATGACATGCACAACCAAGTATGGACCGATATAAGACTTCTGCCATTTAGGCGACCTGGACTGATACCGTCTTGGATAGTGATAATACACCCAGTCACCAACAGCAAAGCGTTCAGCTTTGACTTGGATGTCGTAGTGTCTCTTTGTGGTTAAGCTCCGCTATATTGAAGACAGCAGGTGTAGCTACACTTCGCTACAAGATGAAAGAAAGGTGCACATCTCATTATGACGATCTGAACTCTAAAACACAGTGACATTTACAAGGATGTTGATTGCAGACTCTGTGCACTCTCAGTCCCATCATTCATACAGTGGTTGATACGTAGTTTTAATTCTCCAAAGTTAGCGTGCGTTACACATCTGTACTTTCTGGAGGTGAATGTCTGAACCTGATATTTCCATTTTCAGTGTTTATAACACTTCTGTCGTCTGGGTGTAACATGTCTGTTAATGACTTGATTTGGTGTTAAGAATCTGCTCACTTGCTCAATAAAAAACCACCAACTCTGACTGACACGCAGCAGTGAACTACGGAAAATAAACGGCTGCATTCAGCCGTCTGTAATTGACATGTTACACGTTATGCAAACTTGTTAGCGTGAAAAACTTGCTCCAAAGCCATGATCTCTGGCTCGCAGAAGTCAACCATAAATGACTGTGGACTCCAGCTCTGATTCCATTGACACATGACGTCCAATGCTTCAGTGACGCTCGCGGTGTCCTCGTATTGTGTCACGAATGTTGCTATGACAACATAGTCACATTCTTACATACACAGAGGAAAAACAGTGGCACAGCATAACTTGTGGTCTTGTGAGTGGCATCAGGTAGGCACATGTTGTCGTAACGCTTCAGCCGACATTTCCTCCAGCCTGCTTGAAGCACGAGAAGCAGTCCTCGTTGACCATCGCTGGTGATGGCGACTTGGACTTGGTCGTCCTTGTCAGTGTTGTCATCAGTGAACGCCGTGTCTAATAACATTAGGGTCGTCAAAACCGCCAGACCACTTGTCCATTGTGGCCAGCTGGTTGTCCATCTGTGGTGTATCTCAACAACAGGGATTGGGCAGAGTACCGTGTCTTTAGAGGTCCCAGCGCAGTGGCCGTCAGCTGCAGCATCCCTCCTCTCCTGTTGATTAACTGTGCATACCGCTGCCAGAACACTGACTGTGTTGTCCTGCAGTATATGTCATGGAGATGCCTCTGCAACAGTACACCACCACAGTACAACACTGGCCACAGCAGTCCTATGATGTCGTCCTTTATTGCTTTCAGAATAGCTGCAATGTAGTCGTTATTCAGCTCACTGTCACTGCAGCATTGTGCTACACAAGGTGCACCCATGTTATCAGCAATACTGTTGCTTGGTAAAAATTTTAACGCAGTGATCAGAAATTAGCAGCTTGCTTTAGCTGCTTTTAGCAGCTTGCTTTCTGTTTTACGGCTGAATATTGCACTGTCAATGCTTACATAATGTCAAAATTATCAACTGCCCTTTGAAAGTTGTTGACTTATTCATTGCTTTGTATTATTAGTGTGTGTATTTTATCAGCATGGCTTATTTCCTGTGCTGACAGAAAACATGTTGTGCAGAATGCATGCAACAACAACGATCTGACAGCATCTCCACGGGCAAACAACGTTGAGCATCTGTAGCCTATGAAAGTGCCCTTTCAGCAGACTAAAAGCCCGTTCAATTGCCATTTGAGTAGAGCTGTGACAGTAGTTGAAGATAGCCTTCTCTCGTGTCAGTGTGGGTCGACTGTAGCGCCGTCAACGATTTCTGTAACTGTAGACGTAAATGTAAATAGGGCGAGCGTGGTTGTGGGCGTGGCTTGAGAAATTTGTCATGTTTTATTCAGTATGTAAATGCCTTTCGCTAACTAGTGATAACAACTTTAAAAAAAATGATGTTCATACGGAATGCATTGCACATTAATAATAATGTAATGTAATCTGAATTGCTGGTTATTTTTACGTATGAGACACGTAAAGAAATTGTTATGTTTAACCTTTATCCCGGCAACATGTTCGGTGCAGTTTTCTAAATGAATGGCAATCAAACTTGTGTTGGTAGTCAATAATAAAATACTCTTCTCTTCACCATTACCAGTGTGCCTTTGTATTCAGAATTGCAAACATATATATGTTCCCGTATGGGAACGTTGCCCGGTAAAAAAAACATGTTTCCAAATGGGAACAAGGAACCTAGGACGTCAGACAACAAAGCTGTCTGGTGCACCTTCTTGGAGGCATGCACACAAGAACTGACCATTGCCAATGGTGTTTAACGAAAGACTCGGTGTGACGAGCTACTACCTAGTCATACGAGTGCACAAAGGATGGCTCCAGCATTACCAGCTTCAGCGGTGTGAGTTGATTTGCTGTGAACTTTTGCGTAGAATCGCCTATATTTCTATATTCTGTCGTGTGTATTCTACAGTTGTATTTCTTTCGGGGATTATACATTATCTACAGATGTTTGTCTATTACATTTTGCCAAGAAACTAAGCTTACTAACCCGCCTTTGCACGTGCAATATGCAGAGAAGACCGACGACGCCTGAACACTGCCAGACAGATGACTGGTGCAGACAATCCAGCCAGAGTAGTACAGCCGCGCTGTTGCAGAGTCAGTGTCCTTCGTACGTCGCGGTTTGACCTTGCACTTCACTGCAACGTACGCCGGAGTTGAATCGAATTTTACCACTTCAAGATCAAGCACAAAACCGTCTTGAAATAGACCGTAGCCTTCCATCTTGTGGATTTCTCTAAGACTGAAATGGTCGTAATCGCCGAAGCCTAGCAAGTAATTGTACATATCGAACACGGATACTGATGGTAGTTCGTGGAGATCTTTCGAACCCGAAAACAGCTGCAGATTTGTTAGTAGAAGCCATCGTGTGTCATTAATTTTCCCAACAAGACTTCTTCTCTATCTTCTAGTAGTCCGTCCGCATCAACAGGGAGGCCTACTTCGACAGCTAAATTACATGAAGTAAGATCACAGTTATTCTGACTGCTAAATGTAACACCATATGACTCAAAAATATTCTACGTTTGCGAACAGACTTGAGTTTTATTTTTACAACAAACAGAAAGCAAAATATATCAGCGGATACGCGAAAACGCTACTGACTGCAGCGTCAGACAGCAGCAGCACTTAGCGTTTGTACCGCCCCACGCGACCTTACTGCTGGGAATTAGGAAATCCCCGCTTTTTGGAAAATCAGCTATTTTATTAACTATGGCTTATTACTCATGGCACTATATAGCCTTTACTGTGCTGCAGTGTTCACTCACTGTCTGTAGCATATTGCCAGGATGAAAGGAACCACAGTGGACCACTATTTCAACGCGGTTAATCCAATATTGGCTGTGAAGGCATCTGTAGAATGACCACCAGGCTTCAATACGCTGGTTACCTGGTGATGTACCGTAGGTATGTGCCTGACAAGTGCCTGCTACAAACGCCTGGATGGCTGCAATCAGTGTGTTCTCAGTTCCACAATCTGTGTGGGTAGCCGCCGACATTGGTGACACACTCTCGCAATAACACCAGGCTGTGAGAACACTTCAGCCGCTGAGTTCTCAAACAAACAAACATTATTCTGAGCTCTTCAGCAAAACTGTGTTGCCACAATGTGCAAACTACCCATTACAAAACGAACATAACACCACAAGTCATGGTAACATTTCGTATAATGTTGCGGTCGCACTTCGGTACCGAATGAGAAAATGTTACTCACACTGACACCGCAGTTATGCACAAACCAGCAACTTCACGTATGTAGCGGATTAAGATGGCGTATGCTGCATCTTCCATAATTCTGGTGTTGCTGTCACGTTCTGCTGCGAAGTTTACCTTCAGTAATGCAAGTAGTTTTCTTCTGCACAGGTAACCCGAAACAGTTGATGTCCAATGGGTTTCGCTCTGACCAGTTACAAGCGGTTCAATCTAACTGTAGCATGTAACTAACTGATGCTGGGATTCACTGGCCGCAGTCCACACAATGACCGAGTTAAAGAAGCAAATACCAACGTTATGGCTCTGTATAGCCTTAATTGTGCCGATGTGTCGTTAAGAAAATACTTGCTCACTCACCCACAGTTATGCCGAAGGTATTCCTTTTCGTATTAATTGCAGATGGAACACAAGCAGTTCAGTGGAACAGTATGAATCAGATATAATTTCCATTGCCTAACGTTGGCCAAAAAGCTGTCTTTAGATGGAACGATATTATTGACTTAACAGCTATGTCATGCAACTATATTCCGATGTAAACACAAATGTACTAGTTGGCTCAGATGGTTTATAACGAGAAAAACTGATGATACTGGGAAAGCTGTGTATCACACCCGCTGATAAGAATTTTTCACAAGATCCAACTTGAATGGCACTGTATAGCCTAATTGTGCTGATGTGCCGTTAAGAAACTACTCACTCACTCACTCACGTATCCGTGGTTTTGCAGCTTCGGCTGGTGTCCGGCTGAGGGCTACAGGAAACGGAGATCAGTGCCGCCCTATGGGCCCTTGAGGCTCGTGAAAGGACTTTATTTTACTTTTACATTTGGAGGAGTTTGTCTGCCTGATCTAAATCTATCACATGAATTTGGTGGTTGTGGCTGTCTTACTTTGTCTTTTTAGCGCTCTTTCCACAACCGCTTCTGTGCCGGCGTGTGTGACCTGTACGTTATTTGAATTCTGTCGACTGCCGGCGGCGTATAGTCGGTCGCCATGAATTTTACTGATTATTTGTTTCACATTCAGAGACTCAATGTAATGCTGCACCTTAGTAACCATTTGACTGAAGTCGTTGTCTCGTGCATGGAGATGGAGTTTCTGCGCATCATTTCCGAAGAATGGAAACCCTTACTTTTTTCTGCCATGTGCTTCTCCAGGACTTTAAGAGAAATCGTGGAGACACAATAATTCCAATTGATTGTTGATGTTTAAGGTACGATACGATAGAAGAGTTTAACGTGGACTCGAAAGCTTGGAGAAGTTTGGAGTCTAAACAGAATCCTAAGATTTAGCTACTACTATCAGCGCATCCACTGTAGAACTTTTTGTCAGTGCAGCCCAGCAGGCGAACCGGTACACACAGGTTTGTAGTGTACCACTGGTGGGGCGGGCTGCATGCTGCTGGCTGGCGGCAACAAATTTATACTGAGCCTAGTACTGTCTTTTATATTTACCAAATAATGCCGAAACTTTGCGTTGGTCGAGAGCTGGCTTCGGTGCTTGAGTTGGATTTTTGGTCACTGAACATGTGGTCATCTCGTCCCGTGTGAAACCAAGTCCATCATGTGCTGGGTCATTACAGTTGGGCAATCCGATCGAATCAGCGTGAGCTTTGACCGTGGCACCAACGCTCCTTCACCAATGTCAACCTATAACACAGCAACACACGCCAAGTCAAGCATATAATTCACTTTTACAATCTTCCATATTCTATAGCATATAATGTTACTCTGATAACCTTTTCAGAACATCCAACGTGAATGTCACTGTACAGCCTAATTTTGCTGATGTGCCGCTAAGAAACTACTCACTCGCCTGCAGAATGCACTTTACTCTGTCTGCAGTTTACCCATAGCCTTGCACCATCGTTTTGGCTTGCTTCCGCTACCTCGCATGTCCGTGAAAACTACTTCACCTGCAGCTCTCTTAAAGAATAAAGAATTGTTTGAGAATGTTGATGCAACAACACTCATGGATTTTATCAAAGAAGTCAACTTTTATCATCTGGTTTAGTGGTTATTGTTATCTTTCCATTTTACATTAGCTATTGTAGCTTTGCTTTTACTTAGTAGTTTATATCAGTCGCTTTTAACATCTTTTATATGCTATTGCATATAAGGTTGCTATTATATCTTTTTCACAACATTCAACTTGAATGGCACTGTATAGCCTAATTGTGCTGATGTGCCGTTAATAAACTACTCACTCACTCACTCACCCCGCTACCTCGCCTGAAATGGCAGTTGCGACTAGTCTTGCAGGTACAAGCCATCATTATTCTACAAACAACATAGGGTAACAGATAAATGAATAATTGCACATTCCTTGCAGGACTAACGGTATATATTCCGGTGCGTTAATTAACAATACCATGCTACTCCCTCCAAAATTTGAGAATGTTGATGCAACAGCAATAATGGATTTTATCCAGGAAATCAAGACAATTTCTACCACCTTAGTATAGTCTTTCTTTTTTCTTACAGTTTTACATTAGCTAGCAGGGCCTTGTCTTTAATTTTTAATCATTTATTTATATAATGTTATCTTTGTTACATATATAATGTTAATTATATATTTTCTTCAGAACAGTTAACGTGAATGGGTACTGTATAGCCTAACTGTGCTGATGTGCCGTTAAGAAACTACTCACTCATTCTCCCTCTAAAATTTTGAACGGATGTTGACATCGACACACGCTGGCCGTCTAGACTAGTACATCGCCTGATAGCATCGGGCGACTGTCGTGTAATAGTGACACGGTACCTAATGAAATCCACAGTGCTGCAGATAGGTTAGCTCCTGCTGGCAAGGTAAATAATGAGCATTGGCTCGCCTCAGCAGGAAGATTCCTACTCTCCATGTGCTGTGAGCAGGTCTTCCAAGTCTTCTTCCACTTGCAAACACAAGCAGTAGAACTAATGTCTTTAAACATAACTCAAAAGTACAACGTGTCATGCAGTATTTCGACTGAGGTATGAAAAATGCAGCATCGCGCGGTTTTTCTGCGACATTGTAGCTTACTTGTAACGTAGTTGCCATGTACACAGAGTTCCACCGAGTTGCATTTGGCCGCTTCAGACCAAGCCTGTACGCATCATTCACGGCTTCGACTGCCATTGCCGAACGGCTGTACTTGTTCCACAGTGCATGGCACTTGGCAAACGTCGACCGGCTGACTTTTTTGTAGGGTGTGTCGCTCTCAGCTTTGTCTGCGTCGGCAGTGGCGATGAGGTTCAAAGTGTGACGGTCACAACGCCGATGACGTGGCAGAGAATATTCTCACTCAGACTGTGACTCACACTTACTCAATGCAGAGTAGACGTCGATGGTCGTGGTCGTGGAGTCACTGTCGTCGTTGTCGACATCATCTGGGTTGTTTGGACGCTTCACATGCAGCTCGCTTAAAGAATTATTTGAGAATGTTTATGCAACAACAATAGTGGATTTTATCTAGGATGTCAATTTGTATTATCTTGTTTGGTTATTCGCAAACTGCAGAAGTATAGTAAAAGCAATAAAACTAGGCTAAAATCAGTCACGTACTGGACAACATTCATATCACTCTCAATACTGTCAGTTAATTTTGTTTATCGGAACCCGTCTGCGTCAAAGTTACGGTCACTGATGCATCGATGTCTTGCAATTCTGCATGTGTGCTGCAATACAGAAGATAAGAACGTAGCACGGTCTGTTTACGAAGTATCAGTTACGTATGATGCACTGGAATGTTCGATCTTGTGCTGATGTGCCGTTAAGAAACTACTCACACACACACCCCTGAAATGTTCGAATTGTTTATGGGAACCTGATACATTATACATAGTCTATTATTTAGCGCGTGAAGTTTGAGCTCGGCTGATTGGCTGATCGACGTCACGTGACCAGTTGAATATGCACTAGAAGTGCTGTGAGTGAGTGCAACAAGCAGACAAGACGAAGTCCGTGACAGACAGAGTGTAGTTACTGACGTAAAAGAAGCTCGGCAAGTTGTGACTCTCGACGCTGGGTTAGCAGTTTAATGACGTAGTTGGACGGTGTCATCGGCGGCGACTCAGACACGCTGGCCGTGCGAGCGGCGGCG
>Ga0056114_1000185_pt1 | contig 17842 bp, 18 predicted proteins | sample WorMetHERISLAND1_FD_77005 | JGI IMG/M metagenome (GOLD analysis project Ga0056114, IMG submission 77005) | Marine gutless worms symbiont microbial communities from Max Planck institute for Marine Microbiology, Germany - Olavius loisae HERON... ...
ATCTCCGTTACAGGGTCAAAGCCCTAATTCGAGCATCCAACCTGCGACCTATCCGCCTCTCCCAACACCTATCACGGCGCCGGGCACCTGACCGTTCACACCTCATTCATGCCATCTCCGTTCCGGACGAGCGTTCTTCGCCTCTCTCCAATACCTTGGCCGTGTTTTTTCGGGCCCGGTCCCGTTCTTCGAATGCCGCCATCTCCGGGAGGTCTGGATAGCCTTCAAGGTCGTCGAAAGGATAGCCGAAGGTCTCGGCCGTCCGACGGTTGACATAGGTGATATGTCCCGACAAGTCGGTCTCGCAAATCGCCATCGGCAGCATATCGGTGAGCGAGCGGAAGCGCCGTTCGCTTGCCGCCAACTCGCGCGTCCGATGGTTGACCAACTGTTCGAGTTGTTCCTCGCTGGCGCGGATCGTTTCGTCGGCCCGGACTTGGTCCGTAACGTCCTCATAGGTGGTAACAAATCCGCCGTCCTCGAGCGGCGTGCCGACAATCTCCAGGACCGTCCCGTCGGGTCGCGAGCGACGAAATCGGTGGGGTTCGAATTTCTCAGCCCGTTCAATACGTTCGCTTACGAGTTTCTCGACATCGCCGTCACCATATTCGCCGCGCAGGGCGTTGTAGCGGAAAAACTCGGACATGTGGGTTCCCGGTATCGCCAGATCGTCTGGGAAATCCAGCAGTTCCTTGCAGCGCCGGTTGAGCACAAGGACGTTGAGATTCTCGTCGAAAAGCGTGATCCCCTGGCTCATGTTTTCAAGCGTGATCTCGAGCAGCGCGCGTTCTTCCTCTAAGCGGTCCTGGGTGTTCTTGAGTTGAGCCGAGCGCCGTGCAACCCGTGCGTCAAGCCGGTTACGCGACGTGACGAGATCGCGCTCGGTTATTTTGCGCACGGTAATATCCGTATAGGTGATTATGAAGCCGCCGGACGGGAGCGGATTGCCAACGATTTCGAGCACCGTGCCGTCGGGACGAGCCCGTTCCATCCGATGGGGTTCGAACTTCCGCGCCTTGGCGACTCGCTCGAGAACCAGTTCCTCGATGTCGCCGGGTCCATACTCGCCCCGTTCGGCGTTATAGCGGAAGACGTCGGCTATGTTGGTGCCGACCTGGAAAATCTCGCCAGGCAGGTCGAGCAAATTCTGGACAGCCTTGTTCCAGGCAACCAGATCGAGGTTCTCATCGAAGACGGTGACACCTTGGGAAAGCTGGTCGAATGCCTCGACGATATGGTTTGGCCCGACCTCGGTTCGGTCAAATAACTGCCAAACCGGTGCATTTATCGGCAACTGGCGAACCCTTCAACGATCGAACCAACGAAATCAGGGTCCAAATTGCCACAGAATCATGTGTTCGAGTGTTTCGTTATGTTTCCTTTCCCGGCATTGGCGCGCCGTATAAGTGTCGCATTTGCGCAGGCTCGTTTCGCTCACATGAATCCGCCCGGGCGGTCGAGGGCGTGTTCGGTCAGGCCAGCGACGATGTGGTCGAGAGCTTCATCAACGGAATCAGTCTCGAAAAAGAGATCGAGATCTCCCGCCGAGATCGTACCGTGGCGGACAAGCGCCTCCAGGTTCAGGGCGTCGTCCCAGAAGTCCTTGCCAAAGAGCACGATGGGGATGCGTTTTCGTGTCTTTTGGGTCTGGATCAAGGTCAACACCTCGAAGAACTCATCGAGCGTTCCGAACCCGCCGGGGAAGACGACGATCGCCTTGGCCAGGTAGACGAACCAGAACTTGCGCATGAAGAAGTAGTGAAATTCAAAATCGAGTTCGCGGGTGATAAACGGGTTGTCATTCTGCTCCATGGGTAGCGAAACGTTGAACCCAGTATTGATGCCGCCGGCTTCCGATGCACCGCGGTTGGCCGCTTCCATGATTCCCGGTCCGCCGCCGGTACAGATCAGAAACCGTCGTTTGGTGCCTTCCAGGCCTTTCGACCACTCGGTCAGGCGTCCGGCCAGGGTGCGCGCTTCTTCATAATAGCGCGACAGGGTCAGGTCGCGCTCGGCGCATGCGACGTCGCCGCCGTGATTACGAGCTGCCTCGAGGCGCTTATTCGCCTCGTCGCGGGGCAGCGCCCGCGCCGAACCGAAAAAGACGATGGTGTCGCTGACGTTGTACTTCTCGAAACGCGCCGCCGGTTCCACGTATTCGGCGAGGATACGCAATTCCCGGGCTTCCGGGCTGTTGATGAAGGTCTCATTGCGATAGGCCTTGGTCGGACCGCTGCGGTCGTCATCCATGGTTCGGGTGCCTCCGATAGCCTGGTATCGGAGAAAGACTACAGGCCCTCGATCGCCGCCGCCAGTTCGCAAAGGTCTTCGATAATCACGGTGCCGGGAGGAAACAGGTTGTCGCGGCCGGGACCGACGCGCCCGATGAAATAGAGCCCTGTGTCGGCGGCTGCCCGGTGGTCCGTTGGGGCGTCGCCGATAAACACACAGCCGTCAGGTCCGAAACCCCGTTCCGCCAGGACTTCGCGGACGATGACGTCTTTCGTCTTCGGAGACCCGAAGACGCCTTCGAAATAACCGGTGAGGCCGCGGGCCTGAACGATCGGGCGGAGCTCGTCTTCGGGCGTTCCGGAGACGACGTACATCGGCGTTTCATTCTTATTGGCCTCGAGAAACTCCATAGATCCGGGGATCGGGTTGCTGGCGATGACGCGATCAACGACATCGGCGCTGTACTGCTCGCAAAGCGCCGCCAGCTCTGTCTCGGTCAATGAAATCCCGAGGAACCGCTGATGGCAATCGGCGATCTTGACGACCCGCGAGATGCCGGCCCGTTCCTGGATGTAGGGGCCAATACGCGCCCACGCCGCCTCGCCGTAGGGCGCGTAGAGACGATGGAAGGCATTGGTCTTGATGTCTTCCGATTCGGCGAGAACGCCATCGAAGTCGAAGAAAATCGCCTTGGGCCGAATGACCGTTACTCCGCCGCGTCCTTGCTTTTCTCGGTCGAATGACCCCAGCGCCGGGCGGCGACGTCGTCGCTGTCCCGTGCATCGACCCAGTTTCCGCCCTCGGGGCCGTCCTCGCGTTTCCAGAACGGCGCTTTCGTCTTCAGCCAATCGATCAGAAAGTGGCAGGCCTCGAAGGCGGCCTCGCGATGGGCCGAGGCGGCGGCGACTAGGACGATGCGGTCACCGGGCTCCAAGCGGCCGTAACGGTGAATGACAAGCGTGCCGTCGAGTGGCCAACGTTCCCGGGCTTGCGCCTCGATTTCGGCGAGCGCCTTTTCGGTCATGCCCGGGTAATGCTCGAGGGTCATCGCCGAGATCGCCTCGTCGCCGGCCATGTCGCGGACGAGCCCGACGAACGAACACAACCCCCCGATCCCGGTCTTCCCCGCGGTCAGAGCGTCGAGTTCGTGGCCGACGTCGAAATCCTCTTCCTGGACGCGGATCATTCGGACCTCCCAGTTCAGCCGCCGGTAACAGGCGGAAAGAACGCAACCTCGTCGTTCGTTGAGACGGCATGGTCGAGTGTAACATATTCCTGATTAACGGCGACGCGGACCACCGTTTCGTCGGCGAACGCGGCCTCGAAATTCGGGCCACGATCCCGCAACCAACCGACCAAGTCGCCGACGGTGGTGACCTCCGCCGGCGGCGACAGGTCCTCCTGGCTGAGGCCGGTCTTTTCGCGAATCCAGGCGAAATAGAGAATTTTCATCAAGCAACCTCGTTAAACGGAAGAAACCGTACCGTATCACCTCGGGCACAGCCGGCCGAATGTTCTGCAAACTCGACGAGACCGTCGGCCTCGACCATCGATGTCAGGATGCCCGACCCGCCGGCCTTGTTTTTGCGGACCACGGGCCGGCCGTCGGCACCGGTCGACAGGGCGGCACGCACCCACTCGAGCCGTCCGGTCTTTTTCTTGTGATCGAACCCCGCCTCCACGGGATAGCGCGGGGCATTGACGTCCCGGGCACCGGAGAGCCTGAGGATCATCGGCCGGGCGATGACCATGAAGGTGACCATGGCGGCGACCGGGTTGCCCGGCAGACCAATGAAAGGCGTCGCACCAACCTGGCCGAGGGCAACGGGCCGGCCCGGCTTGATGGCGAAACGCCAGAAATGGAGCGTTCCCTGGCCTTCGACCGCAGCTTTGACGTGGTCTTCCTCGCCGGCCGAGACGCCGCCGGAGGTGACCAGGAGATCGTGCGATCCCGCGGCTTCGCCAAGCGTGCTGGCGATCGTCGCCTCGTCGTCGGGCAGGATGCCGAGATCGGTGATTTCGCAGCCGAGACCGGCGAGCAGGCTCATCACGGAAAACCGGTTCGAATCGAAAATGCAGCCCTCCGGCGCATCGCCAGACGGGTCGCGAACCTCGTCGCCGGTCGAGAAGATGGCGGCCTTGAGCCGTCGAAAGACGCTGAGATCGGCGCGGCCGACGGAGGCGGCGACGCCGATCTCTTGAGCCCTGAGCCGCGCGCCCCGGGCCAGGATGATGGCGCCTTCCTCGATGTCCTCGCCTCTGAGGCGTCGGTTGGCACCGCGTTTCAGGCCCGGTGGAAAGAGGACGAAATCATCGTCCACCGTGCAGTCTTCCTCCATAAAGACGGTATCGGGACCACCTTCGGTGCCACCCGGCATGGGCGCGCCGGTGAAGATCCTGAGCGCCTCGCCGCGAACCGCGTCGCGTTCCAAAGGATGGCCGGCCGCGATCCGTCCGGTCACCGGAAGGCGGGTTTCGGCTTCGGGGTCGAGGTCGTCGAAATAAACGGCATAACCATCGACGGCGGAATTGTCATGCGGCGGCACGTCGCGCGGCGCGGTAATGTCCTCGGCTAGAAACCGGCCGCCCGCTTCGGTAATCACAACGCTCTCGGTTTCGACGGCCGGCTCCAGGCGTGTATTAAGGTCGGCCAAAGCGTCGTCCAGCGACAGAAGCTCGCCGCCGAAGGCGAAACAATCATCCTTAAGCTGTGTCATCGGCCGCTTTCCGCGGTGACTGCAGGGGACAGCCCGCAAAATCGCTCGATGAAATCGGCGATCGCCGGAACATCGTTGAGATCGAGCACGGGAAGGCCGTTGACGTCGACCTCTTCGTCAGTCGCGACGGCAACGATGGTATCGTCGTCCTTGGCCAAGTTGGGCTTGCCGACGGAAGGCCGGTAGACTTCCAGTTTGGCGTGCGGGTAACTCTTGAACCCTTCGATAAGCACGAGGTCGACCGGGTCCATGCGCGCGATCAGATCGTTGATTTCCGGTTCCACATCGTCGCGGTTTTCCGTGAGTAGGGCCCAGCGGCTGCTCGACGTGATCAGCACTTGGGTGGCGCCGGCGACCCGATGCTCGTGAGAGTCCTTTCCGGGGCGATCGATGTCGAACCGATGGTGCGTGTGTTTCATCGTCGAAACGCTATAGCCGCGACCGATGAGTTCGGGAAGGATCCTGGTCAGGAGAGTCGTCTTCCCGCTGCCGCTCCAGCCGACCAATCCGAAGGTCATCATCCGGTTGTCTTCTCCTGACAATTTCGGGCCCATCATATTGGCCGAAGGCGGCGTTTTTTCAACTGCCGTCGGTTTTCGGTTCCGAGGCATGTTTCTTCGGCGTCTTCGGTGCCGGCGCCTCGTCGGTCTCGCGAATATGCTGGAGCCCGTGAACCAGATAGTCGTAGCCCGTGATCAGAGTCAGGACCGCCGCACCCCAAAGGCCGTAGATACCGACTTCCGTAGTCGACAGCGGCCCGAAATCGGGGCCATTGGGACCGACCAGGAGAAATCCCAGGGCCAACATCTGGATCGTCGTCTTCCACTTGGCGAGGCTGCTCACGGGAACGCCGACTTGCACTTCGGCAAGAAACTCGCGAAGCCCCGAGACCAGGATTTCCCGGCACAGGATGACGGCCGCCGGGAGTACGGTGAGGCCGTGGAAACGATCGATCCCGACCAGAACCAAGAGCACGGCGGCGACCAGGAGCTTGTCGGCGATCGGGTCGAGAAACCGCCCGAAAGCCGATTGCTGATGCCAGGCTCGGGCCAGGTAACCGTCGAAGAAGTCGGTGATGCAGGCGTAGGTATAGGCGGAAAAGGCCAGCCAGCTGCCGGCCGGGTCCGGGACGAACAACAACAGTGCGACGAGCACCGGGATTGCCAGCACGCGCGAAACGGTCAGGATGTTTGGCAGGGTCCTCAGCATTCGGCGCCTCGGTCGTTCCTTTGTCTTGGTTTTGCCGCGTTCCCCAGAAGGGAGCGCCAAGGTTTTAACCCACTATCCATCGGGATGAAACCAATCATAAATCTTGTCGGCCAGGCCCTGGCTGATCCCGTCGACGGCCTTGAGATCGGTGCGGCCGGCCTGAGCGACGGCCTGCGGACTGCCGAAGTGGTGTAAGAGCGCGCGTTTGTGCCCGGCACCGACCCCCGGGATGTCGTCGAGAATGGAGCGTCTGATGGCACCGGAGCGTTTCTGACGATGGCTGCCAATGGCGAAGCGGTGGGCCTCGTCACGAAGGCGCTGAATGAAGTACAACACAGGATCGCGCGCCGGTGGTTCCAACGGCCGGTCGCGTTCGGGAAGGAAGATCTTCTCGCGCCCGGCGTTGCGCTCAACCCCCTTGGCGACGGCGGCGATCGTAAGGTCGTCGATGCCCAACTCCTCCATGACCTCGAGGGCAACACCCAACTGCCCCTTGCCGCCGTCTATCAGCAACAGGTCCGGCCACTGCCCGCCGGCGCGGTCTGGGTCCTCTTTCAGTGCCCGGGAAAAGCGCCGTGTCAGTACCTCACGCATCATGGCGTAGTCGTCACCGGGGGAGAAGCCGTCACCGCCGTTGTTCGCCGCACCCTTGATGTTGAATTTGCGGTAAGCGTTCTTGATCAATCCTTCCGGCCCGGCGACAACCATGGCGCCGACGGCCCGCGCGCCCGATACATGGCTGTTGTCGTAGACCTCGATCCGCTCGGGCGCCGCCTCCATTCCCAACAGATCGGCCAGGCCGTTGAGGAGTTTCCTCTGAGAACTGCTTTCGGCGAGGCGCCGGGCATGGGCGGCGCGTGCATTGTCCAAAGCGTGATCGACGAGATGGCGCTTTTCGCCGCGCCGGGGCGTCAGGACCGTGACCTTGCGCCCGCCGCGGACGGAGAGGGCCTCCGCGACCAGATCCCGGTTTGGCAGGTCATGACTGAGCAGGATCGTCTTCGGCGGCAGGGCCTTGGCATAAAATTGCCCGATGAAGGCCTCGAGTACGATCTCCACGTCTTCGTCGCGGGTCTGCGTCGGGAAATAGGACCGGTTCCCGTAATTGGCGCCGGTCCGGAAGAAGAAGACCTGGATACAGGTGCTGCCGCCGGCTTGGTGGGCGGCAATGACGTCGGCTTCGTTTAAGCTGGCGACATTGATGTCCTGGCGCGCCTGGACCCGCGTCAGGGCCCGGATACGATCCCTGTATTGGGCCGCGACCTCGAATTCCAGGGCGTCGCTCGCTTCCTGCATGAGTTCGGAGAAGTGGCGCTGGATCTCGCTCGACCCGCCTGACAGGAACTGGTGCGCTTGGGCGACCAACTGGGCGTAATCTTCTTTCGAGATTCGATCGACACAAGGCGCCGAGCAGCGTTTTATCTGATGCAGCAGGCAGGGGCGCGAACGGTTGGCAAAGATCGAATCGGAGCACGATCTCAGAAGAAAAGCCCGCTGCAATACGGTCAGCGTCTCGTTGACCGCCCACACGGAAGCAAAGGGCCCGAAATAATCACCCTTCCGCTTCTGGGCGCCCCGGTGTTTAAGGACCTGGGGAAATTCGTGGTCGGCGGTGAGAAGGATATGCGGGAACGATTTGTCGTCGCGCAGCAGGATATTATAGCGCGGCGCAAAGCGCTTGATCAGGTTGGACTCGAGAAGGAGGGCTTCGGCTTCCGTATGGGTCTTGACGAACTCCATGGACACGGTTTCGGAAATCATGCGTCGGATGCGCACCGACTGGCGCTCCGGTTTCGTATAGGCGCCAACCCGTTTGCTCAGGTTCTTCGCTTTGCCGACATATAGGACGTCGCCCCTGGCGTTCAGCATCCGGTAGACGCCGGGCGTCGACGGAGCCGTCTTCAGGTGGGCTTCTATCACCGCCGCCCCGCGTTTGCGGGGGTCGGACGGGTTGGTGTCGTCGTTTCCGCTATCGGCCGCCTGGAATGACGAAATTTCGCTCAATTTTCGACCAAGATGTACTTGACTTGTGAACCCGTTCCCAGGGTGTTCGACAATGGTACCGAAACCCGGGGAACTATCCACGATTCTTGTGGATAACTCTGTTGAAAATCCGCGACCTGTATCGGTCGTAAAATGATCTGTTCGACAACCGGTCTAGTTTGCAAAAAATCGCAAAAAAGCTAATGCGTTGAAAAACAAGAAGAATTATTAGAATTTATATAATCTATCTGTTTTCGAAATCATTGTGCAATAAATGTATCACATCACCGAGACGTTTCGGGGCCTGTGAAAAACTTCGGAAACTCGAATCCTTGTGGGCGATCAATCGCGGTCTTTTCGTAGGCTAATCAATCCCGGTTTTATACTTCCGAATTATACCGTTCGATTTCTACGCCGACGCTTTCTGCATTATTCATTATGTCGAGTTTTTCTACGCGGACGCGGACCGAAAACACGCGGTCGTCGGCGAGACACATCGCGGCAATCTTCTCGGCAAAGGTCTCGACCAGGTTAACGTGCCCTTCTTCGGCGATGCGGCCGACGCCAAGGGCGACTTTTTCATAGCAAATTACATTGCGGATATCGTCGTTGATCGGCTCATCGCCCTCGCGGACGGCGAGGTCGAGGTTGACCCGCACACGCTGACGGCGGTCTTTCTCGTGCGCATGAACACCGATCGAGCAATCGAGGCGGAGGTCGCGGATGAAGACGTGCCGGACTTGATTGCGGGCATCGGCAATCCTCAGGGGATAAACGTTACTGGCGTGACCGAGGGACATGAGTTTCTCCGCGAACTTGAGAGGGGCTATCTTTTAGTCGTATTTCCGGATGTCGTCGATGACTTTGCCGTCGTTAGGCAAGCTGCCCGGATGGGCGAAACCGACTTCGCCGGAGATTTTGCATACGGCTTGGATGCTGTCGGTGATTTCGGCAATGAGCCCATCGGTCCGGCCCGTAGCCGCCTCCGGGTCCTCGACCTCGCAGGACAGGGTCATGACGTCCTTGCCATCCCGTTGATCGACAATCAGGCGGGCTTTCATCACTTCACTGTGGCGCTTGACGATATCCGCCACCTGGGCGGGATGTACGAACATGCCTTTCACCTTGGTCGTCTGGTCGGCGCGTCCCATCCAACCCTTGAGGCGCATGTTGGTGCGTCCACAGGCGCTGACACCGGGCGGCGCTGCCGAAAGGTCGCCGGTGGCGAAGCGGATTAGCGGGTACTCGGGCGAGAGCGATGTCGCTACGACCTCGCCGACCTCGCCTTCGGCGACCGGATCGCCGGTTCCCGGCCGGACAATTTCGATAATCAGTCTTTCTTCGACGATCAATCCGTCGCGAGCCTCCGATTCGTAGGCGATACAGCCAAGGTCTGCGCTGGCATAGATCTGCAGACAGGAGACGCCATGGCCTTCGATGTCGGCCAAGAGCGGCGGCGGCAGTGCTTCGCCGCCGACCAGAGCCTTCTTCAATCGCGATACGTCCTCGCCCATCTCTTCCGCCTTGTCGAGGATGATCTTCAGGAACGACGGTGTTCCCGTGTAACCGGTCGCGCCGATGTCGGCCATGGCGCGGACCTGCAATTCCGTGTTGCCGACGCCGGCCGGGATCACCGCACAGCCGATTTCGGCGGCCCCCGTCTCGAGCATGGCGCCGGCCGGGGTCAAATGGTAGGCGAAGCTGTTGTGGAGGATGTCGCCGGCGCGGAATCCTGCGGCGTAGAGCGCGCGCGCTGTTCCCCAGCGGTCGTCGCCATATCCCTCGGGGTCGTAGATGGGGCCGGGCGACTGAAATATGCGTTTCAGTTTCCCCGGCTCGCAGGTGATGGCACCACCGAAAGGTGGTGACTTGCGTTGAATTTCGATGAGGTCCGATTTGCGGGTCAGCGGCAGGTGTGCGAGGGCTTCGCGGTTGGTGACGCCGCCGGCGTCGACCCCGGCCAGTTGCTCGGCGAAGTATGGGGACTTGTCCATGGCGTGGGCAACCTGGTCGGACAGTCCCGCCATGTTCGCGGTCTCACGTTCCTCGGACGAACGCGTTTCCAGGGCATCGAAATAGGATGTGGTTTGGCCCATGTGGGATGACTTTTCGGTTATATGGTGTCGGCGCTTAGAGCCAACGCTTGCGGCGCCGGTAGTGTTTGACGTCACGGAAGCTCTTGCGGCCGCCGGAACTGAGGCCAAGGTAGAATTCTTTGACGTCCTCGTTCTCTCGCAGCTGCTCTGCATCCCCGTCCATGACGACGCGGCCGTTTTCCAGGATATAGCCGTACTCCGCATAACGCAGCGCCACCATGGTGTTCTGTTCGGCGAGCAGGAAACTCACCCCTTCCTCTCGGTTGAGGTCACGGACGATCTCGAAGATTTCTTCGACCAGTTGCGGGGCGAGGCCCATCGACGGCTCGTCGAGCAGGATCATCCTCGGATTCGCCATCAGGGCCCGTCCGATTGCCGTCATCTGCTGTTCACCACCCGACGTGTAACCGGCCTGGCTCGAGCGTCTTTCCTTTAGTCGCGGGAAGTAGTGGTAAACCTTCTCGAGGTCGGCGGCGATGGCGCCGCGGCCTTCGGTGCGCGTATAGGCACCGGTCAGCAGGTTTTCCTCGACCGTTAAATGTTCAAAACAGTGACGCCCTTCCATGACCTGGATGACGCCGAGGCGCACCAGTTCGTTCGGCGACAGGGCGTCGACTCGGTGACCTTTGACCTCGATCGTGCCTTTTGTCACTTCGCCGCGTTCGGCGCGGAGCAGGTTCGAAATCGCCTTCAAGGTGGTCGTCTTGCCGGCGCCGTTGGCCCCGAGGAGGGCGACGACGCCCCCCTCGGAAACCTCGAGCGAAACCCCCTTCAACACCAAGATGACGTGATCGTAGATCACCTCGATGTTGTTGACGGTGAGAAGGGGGCCCGCGGTCTCTTCCGCCCCCGCTGGTATTTCAGCGGTTTGAGCTGTCATGTCATTCCTCAGTTACAGCTGCGTGGCGTGATGTTGTTTTCCTTGGCATAGGCCGCCGCGTCCTTCTCGATCAGCGGACGGACGATGTCCTTGTAGGGCTCCAAGGGATCGGAAACCACTTTCCAACCGTCCGTCGTCCATTGCTGGATGAAGATCGGACCGCCGGTCTCGTGGTCGGCACAGGTCACCTTGACCGGGTTGGTGTAGTTTTCCATGCCCAGGTTCTTGAGGGTGTCATTGGTCACGTTCAGGTTCTCGAGACCCCAGCGGACCTGCGTTCCGGTCAGCGACTTGTTGCCGTACTTGCCCTGAGCCGTGCGAATCGCTTCGACGACGAACATGGCATTGACGATGCCGCGGTTATAGAGGACCTCGCCCATCTTGTTTTCCATGGCCTTCTTGCGGTCGCCACCGTAGACGTATTTGACGATGTCGTCGAACACCGGGAAACCCGTGCCGGCCGCGTGAAGGGCCGCCGAACGGTAGCCGAGCGAGTGGTCGCCGGCCGGGATGACGTCGGCGTCCGAGCCGGACCACCAGTTGCCGATGAACTTGTCCATGGGGAAGCCGACGGATGCCGCTTCCTTGATAGCGACCTGGTTCATGACGCCCCAGCCCGACATGAACACCCAGTTCGGCTTCTTACGGCGAATCTGCAGCCAGGTGGCTTTCTGTTCCTGACCCGGGTGGTCGACCGGTAGCAGGATCAACTCAAAGCCGTACTTCTCAGCCATAACCTGGAGCGTCGGGTTGGCTTCCTTGCCATAGGCCGAGTTGTGGAAGACGTGGGCGATCTTTTTGCCGGCCAGGTTTTCCAGGCCGCCTTCCTGCTGACCGATGTAGCGGACGATGGCGGACGCCTGGCTCCAATAGGTGGTCGGGAAGTTGAACACCCATTCGAAGACGCGGCCGTCGGCAGCCGACGTACGACCGTAACCCATGGACAGGATCGGCACGCCGTCAACCGGGGCTTTCGGGATCAACTGATAGGTGATGCCCGTCGAATAGGGGTTGATGACGGAAGCGCCGGTCGGGCCCTTGCCTTTCAATTTCTCGTAGCACTCAACGCCGAGCTTTGTGTTGTACTTGGTTTCACACTCCTCGAAGGTGAGGGTCACGCCGTTGACGCCGCCGTCACGCTTGTTGATGAGGGTGTAGTAGTCAGTGAAACCGTTGGCCAACGGAATGCCGCTAGGCGCGTACGGGCCCGTGCGGTAGACGAGCAATGGCAGGAACTGTTCATCGGCCGCGGCTTTTTTGGCCTCCCAGGCGCCGGTCACAAGGACGGCGGCGCCGGCGGCGGCCATTACCAGACTGCGAAGTTTCATTGTTGCTTCTCCCTTTGTGTTTTCCCTAGAAACCAAATGAACCCCCCACTGAGGTTTTATTGGGTTTCCGACCTTACCACGCGGCCCTTTTGGGGGCCAACGCGGTTTCGGCCGATCCCGTGGTCAATACGGGAACGGCCATTTCCTCAGCTTCTCCTTTGCGATCTGCCAAAGCCGCGCCAGTCCGTGCGGCTCGACGATCAAGAAAAAGACGATGAGAAAACCAAAAATGATCTCTTCGATATGTTTCGACAGGTCCGTCGAGATCGGTAGGCCGATCATCGGCGGGAAATTGGTCAGGAAAATGGGCAGCAGCGTGATGAACGCGGCCCCCATGATCGACCCCATGATGCTGCCGAGCCCGCCGATGATGATCATGAACAGGATCGTAAACGACAGGAAGATGTCGAACGCCTCGGTCTCGGCGCTGCCCAACCAGCAGAAGATATAGAGCGCGCCGGCGACCCCGCAGTAAAAGGAGCTGATGCCGAAGGCCAGGAGTTTGGTCTTCAGGGGTTCGATGCCGATGATCTCGGCGGCGATGTCCATGTCGCGGATGGCCATCCACGAGCGACCGACGCGGCCACGCACCAGGTTCTTGGCGGCCAGTCCGAAGACGGTCAGGAAGATCAGGGTCACGTAATACCGGGTCACCGCCGTCGCCTCGGGGCCGGTGATTAAGATGCCGAACAGCTCGCGAGGCGGCGCGGTGATCGTGCCCGACGGGTTGTTGTTGTAGAACCAGCCGACCTTGTTGAACAGCCACAGGATGAAGAACTGGGCCGCGAGCGTCGCCACCGCGAGATAGAAGCCTTTGATGCGCAGGCTCGGGATGCCAAAGACCATGCCGACGGCGGCCGCCCAAAACCCGGCGAAGATGAAGACGAAGACGATGTTGAGCTCGGGAAAGGCCGTGGTCATCTTGTAGGTGGCATAGGCCCCGACCGCCATGAAGGCGCCGGTTCCCAGGCTGACCTGGCCGGCGTAGCCGGTCAGGATATTGAGGCCGATGGCGGCCAGCGCGTAGATGAAGAACGGAATCAGGATTGCCTGGAACCAGTATTCGTTTGCGATGAATGGGATCACGGCGTAGGCCAGGACGAGGACGATGCCGATGAACCAGCGGTCCTGGAGGATCGGGAAGACCCCCTGGTCGGCCTCGTAGGTCGTTTTGAACTGGCCTGCCTCGCGGTAAAACATCGCCTCAAACCCTTTCGATGATCTTTTCGCCGAACAGACCCTGCGGCCGGAACAGCAGGAACAGCAGGGCGACAATATAGGCGAACCAACCCTCGATGGCGCCGCCGAAGACCGGCCCCCAATAGATCTCGGCCACTTTCTCGCCGACGCCGATGATCAGGCCGCCGATGATGGCGCCGGGAACCGATGTGAAGCCGCCTAGGATCAGCACCGGCAGGGCCTTTAGCGCGATCAGCGCCAGGGAGAACTGAACCCCCGACTTGGCGCCCCACATGATACCGGCGACAAGCGCCACGCCGCCGGCCACCGACCACACGATGATCCAGATGGTCTTCAAGGGAATCCCAACCGAAAGGGCCGCCTGATGGTCGTCCGCTACTGCGCGCAGCGCCCGGCCGACAGCCGTATATTGGAAGAACAGTGCCAAACCCGTGACCAATACGGCAGCGATGGCGGCCGCCGACAGGTCGAGCTGGTTGAGCAGCATGCCGGCGAAATCGAAAGACGCGTCCGGCAGGCCGACGTCGAGCTTCTTGACGTCCGAACCCCAGGCGATCTGGCCGATGCCCTCGAGCACGAAATTGAGCCCGATCGTCGCCATGAACAGGATAATGCCTTCCTGGTTGACCAGATGGCGCAGCATCAGGTGTTCGACGGCGATGGCCAGGATCACCATGATGGCCAGGGTCAGCACGATGGCGAGCGCGACCGGCATGCCGCGTTCCATGAGCCCGACCAGGGTCAGGGCGGCGAATAGCACCATGGCGCCCTGGGCGAAATTGAAGACGCCGGAGGCCTTGAAGATAAGGACGAAGCCGAGCGCCACCAGGGAATACATGACCCCGGTCAGCAAGCCGGTGACGACCACTTCCAAGAGGAAGATCGGCGCGTCGGCCATGTCGACGAACGGGGTCACGAAGATTGCGATGAGAAGGTCCATGTGAGCCGTATCCCCGTCCTCAATCGTGTTTGACGCCGAGGTAGGCGTCGATCACGTCCTGGTTGGAACGCACATCGTCCGGCGTGCCGTCGGCCAGCAGCTTTCCGTAGTCGAGAACGACGACGCGGTCCGAAATGTCCATGACCACGCTCATATCATGCTCGATCAATACGATGGTCGTGCCGAACTGGTCGTTGACGTCGAGGATGTAGCGGCACATGTCCTCCTTTTCCTCGTGGTTCATGCCGGCCATCGGCTCGTCGAGCAGAAGCATGTCCGGTTCGGCGGCCAGTGCCCGGCCCAACTCGACCCGTTTCTGCAGGCCGTAGGGCAGTTTCCCCACCGGCACCTTGCGGATGGCTTCGATCTCCAGGAAGTCGATCACTTCCTCGGCCTTGGCGCGGTGCTCCATCTCTTCATTGCGGGCCGGTCCGAAATAGAGCGACTGCCAGAGGAAGTTCTTTTTCATCTTCAGGTTCCGGCCGGTCATGATGTTGTCGAGGGTTGTCATGCCGCGGAACAGCGCAATGTTCTGGAAGGTCCGGGCGATCCCCTGTTCGGCCGCCTGGTGGGTCTGCATCTGCTTGCGGGTCTCGCCCTTGAAGGTGATCTGCCCTTCCTGAGGGTGATAGAAGCCGTTGATGCAGTTGAGCATGGAGCTCTTGCCGGCACCGTTGGGTCCGATGATGGCGCGGATCTCGCCCTCGCGCACGTCGAACGATACGTCGCTCAAGGCCTTGACGCCGCCGAAGGAAAGGCTGATGCCCTCGACGTTTAGGACAACGTCGCCGATCTTGCGTTCATAACCCATGTAAGTCCAACCCCGCCCTTATTCCGCGGCCGCCGCCACTGACCCGCCCTCGGAGCGGGTGTCGCGGATCTGCAGGTCTGCCTTGACCGTGTCCGTGCGGCCGTCCTCGAAGGTGACGACGGCCTCGACCGGGCAGTTTGTCTTGTCCGAATAGAGCGCATCGATGAGTTCGTCGTATTTGTCGGCGATGATGTTGCGGCGCACTTTACGGGTCCGGGTCAACTCGCCGTCGTCGGCGTCCAGTTCCTTGTGCAGGATCAGGAAGCGGCGGATCTGCGAGGCCTTCAGGTTGTCGTCCTCGGCGAGATCGCGGTTGACCTTCTCGACACAGTCCTGGATCAGGTCATAGACATCGGAGCGCCCGGCCAGGTCCGTGTAGCCGGAATAGGCGAGGTTGCGCCGTTCCGCCCAGTTGCCCACCGATTCGAGGTCGATGTTGATGAAGGCGGCCACATAATCGCGGTCGTGGCCGAAGGTGACGGCCTCCTTGATGTGCGGGAAGAACTTCAGTTTGTTCTCGATGAAATTGGGCGCGAACATGGTCCCGGTGTTCAATTTACCGACATCCTTGGAGCGGTCGATGATGCGAAGGTGACCGTCGGAGTCGAAGTAGCCGGCGTCGCCCGTATGCACCCAGCCGTCGTCGGTCTTGGTGTCGCGGGTCGCCTCGTCATTCTTGTAATAGGACTGGAAGACACCGGGGCCGCTGAACATCACTTCGCCGTCGTCCTCGACACGCACGTCGACGCCCTGGGCCGGTTTGCCCGAGGTATCCGGGTAAACCTCGCCGTCCGGCTGCACGGTGATGAACACCGAGGCCTCGGTCGAGGCGTAGATCTGCTTCAGGTTGATGCCGAGCGAGCGGTAGAAGACGAAGATATCCGGCCCGATGGCGACACCGCCCGTATAGGCGAGGCGGATGCGCGACAGGCCGAGCACGTTCTTCAAAGGCGCGTAGACCAGCAGGTTGCCGATGCCGTAGAGCAGTTTCTGGCTGAAGGGCACCGGTTTGCCGTCGAGCACGTCCATGCCGACCTTTTTCGCCACATCCATGAAGTAGTGGAACATGCGCTGCTTGATCTTGGCCGCATCCTCGATGCGGATCATCACGGTGGTCAGGATGTTCTCGAAGATCCGCGGCGGCGCGAAAAAGTAGGACGGGCCGATCTCGCGCAGATCGTCGAGCACCGTATCCGAGCTCTCCGGGCAGCTGACGCAGAACCCGGCCACATAGGACTGGGCGAAGGAGAAGATGTTGTCGCCGATCCAGGCCATCGGCAGGTAGGCCAGGATGTCGTCCTTTTCCGACAGGCCTTCCTGTTCGATATTGTTGCGCGACGTTTCGATCATGTTGGAGAAGCTGAGGATGACGCCCTTTGGCCGGCCCGTGGTGCCCGAGGTGTAGAGCATGATGCAGGTGTCGTCCCCGGTGCCCTGGGCGACGCTGGCCTCGTAGAAATCTGGGTTTTCCCGATCGTAGGCACGCCCTTGTTCCTGGACGTCGGCATAGAGGTCCAGGAAATCCTGGTCGTAGTGGCGCATGCCGCGCGGGTCTTTGTAAATGATGTGCTCGAGTGCGGGCAGGCGGTCCTTGATCTCGAGCAACTTGTCGACCTGTTCCTGGTCCTCGACGATGGCGAACTTGGCCTCGGCGTGTTCGTAGATGTACTGCATCTCCTCGGCCACCGAGTCCTGGTAGACCGGCACCGGCACGGCGCCGACCGCCTGAACCGACGTGAACGCCCAATAAAGGTGCGGGCGGTTGTCGCCGCAGACACAGACCTTGTCGTCACGCTCGACGCCGAGCGCTTTTAGGCCGCAGGCCAGCGCCCGGATTTCGCCGGCCATCTCGGCCCAGGTCCAGGAAAGCCAGATGCCGAGGTCCTTCTCCCGGCTGGCCGGGCGATCGCCCCAGATGCGGGCGTTCTCGATAAGCAGTTTCGGAAACGTGTCCAAGTCCGACCGATCGGCCGCGCCACCACTCATGAAGTATCACTCCCTGAAAGGCTCCCGGAGGAACACTCTCTTCCGCGTTCGGCGAAGGGCAACCAATTCTTCTCCGCCTTTCTTGTTTTTCGTCGGCGATAATGGGCGACGTTGATGCGGTACTCAAGAGGAAAGCAAAGCACGCGATCAAGTTTCCGTTTACGTAAACGGAACGACAAATCGGTGAAAAGCACCCTATGCCCTTCAATTGCCGCGTTGCCGCCGCAGGCGAACGCCGCCCGTGAAAACCAGTCCCGCAAATCGAGCCCCTCTTGTAATTGGCGGCGCAGACTAAGGTGGTTTCCATGCGGAGAACGTTATCTGGATTACTTTTTGGAAGGGGCTGTCCTAGCTAAGCGAGATGCTTGGGCTAGGATTGCAGGATGTATGCGAGAAGAAGCCGGCTCAGTGGTTGGAAGCGTGATCGTTTGATGGAGCACTTTGTGGCGGGGACGACGGC
>Ga0056114_1000186_pt1 | contig 17815 bp, 13 predicted proteins | sample WorMetHERISLAND1_FD_77005 | JGI IMG/M metagenome (GOLD analysis project Ga0056114, IMG submission 77005) | Marine gutless worms symbiont microbial communities from Max Planck institute for Marine Microbiology, Germany - Olavius loisae HERON... ...
TAAACCCAACTTTATGATTACTTATTGCCTCACTGTTTTTCCACTGACTCCAAACACGTGACTTTGATTGACTTTGAATCCTGATTTTGTGTTAAATTGCGTCTTGCGCCAGCATGTTTGGAGGTCCGAAGCTTGGCCGCTCTCCAAGCGTGGTTAGTCTTGGAGTGAATGTTGTTGGCGAACTTCAACGGAAAAGAACACTTGCGGCATCGCGCGGTTTCCTTGCGGCAGCACGGCTTTCTTGTTAGAATTGTTTGTCCATTGCACTGCATTGTATCTTTTTAGCCTTTCGGCTACAGCTTTTAAATAAACTTGAGTTGAGTTGAGTTGAGTTGAGAGTTAACTGCTGTTTAGCTGCTTTTTTTGTTGCACGCTAAATTTTGCGTCATTGTAACGTATTGTATAATAACCGCACGGAGGTGCCAGACTGGAGCTGACCAAGAGGCTTTTCCGGCAGTCACGAGGACTTCTTCCTCCTGATAATTATCTGACATCTACACAGAGCTGTGAGTTTATGTTTCAGTCCATTACATTGACACTGTGCTTATTGCCTGATGTTCGTTATGTTACTGTCAGAATTCCGGCTGAGTTTGACGTCCGATAAGAACCGCGTAGAACAGCTGCTTGGCAGCTTGGCGAGCAAATGTCATCCGATGGCAAAGTTTATGTGGGGTTTGTATTCCCGTCGTATACACACTGGCTGTCTGATCACATCTCACTATTATTATTTTTGTCATGCGTCTGCAGTCATGAATGCAACGTGTAAACAATTCTGTCTATCAGCATCTGTCTGTCTGTCTGTCTGTCACACGTTGTATTGTGTCAAACTAGCTGAAATCTGTCAACAAATATCCTGTCTCCCTCATATAGCCTCATCACTCCGTTAATGTACAACATGTCGTTAATTATTGGATAAGGTAAAAAGACGATCGTATATCCATGATATAAGTTTGAATAAATTATGTTTAATTTATTCTTTATGTATTAAATATAGCTTGCCGTGATAAATGTTATTTGTTAAAATTCTCATTCAACATACGTTGTCTGTCACATATGGAGCTGTTGTTAATCGACGTGTACCAATGTTGGACTGTCTTTCGGCGTAGACTTTCAGGCCAGTTTAGGGTAAGTATTTTGTCATTTGAAAGAACTTGTAGATGAATGCTGTCTCTTAGAGTTAGTGGTAATTAATTGCCATCTTCAGGTTATAATGCAACAATGCAATTACATGCAGTGTCTGACATGGATATGGAGATAAAATTCCTGCCAGAGTATGTATGTTTCACATGGTTAATGATTGCTTACGTTGGCTGTACTGTGTTTGAAATGTATTTGTTAGTTGTGATATAGTTATCTCCGTTAATTACTTTGTTTGCTATAGAAAGTCATTGAAATGACTGCAGTGTATTCCTGTGTCCATGTGTCTCTCTACGTTTGTCTGCCTGTATCTGTATGTATATCACTGTTTGGCTGTATCTGTGTATCTTTGTTTGTGTGTGTCTGTGACTCAGGCAACTTGGAATCGCTGAAGCATTGTCCGCAGTCTCGCAACATCGACATTTACAAGACGCTACAGCAGTTCCGACTCAAATACTATTTGCCGCAGTATATGACACTGGCAGTTCAGTCGCAAGGTTTATATTCACTGCTAACACTACTGCTACTGCCGCATCTGCCTTATATTAGGCCCCTTTGAACAGAATCTGGAAGATAGTTAATTGGGATTAATAGACCAGTGATGTGACACTGCTTTATATAGGCATGACACAAACTTGCAATATCAGAATGATAGTACACAATTGTTTTTGTTCATTTGCAGCCTTCAGAGTGGAAGCATATGACATTTGCAGTATGTGGGCTACATGATTCTTTTATGCATAAGATTTTCCTAACATATATGACATATGGGTCGCGGTTAAACTGGATCTGTTAATAATAAGTTCCCATAGGCACCAGACCTTCTGTTTTAATGTCAACCACGTAAAGGGATATCCCATATGATCCTAGAAAGTACCCCCAAAGTTTAAAAATGATAGTGTCTTGTAGAGCTGGCTGGTTGGCAGGGTTTTTTTTTCTGTCAATGATGTCTGTGAATTCTTCACAAGATGGCATTTTAAAAAGCAATAGTAAATATTGGTGTTTGTCTGTCTGTCCAGTTAGCTTATGTACATTGAAGTCTGACTGTTGATGTTAGATTCTCTTGACCAACTGGAGTCGTGGGTCAGGCAGTTGTTCAGTGATATCCCACAGAGGTACGACCAGTCTTGATTTGTACTTGTCTCTTGCTGTTATTATTGTCCTGGGGGGATGACAGTATCCAATCGCTGGAGGAAGTCAAGATGTAAACCACCCGAAACAGAACTTTCTTTTTTTCTAACCGATACTCTGATACGAACAACTGGTGTTCTCAGCATTAACATAATAATTTGTCCAGAACTGAGTATGTAAGTTCTGCATTTAATGTAATTAGTTAATGTTAATGAAAGTAAATTTTGATTTTTATAGTGCATAGTGTATTGTCAATAACCGGATTAGGGTAACTGACAGTTTTTGGATAGTTCCAAGACCCACTGGCCAGATGGGGCATAATTACAGTTAGTTGTAGACTGTTTGGACCAGCATCAGAGAAGGCTGTTAGCAATGTTTGGAGGATGTGTGAAACAGTCATTCATTCAGTGGTGATGGGCCAATGGCAGTAATTAAATATTATTGAAACTGAGCAATACATAAAGTGATTACACTGTAGCATTGTTTGTGTTATTATCTGAAACGTGTTACAGCTGCAAAGAAGAGCTGCCCGTCAGTTTTCAGCATTTGCAGGTAATAATCTGTGTTTTGTTATGTTAGTGCCAGTTTTATGCTCTGTGGTTTTGAGAAAAACCTTAGGGTCTTTTGTATTAATTTATGGAGACGGTGAATTGCGATCAGGCTATTTACCGGCCTTCAGGGGCAGTGAAATCAGCCACGACTTGCTGTCACTGCGGTGATTAGATAGTGATGATTCAGACGCAGTGCACTTCACAGAGCAGGAATCATGAGATAGCTGGTGAGATGTTTTTATTACAAACTCTACTAGTAGACAAAGTGTACACCTGTCTGTTTGTTTGTGTAACTTATAAGTGACATTGGCAGAGGCCTTGTACAGTATCTCTTCTCTATCAGACGACCATGTTAATGACAAAACTTGTACACATGGTATATTCATGAGAAGACCATTACCCTGCCGTTGGGCTTATCATGACTCTTGAGTTGTTGGGCAGACCATCGGAAGACATTAACCATACTGGATTATTGGCATTTGTGGTTTATCTACACTGTTTTGCTCTGTTTAACCAATTGATACGTTTTGATATTGTTTATTTGCACTGGTTTGTATGTCAGCTTTGCTTGCATTGGTTGTTTGTTCAACGCCAGGCGCCGTTCAGCAGTGACAAGTTCACAAAGCTCTTCAAAGGTGTCGTATTGTTTATAATGATGTATAACTCGACTGGTGGCAGACCATTGTGTTGTGTTCGGTGGCGAGATAACATGTTATTTAGTGATAAGATATTTGGCTGAAGTGAAGCGGCCATGACTCAAGAATGATTGAGCAGTTAAAGCCAGACTGGACTTGATTTAGTTCTGGGTGTCAGCCGTAAGAGCCACCATCACATCTTACTACTTGAACGTTAAAACGTTGTAGTTTGATTGGTCGGAGATTTTCCAACTCTAGCGCCCAGTGACTTGTGAGCTTAGCGTGCTCTCGAAATGTCCATAGTTACTTACTTACTTACTTGTGATAAACAACAGCTCACCGCTTAATTAACTGTCACGTGTGAGTGACAGTTGACACTAGTGTTTAGTGGCTATGTAGTGACATTTGATAAACTGAGCACAAGGGTCTCTGTGTGGTAGTCTTGAGTTCCAGTACCAGCTTGGAAAGAAAATCGAGACCTTACGTCTTCCGAATGGTATTATACTGACTTTATCGTGCTTCAAGTCAACACATGCTGCTAAGAGTTCTCGACGACGAAAGAACAGCGGTTACTTAACACCAGTGCTGACAGGATGACACTCCAGAGAATATGATATAATGCCACTGTTGATAACTCTCTGTTATATGTCTCAATATAATGACTGGCGAATGCCGATGTTGCGCTGTGCAGTTGTTCCTGTGAAGACTATTAACCAGCTGTGGATAACATGGCCGCTGCCGAGTCAAATACAGAATTATCGGTACGCCATATTCTGACTGATGTGTTTCATTTCATTTTATGCGCAATTTTCTTTTCTTTTCTGGAATGCAGCAATAGACGTGGCCCATAATGACGTAATATGTGTTCTGCATTCTGACTGGAAAACACAGGGCACACATTGTCATTGACAAATTTTCTCTGGCTAAAATCTACCTCATTAAGTAAAATATCTGTCAAGGTAAGTAAAGTGTTTCAATTAACACAGTGTGTACATTTTGCAGTTTGAAAGTCAGTCAGAATTTTTTGTACACTCCTGCAGACCAGTGCTCAAATTAGAGGCTGTCCATATGGACTAAGTTAACACACATGATGTCCTCAAATTTTAATGTGTGTATCCAAACGTCTCACGTCACCTGAAGTTTCATTCATATTTCTCTTTTTATCACACACTTAGTGTCTGTATGACTGCAAGTGTTGAGTTTTGTCTTACCCATCTCAATTCCTCATGAATTACATTTAAGTAATTTTACTGTTTTTCCTTGTTTTGGATTTATGTCTGTCTGAATTCTTTAAACAACTCTGCGCCCTGATTCTCTTCCGAGACTTTGGCGCTATGTAAATCTCTTACTTACTTACTTTTATGGTTTGTTCATTGATGAAATGCAGGTGCCTACATTTGTTGTGCACAGAGTGAAGCCGCTACATTACCTTGGCTGGTTGGTGGGTTATGAAGGCCAGGGCAGTCTGGCGTCGTATCTCAAACAGAAGTACTGGCAAACACCTTTATCTTAACTTTCATTCAGTAAATTAGTCTGCTTTTAAAAACAATTATCTTACTGTGTAAATAACATTGATGCTAATGAAAACTTCGGTGACGAGCTAATGTTGCCGTGATTGAGTTTTGGTCACTCGGTCACGGTCACTGTGGCAACCATTGGCTGGATCAATTTACATACACAATGCATAGAGAAATACAAGTACAAGTACAGGAAGAGAGCCATAGAGATGTGGGCGTTACACTGCGTTCTAGAACAGTGTACAGGTACAACGTTAATTCAGCTCAGCATGACTGCAAACAGATAACGATTTGTACACAAGAAACTGTCAGTGACAACAGTGATAGATAAATGGCTTATTTGTATGGCAGCCAATGGCTGGATTTGTTTACATACACAATAGTAGAAATACACAGTAGAAGAAGTACAGGCCTGCAGTGTCAACAGACTACTGTCAGTGGATAAGTGGCCGATGGTCTGTGTATCAGGCACTGGGCGGTGGATGTGGAGAGTGGTAATGGTGAGTCTGGAATGGAACACAACTCAACATGTTCTCTGTTCACAGTCGTCGTCACTTTGACGGACCAAGGACTGGACGAGCTCTGTATGGTCTGTTGTCAACACTGTCTTCTTCTGTATTTCATCTCCTCATCATCCTCTGCAGTGCAGTGAAGGGAGATTGCATCGGACTGCTAACCCTTTGACGCCCACTGTTGACATATGGGTACAGCTGTAAAGCATACTGTGCCAGACCGGGTTAAGCCGTGATTTCTAATTTTTGACATCCGGGCACTCTGATGCTCAGTTTGTTCTATCAGCTCTATGTACTCTGTGCACGTGTCATTAGTGGTTATTTGCTGTTGTTTGTTTGTGTTGTTGTTGTTGCCAGTTGTAGTTGCGTCTCGTAGTGTTGTTGGTGTCGGCCAAAAGGCACCAGTCAAGAGATTGAAACAAACTGTGACTGCTTACTGCTGCTGTTACTGCTGTGACTACCTATTGGAGTCATGTGATAGAGAGAACTGCCACACTTTTGCTTCTTCTCATCAGAGTTTGGAGTGAGACAGAACGATCGGCCGATGAGTACAACATACTACTGCCTGCATTGTCATCTTCTATCACTGATGTCACATGAACCACTTTGGAGCGATCCAGACCCAATCGATGTGACAATTCTGTGGCTTGATGACTGGCTAAAGGTGGTCAACTCCGCTGGTAGACGACCACACAATCCAATTTCCCGATATTCAGCTTTCTTGACATCGGTGCTCACTACTGGCTTTAAACGAGTCTTGAAATCAGCCGTTACTAGTGTGACCAGCGCAATAGAGGTTTCCCAGTGAGATGCGCTATATATGTCTACGTTTTACTTACATACTTAACTGAATCATTTGCAGACTGTGCAGAGCCACTGTAGTTTCTGATGAAAGAAATGAGAGTCTGGCATTCAACAAACGGTGTGAACATTCAGAGAGTGTCACACATTGTTGAACAAACTTGATGGCAGACGACACTCTTCAGACGATGCTGCTATCAATCGGCTGACATCATACACCATCATCACCTCCACTGCTAGTCTGTTGTTGTGCTTGTTTGCAGGTGGCTGAAGCCGTGTTTAAGTTTCTGTCGATGTTATGTCGTGCGGGTCCTCAGAAGTACATCTTTGATGAGATCAAGACTATTGAAGACAACGAGTTCAGGTTTCAAGATCCGGTCAGTCAGTTCATACATGTAGTGATGCTGTGCGTCATAGCAACATTTTGCTGCTGTACTCTATGACCTTCACACGCTGGTGTTCCTGAAGCCTTTTCATATCTTTACTGATGACGTCGGCTGTGAACAGAGCTGTAGCTAAGACAGTGCAGTCGTTGTAATCAGTTCCTTTGTAAAACTTGAGCATTGTCAACTGATCTATCTATAAGTCTCTCAACTCTGTTTCCATCCGTTATTGACCGGGAGCCTCAGTGCCAGTCTTCACTGGTTTCACGTTCCAGAGCGCAGAGCAGTGAATGGCAGTGCTCCGATGTACCTGTCGTCCTACTTCACCCGAGTCGAATGAGACCGATCATCCACATCTGACCAACTGATTGTTCCGTCTTACAATCTTACTACTGTCGTCGTCGTCGTTATCGCGTAGCCAGCGAGGGCCGTAGCGTTGCTCCTCGGTGACCACGAGTAGTTGCACGCCTCCACAGGTCCGCCGGGGGGATCCCATTGTCCTTTCGGACCTGGTCGATCCATCGCTCTCGGGGTCGGCCCGGGCGGCGTTTCCACTGGTCGTTGGGTGGTCGGCCGAGAGACAGGTCGACGTGGCAGTGGAGGGTCTTGTGTGCCGGAACATCACTACTGTCGGCATTGGCAAGCAGGTATTTCCAGTCTCCGCCGCCAATCTCTGGAACAGTCTCCCTGCATATCTCACGTCAGCACCGTTGCTCACGGTTTTCCGGCAGCGTCTTTAAGACTTCTCTTCTGGCGCTCCTATCGTGACTTCATTATCTGACACTCCGAGCTGACATTCTGCTGTGGGTCACCTAGCAGTAAGTATGATATTTAGGCTACGTTTAGAATATCGTTCATGATGATGATTCATTCATTCATTTTATTACATAAGAGGCATGACAAAACGCAAGCCAATAAACAGTGTACAAAAATAAACAATATACAAAAATTTGTAAAAGCTAATAACTGATTGTAGCATTGTGTACTCGTTATCATACAGTCATCTTATGATTTCAAGGCTGTTAAGTAGTGGCTAGTGTGATAGTTGTCTACCTTGGCTCCCTTGTCCACTCATCAACTCAAAGCTCACCTGATATCTCACGTCGCAATGCCATCACTCGTGCGGCTGTGCAAAATCTAGACAAACATATCTGGAAGTCGAGAATCACCATTCCAACCAAGCTAAAGTTGTATAACACCTGCATTCTACCTATCTTCCTGTATGGCTCTGAGTGCTGGGCAGTCACCAAGAGAGATGTACTCAAGATCGACGCCGTCGACCAATGGTGTTTGCGGAAGTTGTTAGGAATCAAATGGTACCTTCACGTGCGGAATGACGAGGTGAGACGGACAACCGGGCAACCACGCCTGTCGGCTATTGCCCAAGCACGGCGTATTTCTCTGTTTGGCCACATTGCGAGAATGCCAGACGAGACAGATGCCAGGAGTATCATAACTGCTTCCCCTTCGGAGAACTGGAGGAAACCACCAGGACGTCCTCGAACAATCTGTCCCTGGATGAAGCGATAACTGTGGCTCAGAATCGTCCACTTTGGAGACTGATGTCTGCGTTTGGCGCTACACACCCCTAGTGGTGCATGCCACACAAGAAGAAGAAGAAGAGTGTGATAATGACTTGATTAGTCCTGTTGTCAGCGTTGTGAGTCGACCCTGAGCAGTACAGCCTTGTCTGTGTTGTAGCTTGACCCTCAGGACAATGTTGAGCAGCTGTGTGTCGACATGCAGCACTACGCCGTGGAACACTACATCACTGGAAGTCAGCTCATGCTCGACTACAATGAACAGGTGCTTTTCTTTTCATTTCACTGTGTGTCTGTGTAAATACGTAAGTTAGTAAGAGTATTTTTAAGGTGCTTATATAAACAGTCACAAAGCGCCGTGGCCGAGCCAAACATGTATGTCTTCAGTAGCGCTTTAAAATGTTCGTAGCTGGTGTCAAGTGTCTGCAGGCCACGTAGCAGACTGTTCCAAATTCGCGGTCCGACAGCACCAAAGCTGTTGTGCGTACATGGCACCGTGCACATGTTATCAGAGTGTGTTGTGTAGTGTTTTGTGTGTGGTCCCTGAGTGATCTAGACCACCCAGACATTTGCTGTAGATGTGTTTCTGAGTGAGTCTGGGTGAGGACGAGTTGGAGCTTCAAGTGTGCTAGATAAAGCTGATCACACTCAGCTTTTGAGTGCACGTAAAACTATTCTGTCGTATCGTATTGTAAGTATGTACGTTAGATGTATCATCAATGATGTTTTACACTCTGCCAGTTTCCTGTAGCCGCCTGAAGCCCATTTCTTGAGGTGTTCATTCCGTTGACTTTTGTAGTACCAGTGAAGTCACTTAGTCATTATTGAACTCTTTAATTGATCTCGATACATAGTTACTTACTCTGTGTGAGTCATGCTTCTGTTTGTCATTTTTTCTATGTTGTATTTTCGTTGCCATGGTCACCGCTGATGAAACACTGTCTATCTGTACACTGATAGATTTACAGTGTTACTGTTAACGTTGCAGGTGATTCGAGCATGTATGGAGATGCTGACGGTTGACAGGGCAAACATCATGGTACTGTCCAAACGCTACGCACAGCCGGGTTTCTGTAGTCTCAAAGAGAAATGGTTCAAAACTCCGTACAAGGTTGAAGGTTAGTTACAACACATCTCAATACTCTGATTGCTATACAGTGGTCTGCAGTTAGCTGTCATGTGGATTGTACACAGCGACTACTGTCGTGATCTTGACCTTTGACCTTTCATGTTGACACTTGACCTTGACTGTCACTGAGGCATGGTAGTATTCACTCAGTCACACAAGTGAGTGAGTGAGTGAGTAGATTCTTAATGGCACGTCAGCACAATTAGGCCATACAGTGCCATTCACGTTGGTTCATGCTGGAAAATACGTGACAGAAGACAAATCAAAAACAGACACTATAAAAATTAAACACGAACCCAGAAAAAGCAAACAACACAAAACACAGCAAAACAAAACTAGCCTGGTTTGGTCGTTTCTTACGACACTCGGCCAGGAAACAAGGAGGGCTTATTCTACAACGCTCCCGAGCCCACACAGGGCAGTTGGACAAGTTCTAAGTTCCTGTCGACTGTATAACGTGCAGAAATCAGTTAGATAGGCTGGGTCAACGGGACGGCATTCCGTGATAGGTTTCCTAAGATACTAGCGAGGCCATTTCAGATGAAAGAAGTCTGGCTACTCACCGTTATCATTAAGAACGATGTGAGTCGTTTTGTATTACTTACTTACAGTATATATGACGTCATTAAGCCGTCAGTATGTATGACGTCATTAAGCCATCGAAATTATTATTTTTTGTTGCGAATTATTAAACGTTTTTGCTTGTTTCCTAATTTGCTTGTTAATATGAGTCGTAACTTACAAAATTAAAAGTGCATTTGATTGTGTTGCTCAAGCCAAATGCATAAAGCAGTCATTGCAATTTATTAGCAACAACAGCAAAATTCTTTGCAAAATGAACCTTACTTTATAATGGTAAAAATTGGCAAATTTCCACATATGAAGTTTAACTAGCAGACGTTTGTTGCAGATATCCCACAGGACTGGATGAAAACATGGTTATGTGAGTATAGACGTTCAGTATTAAATTTCCTGTATACCTGTGTTTACATTTTATTAAATAAGTCATTTCTACATGTTATAATATATATGGTGTATAATATATTGTATTTTTAGCTGCATTCTAATAGCTTCTATATCTGTGATCATTGTGTACTGCTCAGATTTTACAGCTCCGTCATCAACTACGTTGTAGAATTCAAGACATAATCGTTATTACATTACATAAATACTTAGTTAGAGATTAGTTTTGATGTGTATTTCTTTGCCTTTAATTCATGGTCCAGTATCTCGTCAACTGTGCAGCGGATGTCGATCTGTCCTCACTGGTATCTCTTTACAGCAAAAAATGCCATTTTTTGTTCGTCACGAAGTGTAGTATGTGCCTGAGACGAATGTTGCGTGGTCACGCAGTAAATAATGTTACAGTGATGATGATGATGTTAGGAATCTACTTGCCTGCTGTTCTTGTCTGTGTCTCAGGTGCCAAATGCATTCCTCAACTATATCTGCCGCTGCCGAATCCATACATTGGTAACTGCGTTCCTGTGCTCTGTTGTATTTCAAATACGTTCAATTATTATTGTGATTTATTTCACAGCTGCAAGTAGACTACACTGCATCATTGTCAGTGAAAATCATTAACCCTTTGACGCCCACTGTTGCCATATGGGTACAGCTATACAGCATCCTGTGCCAGACAGCGTCAGAGTGCCCGGATGTCAAATATTACATTGGACTGCTTAACCCGGTCTGGCACAGGATGCTGTATAGCTGTACCCATATGGCAACACTGGGTGTCAAAGGGTTAAGAAACCGATGTATCGACGGTATTTAGTATCGTTGCCGATCTCGCGTGTTAGATCAGTTTTCGGTTTTAACTGAAGCAGTGAGGGTTATTGCAATCAAATCTATCATCGACAGTTTTGTTGTAGGTGATTATGTTTTGGTCGGTATGTGTCTGTCTCAGTCTGTGTGCAGGATAACTCGACATTTCTAGATCAACTTCGATGAAACTCGGCTTGTTGGTTGTATTGTTTCTCGCTAGAAATCACCTCTGGGTCCCGGTGGAAGGGGTTTGCAAAGGTTTGCAATTATTTGACCCTGGGTGATGTTATGGCATGGAGACCAAATTTAGCAGAACAATGTTTCAGGATGAGATGAAGTTTCTTGGTCAGTCTAACCAAGTCCATGGCTTGAAGGGTTTCTTTGACAATTATGATCTCTGATAGCATCGACGACCTGACAGGGCCAGATAATGAATGAGTGAAAATTATTGTCTGTTTTCTCGACGTCACTTCACAGGAAGATCACGAGATGTGTTTGATGTTGCAGCGTGTGACTTTGAGATAAAGCCGGCGGATCTGGACGACTGCTCAAAGGTACGTAATGATAACATCACTGTCAAGGTTTATGATGGTGTATGGTACAGATGTTTTAAACCGTCTGAAATTTATTATTTCTCACTGTAGATTTTTGCCGATGTACCTTTCATAACATGAATGCTAGATTAAAACATAGGTAAAATTTACAGAATTTCACAGCGACAGACCGTTCGTAGTAATAGTGATTTCTCGGTTTCACTCTGCTTAGCCGCTGGCTAATTTAATGTCTGTAAGTAAGTCGAGAGTTGTTTCACCAGCCAGATGCCCTAAATGACTGTGACTCCCGCAGACTGTCATGAACTGAAGCAGTCGACCTGACCCAGAACTGACCCACCACTCTGGAGGCTGTCATGGACTGAAGCAGTCGACCTGACCCAGAACTGACCCACCACTTCGGAGGCTGTCATGGACTGAAGCAGTCGACCTGACCCAGAACTGACCCACCAGTCTGGAGGCTGTCATGGACTGAAGCAGTCGACCTGACCCAGAACTGACCCACCAGTCTGGAGGCTGTCATGGACTGAAGCAGTCGACCTGACCCAAAACTGACCCACCAGTCTGGAGGCTGTCGGCAATCGTTGGCATTACACACTCAATCGCCTGGTAGTGCCTATCAGCAGACTGTCGACTGTTGGTAGCTGAGCTTTTCTGGTCACCAGCCTGCAGACATGGAATGACCTCTTAGAACACGTGACGTCCTCAGAATTATTGGCCACAATTCGTCGCCTCCTCGAGACACTCCTGTTCAAGAAGTCTTTTCCTGACTACTTGCTGGACATCAACTGACTGTCTCCGGTGGACCTAGCAGTAGTTCCGCTACTTAGGCCACCTAAAGAAGTTTTGATTGATTAATTGAGTGGTGCAGTCCAGTGAACGATGACGACGACTAGACGTCCTCTCTGCCATGAGCCAGCTGGACAACAGGACTGTAGTAGTCAGCTGTTTGTAATAGAGACTAGTATGTAAGTGAGTAGCTGAAACGTGATGTTGTGTCTGCAGCATCCTGTGATGATATGTGACTGTGCCGTGGGTCGTCTGTGGTACAAGAAGGACACCGAGTTCAACGTTCCACGAGGTTTGCAGTCACCGACGGTGATAGCGGTTCACTGCTGTCATGTTAATTCTTCTCTCACAACATCAGTTCAAACTGAGCAGTTCACTAGAGTGATTTACTGCGCACTGCATTCTGTTGTGTTAATTAATGCTTGGCTTGGAACCATCAGTAGAGTGGATGCTGTCGTCAGAGCAATCTTCCTGGTATTCGTTATACAGTATGTTTGCATTATATGTTTCTACAAACGTTAACGAACTGACATTAGTACGACAGTTCGTTTTAATAAGTCACTATTACAGCTGTTTAACTTGACCTCATAATTTGTTTGTAGCTTACGTTTGTCTTTACCTGCGAATTCCAGCCGTCAGCCAAAGTCCTCGCAAGTATATGTGATTTATTCTTAACTTTCAGTGAATTATTGACATTATCTATTCGTTTGCAGTAGCTCACTGCCGTAGCATGTGAAATCTCACTACTGTTGGCCTTGAATATTTGCACATGCCCAGTATATAAATTTATTAAAATTCTGTGTCATATGTTGTTGGCTTTGAAGTATATTTTATTTCGTTAATTGGCAATATTTTTACCTATCAGGACATTTTATTGTATTCTAACCTCTGCGTCTATTCATTTGTATCATGTGCGTTTGTCATATGTTATTAAAGGATTTACTTACTTACTTACTTACATTCAGTAAAATTGTGCTGTTGTGTGTCATACTTGCATTAATTTGTTTATAGTACATGTGTGCACGTTTTGTGATAATGTTTATGTTTTTCATTCATTGATAATACTATAGTTACTTCAGTAAGTAAAACAATTTAGTCTGGCTATTGGTGCTGTCGGCTGTCACAGTAGCAGCCCAGATAACGGTGTGGGATCACCTGCTGCATATCACACAGTCATGTGTTTAAACAGTTTGATTTTGCCAACTGTCATTGATATTGACGCTGTGATTAGAAGCTGTTTTTATTGTCGTTGTGATGTGGCGTGTGTGTAGCATGTGCCTTACTGATCTGTATGTCAAGCTGCTTAATCACAACATCGCTCATGTCACATATGATGCGGAGATTGCAGGAATCAGGTTTGCCTGTCTTAATTGACCGTTTGTTGTTGGACAGACAGATGCAGCTGTTTGTGAAAGTATTGTGAGTGTCTTTATTTTATAATTAACTAATACACATAATTTGGTAATAATAATAATAATGCCAAAGGATGTTTTTGGTTTAAAAAAAAGAATAAACAGAGTTGGTGTGAAAACTGCTTAATAGTCTGATAGTGGTTTATTGGACACTTACAGTTTGATGTGAAGTGGTAATCACACTATTGTCGATTTAGTACAGCAATAATTTGACCTGTGGAATAATTCATTATATGTGATTAGATTAGTTTTTGTTCAATGTTTTACCAGTCTGTTATCACGTAATTATTACAGCAGCAGCAGCCAGTATAAACCTCTTGGGAGATTTTGTCTAAAAGAAATTTTTACAGGTGATGTGCTACACAGCCAACAGTTTTGTGACATATGGTGTATATTCCCATTATTTCATTTTAGTTCAGTCTCTTGTCGGTGGTCATACTTTGTTTTTTCTTCATGAACTGTGGCTGAGTGTACTGTAATTTTTGTATATAATTATAAAGTTACTAACTAATTTGTTCTTTGTATGTGTGTTGTAGTCATGAAATTAAAGTGTTTGACCGCGGCATCGTCATGAAATTTGGTGGCTTCAGTGACAAGTTACCGGTGAATGCAATGAGCATACGTATCTTTCTCAGCATTTTGTGCCAGTTTGATCTCAGTGTTGCATATTTAATGGCAGTGTGAACTTTGTAAACATTTATAAATTCTAAAACGAACTAAATTTACTATTGCAATAATTAAACAGTTCTTGTATGATGTGTATTTATGAAAAATTTTTATGATACACTTATCAGGTTGTCGAGTACATGTGTAATACATCAACCTAGAGTTGCCCTTTTTGCTGTCCAGTAAACAATGTCTGACCTATTGTATCTGAAGTGGGATATTAAACTGTTGTTACACATATAGTTTTTACTGTAATAAATTATAAATTGGCTGCTTGAAGGTAGACTGTGTGCAACAGAGGGAGACAGTCTGTGTTTCTTATGTTTCAAACTGTCGTTTGTCATTTCTATCAACTGCAAGTTTGCACTGTACAATTTGTCATTAAATTCAGTTGTTTTTACATATCTGGCTTTTTCTGCTATATCTTGTTATTTATTGTTTATTGTTTTCTGTTTGTTGCAGCCTTGTAATGTTATTGTTACTTTGAAGTTTTTTCTTTTTAACTATAGTTTTTTTAAAGTGATTTGTTGCTGGTAGTCACTTCATTGTAACATGATAACGGTATTCACATGCCTGCATGCGTGTAAATGCGTGTGAAAGTTGGAGACTGAGTGAGTTGAAATGTGTTTCTTGTTCTGTGGTATCAAAAAGCGTTGTAGAATAAGTCCACCTCATTTCCTGGTCGAGTGTCGCAAGAAGCGACTGAACCAGGGTAGTTTTGTTTTGCTGTGTTTTGCATCCTGTTTCTTTTCTGGGTTGTGTTAGTTTATGTATTGTCTGTATTTTTAATTTATCTTCTGTTTTGTATTTTTCAGTGTGAACCGACATGAATGGCACTGTATATCCTGATTGTGCTGATGTGCGGTTAACAATTCATTCACTCACTCACTCTCTGTTTGTTATGTGTGGTCAGCTGTTGATACGTGCCGTCATCGACTTCATCGCTGATCTCTCCGTGTCGCTGAAGGACTTTGAAGTGGTGAAACGTGATCTGAGCACGATGTACACCAACAAGTCGTTGAAACCACACAAACTTAACCAGTCGGTCATCGTTGATTTCTCTCTTTTCTTAGTCACACAATACTGACATTGTCATCTGTAAATGTATACATCGATATTTGTAGATACTGTTATCCTCGCAGCAAGCCTCGGTTTTAGTCGTGATGAAAAGTTGTCAGTGTAGAAGAGTTCTGGCATAGAAGGATGGATGGATGGATGGTTAAGGTTTAGTGTAATTTTGAACACAACTTTTGGCATACAATGATACAATTTTATGATTAATACAATGCATAATACACTCTGGCTGTGGCATAACGGCTACAGCAGGGGCTCACGACATTTTGTGAGATAAATGTTGTAGAATGAGCCCATCTCGTTTCCTGGCTGAGTGTCGTAAGAGGCAACTGAACCATCGTAGTTTTGTTTTACTGTATTTTGTGCTGTTTGCTTTTTGAGTTTTATGTATTTTGTGTATTTGCCTGTAGTGTTTTGTTTGTCAGTATCAGTCAAGTGATTGGCTGTGAAGACTGACTCCGAAATGTCTAAGACTGTGTCGGGTGAGGCGTTCAACTCTGCTCCAGCTCCAGCAGTGAGACAAATGCAAGTCGTTGTCAGCAACATTGGATGTCATGGGCACCACTCCCAGCCAAAATTGCTCCAGTCCTGTAGAAGAGGTCCCAATGTTTAATCTTTTAACCAGGAACTGCATGACATAAAAACTTATTATGAAAAAGAAAATAGTGCATATTTCTATTGCAGTATGTTTGCCAGTTGGTCCTAAGTTACTGTGTGTATTAATTCTTCACGTGGCATTCCTCTGGTAAGAGCTGAATTTGATGTGACTGCTGTATACTATTGCATCTTATCGTGACAGCTGTGTTGGTTTTAACACTGTCAGTCAAGCAGCAGGAAAAGAAAAGTGAAATTTCTGCTCTCCGACAGTTTTAAAAGATTCCTTTTAAGAACTGGCTAGATCAGATAAACCAGTTGAAAGCTCACTAGGTCTGTCCAGGGCAGTTTTGTGACTGTCATGTGTATCTGTTGCTAGGGACGTGCATATGTCACTGTTACTGTACAAGCGCTGGCTGCTGAAAGAAAAACACTCGGAACTATCATGCATCGACCGTGATTCACTCGTGCAGTTCGCTGGAGATGTGTTCAACCGTGCGTTTGTTGAAGCACTTGTTCAGGGCAACATTACAGCCAAGGTAGCGATGCTGTAGTCACAGGCAGAATTAATATGTGGCCCTCACTAGGAGACTGCATTAAGTGTTGGACACCATCCTTCTGTCTGCCTGTCCATCACATGACATCGATTTTCTGGAAACGGGAAGGCTGTAGAAACTTCTAATTTATTGGAAACATAGCACTGGTCAAGAGTAACTAGGGAAGCATTTTTGAGGTCTAAAGGTCAAAGGTCAAGGTCACTAGGAATGAAAATGCAAATATTGTCTTTTGCGCATATCTTCGTGAAAAATGGATCGATTTACGTCAAATCAAGACTAAACTGATTGACTGCCTATTCTACACACATTATCAAATACATTTCACTGGTGGAAATACTTCATTTTGTGATAATCTGTACGCTGTAATTATCCGGGAATGTCACATGTTGCAGTGACTACCTTGCCATGCACCTACCGTACTTGTATTGTGTTGGTAGTTCTTGCATTTAGTCAAGTGTGTGAATCAGTAGATGTTTGCCATCTGTTATTCAGTATCTGTTCAGGAGTTGTAAAGCAGTTGTGGATTCATTTTTTTTATTAGGAGAGAAAGGGTTTGCCTTGATACTGGGGAAAATCAGTTATATTTTAAGTGCAGTCTTGTTCCAATAGGGACTGAGCAATGCCGATTGATCATTTTGTATCGGGCTCATTCAGTTGTGTCGTCGTGTAAAAATTGTGGGTGACCTGTAAGTGACCTTAGGCCAGTGAATTCCTTTACTGTTGCACATATTCTTGAAACAGCTGGTTTTTGGATGGAAGCTACTGGTCCCTGTCTGAGTATTATGAGATGTGACTGTTTGGGTGATGTTAAGTAGTTGCAGGTGATCTCATAGCAAGTTGTTGACTAAAGGTTTGTCATAATTGTTTGTGTGTAACTGTGTATTGTAATCAATATAATTTCACAGTTGAGGTTTGGGGTCAAGTGAGTCAAGTGAAACCGTCTTGGCCTCTAGTTTGCCTACTGTTTGCAATCTTGTGTCACTCTTAACTTTAGACTTACTAAAGAATTAGTTTTTTCTGAAGCAGTAGAAGAATCCATATTAAATTTTATGACATTTGTCCTGTGTA
>Ga0056114_1000187_pt1 | contig 17810 bp, 13 predicted proteins | sample WorMetHERISLAND1_FD_77005 | JGI IMG/M metagenome (GOLD analysis project Ga0056114, IMG submission 77005) | Marine gutless worms symbiont microbial communities from Max Planck institute for Marine Microbiology, Germany - Olavius loisae HERON... ...
CCTCTATCTCGCATCGTTACTGAGATATTATGCGTCATCTGTTAGATAAGCATATTCTCATTGTCACTGCATTGGTTACAATTTTGGGGAGTTTTGGGGGAACATTGGGGGTTATGCCATTTTTCGGTAAGGCACCCCTACGGCCAGTGGCACCGGCACGGCAAATGCAGTGCCACTTTTGACACAGGCACAGCCGGCAATGCGTTATGCCGTGCCACATTTCGGCCGATCCGTGAATATTTCTTAACCAATCTTGAAACAATCGAGGTTAGTTTCCTCAGCCCGCAGTGACTGTGATGCAGCTGAGAGGTAAATGGTCAAACATTTAAGCTGTGTTTTGGAGGCAAGTGGGAAACAGTAAACAGTAGGCTGGCTATGTTAGCAGACTAGCAGTGATTTTTAGCGCGCAACAGCCTACGGCCGCCGAGGGGCGTCGTGTGAGGTATTAACCACCACAATCAGTCAACGGGAGTCGATATTGCAGTGTTTAGACCGTCCCATTGAAAATGCATTAGTATTGGTGAAATTTGGGGGAAATAGGGGGAGGCATTATCGGATTTTGACCCCCAACGAACTCAATCTTAGTTTTCCGACCCCAAACGACTGTGCAAAGTTTCATCAAATTCTATTCAAAATTGCGACCGCAGGAGCAATGACAGTCACACAAACAGACAGACAGACGCCAGCCATCTTATAATCTGTCCATGCTATGCTATAGCAATGTGACAGATAATGATGGATGAGTGTACTCATCGGTGGCACCTAAGCTGCACATTAACTGATAACTTACCAGTGACAATTAGCAGTCTTAAGGTGCTGAGAACGACTGATGAAGAGTTTACTGTGCTGATAGAGCCTGTAATATAAAAATGTAAAAAAAATTTAAAATGTTTTTAAATTATAAATTTGTTGCACAGTTGCATATAGCTACAGTAGAAGTTGTTAGTTTTTGTTGTTTTTTGAGGTTTTATTTCTGTTTTAGTTTTCCATTTTGTATTTTTCGGTTTCACTGTGTGTTACGGTTAAGTGTTTGTTCGTTTGTGATACGTTTGTGTGGTGAAATGTGTGTTCTTACATAGACTTAATTGACTGCTGAACAGCGTGGAGATGGACTGTGTTGATCAAGACCAAATGATGTTTTGTTGCCTGATTAGTAATATAAAAACGGATGTTTATTATTATTATCTTGAAATAATCTGCTGATGTGGTAACGATGGATTCACTACTGTCATTATGAAGTACAGGTGGAAGAGTGACTCGGCTTTACTCACCGACATACATCCTACCACAGAAATGACTCTTGCAGCATATCAGTATATACATAGATACACACATACGGTATTCTGTACATAGATATGATGTAGTGCTGAATGATTTGTGCTTTGCGACGTTGCCGTGTCGTTTTTAATTCATTGCGTCGTTGTTGCCGAACTGTTCTAGCTTTGTAGTAGTAAATCATGGGATGGTAATTCATGTGGAGTTATATCATGACCAGCTGAAACGTGCACATGATTCTGCTGGTTGCCGACACATGCCGTCCTACGTCAGTCGCATGTTTATTGCTCATGTGTGATTTGTTCAGCCGTTTGACAAGTCATGAACATAGCACAGTTCTAACGTTGTAGTTAGTGATTTCACGTGATCGTGTGCCACGTCCGATCGCATTAGTGGTGTTCTGAAGGTCGTACAAATGTTGTCATGCATGTATATATCTTAGTTCACCAACTTTTGTATTGATGATAGTGTACAGTTGGTGTCCAGATATATTCTTTGTTGATAATGTTTTCATTGTTATGGTGTGTTTATGGGTGGCTTATGGCTGTGCAAAGTATGTTAAAAAGCTTTTCTTCGGTGATTTTAAACTAGTATGGAGTATGAATCGCATCTTGGAGAAAATTTAAAAAGTGATATGTACCTTCAGTACCTTGATACTGTTGGTTGGGTCTTTTGACCTGTAAAAACCGTCTCCGTCTCGGCTGGCTGAGCAAAAATTTTGGCTGATATCCGGCTTAGCCGAATTTCTGCGCAAATTATATAATGCGGCTAAATTACGTCTGACATAAAACATTTGCGGCTAGAAATTCGGCTAAAGAGCATAAGAGTAATGTGCTAATGCTTGACAACATGCTGAATTTTTATAAACCAAAAACACTGTGTACAATGAATGGAGGTCTTCTTAGCTTTGCAAAACACAACTATTAAAAAGTAAAACCAATGCTAAGGTGACATTTTGTTCTGGGAATACCACGAAAATGCAAATAATGCAAAAGGTTTTTCAACAGTTTTTAACTATTAGCCGAATTTTAGCTGGAATTTTTCTGGCGGCTAATTCTTCATCAAAATTCGGCTGATATCCGGCCAAGCCGAACTTTTTACGGCGGATTTTTGGCGGCAAGTACAATTTCGCTTGGATGATTGTGAGTTAAACAAAGGTAGTCCGCAGCATCAGCATGATTATATGTTGATGACAAGTGTGATGTGTTGGTGTTTTATGGATTTATATGAGGCAGTTTTTGTCATGTATGAAATATGATGACAGTCCTGCAGTTTGACTGTATGCCCTTTTTTGCCAGACATACCCATGAAAAAAACTACATTAACTTTGCAGAAAAATATTTGAATTGTTTTGATTTGTAACTAAAATTTGCGGTACAATTAAACTGAAAATTTGTGGATATCAGTAAACACGTTCTATTGTAATGGATTATTTAAGGAGTACATAGACCCTATGTCAACATTGCTAGTGAAGAAAAGATGCTATGTGAGTGACCGTTGCTTGCAGTGAACAAGCTCCAAGCTGTTGTTACAGCAGGCTGTTAGCTGGTAGTGCTATTCATGGTGTTGCTGTATTTGCTAATGTATATACAGGTTTAATATCTGTCTGGCTGTTTCTTTTGAATTTTGGTTCGAAACTGATTTGATGCCAGGAACAGTTGACATTTGATGTGCTAGTTACAGTATTTATTATTACTATAAGAGTGCTTATACTCAGCGTACAAAACAACTAGTCTGTAACTGGACAGTTCATGTGTAAAAACCGTCTCCCATATAACCTATACTGTGTTGGAGGGGACGTAAAACACTGCACAATCCAATCCATGTGTGGCCCACTCCTGTCAGATTGAAGACCAGACACCCAGAAACGTATGTAACTCATGTTGTTCTCGTGCTGACTGAAGTCGAAGTTCATATACTGCAATATTGAATGCAACAGGTTCCCTCTCAGCTGTAAGAAGAGTGTCGAAGATTTCACTTCACTAGTTTATACCACTTCGATTTTGATACTGAGCTCAGCATTATATTTGGGGTCCTTCATTACCCCCCTCCCCTCCGAGTCCCAAGTTAATGCTGTTAACTTTTTGTTCAAAGTAAATGTTTCTGATATAAAGTGTAGCCTGTCTTGGAAGCGGCCACTCTCGCAAACTCTACATAGTCCACAGTGCATGAGCATCGACTGGTCATTGGACACAACACACGCACGTGCTGTTTATGCCTGTGCCTTGTTGTTGAACTGCAGCTTGTTGTCTTGTCGTTTGTTACGTCAGTTGCATAGATCCACAGTTGCCGTTGTTGGCCTGGAAAGTGGCAGTTGATTGTTGCGGGACTGGCGTGGGGGTTGAATGAATTTAATTTTATTGTCACCGACAACTTACTGTAGTGTAGGGAGTTACATTTTTGGTCCATATATGCCTGTCTTGGCAGGGGGACTCCAAAGCGGCAGTTTTTAAACAACACTAGCGGAGCCACCAAATTTAGTACAGTATCACACAAGGCGGGCCCAGGAGTGGTACATTTCTAGCAGGTAAAAACCGACGACCCACCACTAATAAAGAGGGCACGATGGTAATTTCCAGGGTATGACCCCCACCTTACACCTGCAGATGGAAACCATTCGATCTATTTGTGCCAGGCTGGATGATTTTATGACCACGTACAATAGGCTGGAGTGGATACATCAGACTGTTGTATGGTATATGCCTGCTCATGACGGCATTTCTGTTTTCTACATGTGTTTTGTGTGACTTCCAGCAACCAGCTTTGTTGTCATTGCTGCATGTTCAGCTTAGATGGTGAATCAACAAGTCCTGACACATTAGCTATGTCTTGCATTGTGAGTTCGTTCTAGTACAGGCATCTTTTGGACCTGTACATCACTTCGCTGCACAACATTCATTTTATCTTGCATGCAACTGGAAGTGACATCATTAGGCAGTGTATAGTTGTTTAATGCTGAGACCATATTGTGTTAGGCCCAGTTACGCTAAGGCCAGGACATTATCATTATAACTGTTGCTAGCCCATCTTAATACTATGTGTATTTGTATGCGGGGTGACCACTTACCCGAACATATGAGATTCCCTTACTTTTCCAGTAGGGCTGGCAAAGATTCATTGATGCTCTGTTCAACGCTGTTGCTATAGATATTCGCAGATATCTGCGAATAGATATAGCCTGGCATATTATCTGAAGGTTACCAGTAGTTGAGATTATGCAGGCTGTCATGTTGTCACGCAGTTCTGCTATCTTACCTGCCTCAGAAATTTAATCTCGTCACACTCTAGTAGTTGTGACAGATTGACAAGACTGGAAAACTTTACTCAACGGAACTCAACTCTGAAACTGTGGTCACCCGTTGCATGAATGAAGACAAATTCTGACAAAATACTTTTGAACTAGTGAACTAGGAGGACAGATCCGTTCAATGACTGGACAGCATAGAATGCCGCTGAATCACACTTTTGTGTCTAAATGAATAATTTCTTTTATACACGCCATTGGCCTTACTAATAAACTTTGAACTTTCTCTATTTGCGTGCTTAAAACGCCATTGTTGTGCTTGGTTCTGGGTGTTTTGCATCAGTCAAGAGATTGTTGGGGAAATTACCTATGTGTCGAGTGAGACGTTAAACCCTGGTCAACTAAAATGTCAATTCATTCAGAAAGTATTGTTTTAATTAAATGAAGAATTTTGTGGTGATGAAACCTTGTTTGCATACGTTACTGTATGTTCTTTATATGAGCATGTGTGTGCTGTTAACTGTTATTGTTAACGATTTACAATTATTGATCATTATAGCGAAAGAAGTGATTCTGCATGATGTTGAAATGTTAGCATTTTGTAGCAGTGTGCCATCCCCCTGTTGCTGTCTTTGAGCAAATACATTATTGCTCTATTACACAAGTCTTCAGGAAAATTGGTGGATCATATAAAACTCAGTTGAGATGTAGGCAAGTCTCACACTTGGTTGTTGTCAACCAAATGCATGCAGTTTCCTTGGCCTCCCCCAACTTTGTTATCAGCTGCTGATCATCGCTGTTCACATGCTACCAAGGGGAAACCACAGAATGGCTATTGTCAACCGTCATACATTACAAGAAAGCCTAGCTAACGCTAAGGTAAGCGCGCGACAGCAGTGCGTGTATGAAGGGCTCTAGCGAAGAAATCTACGGCAAATCGACGCAAGGAACATAATGCTTCAGTAAGTTACAATACGCTGTTGCTGACAATACCAGTCTATCTACATTCCTTTAGCAGTTGTTGCCACTCAAATCTACGAAATGCCGCGAAATTCTCCGAAAATTCGAACTTCTAGCAGTTCAAGGTTATCTATCCAAGCTCACTGATCTTGATGCCAGTCGAAAACGTATATGCAACTTCCTACTAGTTATTAATAGAAACTTTGAACTTTGTATGTATCTCCTACCGTTTTCGAGATATTGACGCATTTCGCTCAAAAATAGCTCGTTTCCCTATCCCACGCTAGTTTGGAGAGTTTGCTGAAAAGTACAGTGACCTACAATTTTGTTGCAGGGTCTATCTTCATTCGGTTATCCGTTGTTGCCTCCCAAAATCGCGGATATCACGCAAACTTCCAACAAAATTTCACCTTACAGCAGTTCAAGGTCATCCAAGGTTATCGACGGACGAATAGACGGACGGGCGATAGCATATAGCGCGCTAAGCATATATGCTATATGCTGTCGCGCTCTAAAAATTAAATTCCGGTAACGTCGCGCAGCACAAGACATGAACACTGGATCTAGATACTTGTTTATTATATCACAGATGAACATTGTTGTATCGGTCAGTACAGGACGACGAGAACTTGCGACTCACTCGACCATGCACACACACTCACACATGCACTACGTATTAACGACATGCAATAATAAATGCTAGCAACACTTCCCTACACGGTAATGTGGTCTCTCAATTCTACCAGAATCTGTGATTACTCCACACGAGCAGTACGGGTAATTTGCCGGTACCACTGTCAACAAACTATACCAAACACCGCAGTAACAGAGCCAAACAAACTACCCACATAGGGCCCGTCAGTAAAGTTAAGTTACGGAACTGGGTTTCTATGTTTACTTCCGATTTTATCAACTTCTGGTGATATGTACATAATACTATTTCTTTAGATGTATTAATGATTATGATTGCGGGTTTGCCTTCGCCATAACTTGATAGACTTACCGATATTGTTGGGGGGTATTTTTTAAAAGTAATTTTAAGCTAGGGAGTGACCCCACCCCATTGCAATGCCAAACAGATCAACTGATTGATCGATTGAGCATGGTTTTACGTCTCCACCAACACAGTATAGGTTATATGGGCGACAGTTTTTACAGGTCAAAAGACCAAACCAACAGTATCAAAGTACTGAAGGAACACACAGAGTACACAAATACCAGAAAAATACAATAAGCGCACACAGATACTAAAAACACAGCAAATCCCCTAGTCTACACTAATATGGGGTGACTAGGGGATGGCTGCCACAGAGGGCAGGGCTGCCCAGCATGAACGGCGGTGGGACTGCCGCCGCGGTACCCCAAACAGATCAAAAGCACAACAAAGGCTACCAGTTAATGCCAAATAAAAGAATACTGTAACGTCCATGAAACTTAACTCGGTAGGCGTTTTAAATTGCTATGTTTGTAATAGATAGAGCCTATCAAAACCGCTGGTGAACGAGACTACATTCATAAAGTTATATTTTAATAGATTACGTGTATAATTCTAGAAGATATTTCGGACATCCAGCAGGTTTCTATCTATCTAGCAATACTAGCAACAGTGCATGTCACCGGAAACAGTGAAATGGTCGATGAAAAGTAGATCGTGGATAAATAATCGTTGTTTACCGACGGGCCCTATACGTCATAGTGTACAAGAACTTGTGAACTAACTCAACTCTGGTTTAACTTGTGAAACAGAACACAATACAGAGATGAATATTTTACTAATGGCATACAACAAGGTCGTTTCAGCAATCCAAAAGACAGTAGTACGCAATGTACATTAACTAGGCCTACCAAACAACATTACCTGAAAATATCACATGTAGACTCCGTGACGTTATTTACTTCAAAATCCAGGTTTATCATGAAGAAGGGTGCATAATTAAGCATTAATAGCATTAATTATATAACTAAGCCAATTATAGATTTCTCCATTACAGAATTAACTCAACAAAATATTCTTGGCTATGAACAGCAACAAATGTAACAAGTACTTTTGCTACTAGTTTTCTGGCAACATGGGTGAGGTAGTGATAGTGTGCACAGATCTGTTGTGCACAACAAGTACAAACTGTGCAAACAACAGTTAGATGAATGCACTGACATTAATTTCTCAAACCAATTAATTTATATTCTCAATTACGCATCTGTCACACGTTACGACAATGCACACAATGCAGTAACGTCTGGAGTAACCAACATTAAACATCAGTATTAAACCCTATTTCATTCTTTGTACATTTTCTGTTACAAATATACGCAAAAATACATTTATCCCTCGTTCAGACATTTGTTAAATTGTCCATGTCCATGAAATAATAAATTGTATGTGCAGAATTTTCTCAAAAACAATTTTAGAAATAACGCTGTACAGCACTAGATTTCTGTTATTAGATTTTTAAAAACTGAACACATAGCTATAAATGCAAAGAAAAAACACAGAGCTACAGACAATGACAAAATCCACCGTTAGTATATCAAGCTACACTTCAGTGCGTACACCAGTGAGTGACCAAATAAAAATTGGAATCAATTTCAGAGATTCGCCAACAATGAACTGAATTATGTTGCTGACAGACATTCTGTTGAGAACTTCACACTTGCCGAGTGTTTGCATCGGTGAATGAAAACATCGTAAACTGAGCACGTAAAGCAAGCACATTAACAGTTCATGCAACTTGTACTACTGGCAACCATTAACATGCACCAGCGCAATGTGTAATAATCATCAGCTCAGGAAAGTTATGTGGCATTAAGCAAGGAACCACAGGACCTCAACAGCCAATGGCAAAAAGGCTGAAAGTCTGGCTTCTTCTTTCTTAACACTCATGATTCAACCTCCCAGCATCAATGATCTGTTCTAACTGCATGGACAGATCATCACCGTTTCAGTGAGTAATAGTCAAACAATGGGAGGTACCACGGCGGCAGCCCCAATGCCGTTCAAGGCTTGGCGACCCTGCCCTCTGTGGGAGCCGTCCCCTAGTCACCCCATAGTACTAGGGGACTTGCTGTGTTTTTTTATACGTATGTCTCTTTATTGTGTTGCTGTATTTGGTGTTGTCTGCTTTTTCTGGGGTTTTCCTTACTTTTGTAGCGTTTTTTTTCCTTCAGTACTTTGATACTGCTGGTTGGGTCTTTTGACCTGTAAAACTGACTCACAGTTAACCTATACTGTGTTGGTGGAGACGTTAAACCCTGCTCAATCAATCAATAGTCGAACAATGTCTCACACCTTCAACTGATGTCCAAAGACATGTCTGGACGGCGGCCCACAGTGTCAAGTACTGTAAAACCCTTATATTCCGCTGCCATTAATTTCTGTATGTAAATTTATTTTCACGCCATTTATTTCCGCAATTTCAAACTTTGCAGAACAGTACAGTATTTTGCAGTTTATGAAAGGTCTGAACTAAAAGTATTTAGTCACTTTGACTGTTCCACCACTGCACTCATATAAACATCACTACATGCATCAACATAAACAGGACAATGGTTCCAGTCGCTTAGTGATGGGCGATGCAGAATATCAGTTACGAGTAGCAACGATATATCAGCATTTTAGTTTGTTTTTGTTTACCTTGCGAAAATCATGAGATAAAGGGCACATGAACATTCAGTGTTTTACACTACACTTGACGTACAGCAAAAGCACGGCACACACCAATAAGCAAGGAGTGACAATAAACTGGAACAATCAGAATGATTTGAATGTTGTGTTAGCCCACTAACACACAAAGCAAAGAGAAACCAGACTACTGAAAACATATATGAAGACTGGGCACAACATCTACAAGGACGATGACGGCTGCATGAAACGAGTACAGTACAGGAAACGTTTGGTGATAAAAAGAAAAAAGGTCGAGCACTTGATATAGCGCCGCAAGTGGACATGGCCACCACAGAGGCGCTCAGGTACATGGCGCGCACGTACCTACCTTATACCTTCCCAGCTGTAGCCGGTACTCATTTACCGATCCTGAGAGGATGGAGGGTTGAGTAATCCCAGGCCCAGGGTGCAAAGAGCAACTGGCCCACGGTTGCTACACGACAGCCCGTAGCCAGCAGACTCGAACCCACGACCTCGCGGCCACTGGTCAAGCGCGCTAACCACTAGACCATTGTGCCACCCAGTCAAAGGTGATACTGAGAAAACCAGAGCAGAGCAGAAGTAACAGTCAATTCTGACATCTTAGACAAACCATGCATTACCATTACCTGGCTGACAGCTGATCACAACTGTACTGGACATACTGCCAACCCAATCATCCGCATCAGGACGGCATTCTTCTGTAGTCTTTAGCCCACACCAGAAGAAAAGTCACCCACTCACGGAGCATCAGTGAATCCCAGAAAAAACATGCTTCAAAAAAACTAGCAATGAAGACCGTAAGTTCACAAATGCACAAATGAATCCAAATATTTTTTCGCAAAAATATCACACTACAAATGCCAAAACAACACACCACCACATGCAGAAGCCTAGAAATTAAGTAAGGAATATTAATACCAATACGATACATACACTAGGCATACAGCTACGATCACTGTAAGACACCAGTAACAGCACTACACAAAATGGTTGGCCGATAATGGCACCTGACTGCGACTTCACTTCCATCATTAACTGCTGAAATAACAATGGATACAGAAAAGCCAGGAGCTCCAACACAAACTAATACCACCATCATCCAGCGAGGTGTTTTGTGTTGCCTTAGCCATCATGGTGCAATTTTTCTCCACTGTCACAGGAAACTTTTCAACTCGGCTCCGACAGAAACATGCAAGAACAGTAACACAACCAGCATTAGAGTTTACAAGGTACATCACACTAATTCCCAGCCTGCTCTAAAGCCAGCAAACAAACTGAACCAATTTTATCGTTCTGTATTTTTTTGTAATTTGCAATTTGCTGCAAAGGTTCCGATGCTACAACGCCACACAGCTGTTAGCAGAAAGATAACGAGGTGACATACTGCCGATACAACAGTGAGGGATGACACGACGAACACAGTTACAAAAATACCAGCCTATTTGAAACCATCTACAAAACGGCGTGGCCAGCTGAAAGTAATGGCCAGCCACGAACGGCAACTATCACACTGTACATTATTCCGACCTGATTCGCAAGCGTGTAGTTGTTGTACATCTGTTGTCTCACAGAGTGAGTGACATGACACAAACTAGTAAGCATTGAAATGCTGCCGACGACAACACTGAACCAACCCGCTCGGTGCCGATACACCAGACAAGCAAGTCCCTCAGAGCAGATGACAAACAGCATAGCCATCACTTCAGTGACTTAGCACCACTGATCGCCCGCCGACAATGACCCTGGTGAAAACGGCATTGAAGCAACGTCGACGACGACTACGCCGAACTCAGAGAACGAGGCATTGATAACTTCGACTATCATCACGCACAGGACGCTTCACGTTACCTCCATTATAACTGCCGGTATGTCTGTGCCATCATGACCATCCCTGCAATATACATACAATGCATTCTATCAGCAAAAACCTTAATATCTGAACAAAACATGGATAAACGCTTTCATTCATTGCTATTGATAGTCTAAATCAGAGACATATATATTATGGGTAAGAAAGGTTGGTAGAAATCGTACTGTCTTGAGTACCAAGTACAACAAGAAGCCAAGCTGTTGCTAGGATAGCCGACCATACTGCCTCACAGCAGATGGTCACTTTCAGGGAAAATTATTTGTGCACCCGCTTGGCATTCCCCATACAAAGCTGCACACCAAATGTGAAGCCTCTAGCTCAAGTAGTTTACGAGATATTGCGCTCTAAGCACATTGGGGTCACGAGTTTGACCTTTCAAGGTCACGTGAAGTCATCAGGTCACATGACCATTCGATAGCCCATATGCCATTTCCTTGGTGGTCCTTTGGAACCAAGCCTCTATCTCTAACAGTTTCCGAGATATTCAACGTCAAATGTAACGCAATGACTGACGCGACATTGAGACGACCTCTAAACAAAGGTCAAGGTCATTCATTTTGGTACCAATCGATTTCTCATATACGACTTCCTATAGGATGTCAATAGTAAAATTGCTCTAGGACGCTCCGTTTAGCCACAATACATAACGTCACAGACAGATGAGTGACAGACGCAAGCCTGTCGCATTAGCACGACCGTACCAAAATGATGGCAGAGTGAGATGTCTGAATATGACCGACTAAAGAGAAAGGCCGTAAGTCGTCTGATGAGGTTCTTCAAGGAAAATGCTAATGTAACACCACACAAAGATCCTTCCAAATCTTGACGGCGGAAATTGAAGAAACTCCACCGTCCAGGGTAGACTGAACTATGGGCGAAACAATGCACGGTCAACTAGAAAATGCATGGTCCACTAAATACCGGACCGATCTGTTTCGGTGTTTTCAGCCGAGATATAACGGCAGTTCAGTATCGGTCCAAGACAGACAATCCAGTCAGGCAGGCGAGGTTAACAGTTAATGTTGGATCTGTCACTACTATTGATGCGGCCGTGGCGTCTGTGAAATGGGGGAACAATGTGTGGCATTGGCTGTCCAGGTCAGACAGACCTGCTACTGGTCTGACTGCTAGTGTACGCAAGTGTACATGTATTAGCGTTGTGCTGATGTATCTGTCTCCTCTCCTTGTATTGATGCAGCATAGAGTGTAATCATCTGCTGCACAATATCAACATTAGCCAGCTTCCACGGTGAGAAATGCAGATGAGTAGGCAGTAGGCACAGGCATGACGGTGCAGTCTTACATGTTAGCACAGCAACTGTATGCACCATGGATCTACAGCATACATGCAGGCTGTTAACATATCAGAGAGTATGTATAGCTGCAGGACACCATGTGTAAGCTGGCGTTCCCTAGTCATCTACCAATACCACCACGATTACGAGTAGATGTTACTGCTAGAGACAAAATCCAACATCACAAACCTGGATATACTTTCAATTCGATGAATGGCAGAGGCTGACGACTTCAACAACGGTGTTGAATTGAATGACATTGCTGTGCCGATGTGTCCACGCAGGGTGGCGGAATGGTTCGACAGTGCCGACGGTGACATGCAGTTGCCAGCAATCCTGACACTGTCCACAGCAGTCGTCGGTCTGTCGACACAGTGTCCTGTCAGTGAATACCTACCGCTAGTCACAACAGTCACGGAGTGTGACGATGACGGCGGCAGTAACGACGACCCAGCAGCAGACACTGACGACGACATGCTCACGACAGAAGCGACAAATGGGCAACTGTTGCTTTGAGACACCGACGTCACCAGACCACTACGATATGCTGCAACACGCAACATTCACATACATTACGCCCGATAACTGTATTACAGTCATAGCAGCAAATCTACAGCAAATACGTACCATTGTCTCTGACCCTATGTCATCCACATTATAGATGTCTCAACAAATGTGTTAATTGTTGAACCATGTTATTTCCCAAATTAGCCTCAAATCTCAGGCTCGATGTTCACTAGAAAAGGTCGATACAGCATGCCATCACACTATGTTTTACACCATAAACTCCGACGATCTTGATAACTGTTGTAAGATGAAGAGTATATAATTTGCATTTGGTCGACTGTAAACAAGTAACAAGTAAAATGAACAAAAGAAAAGCAAACGAAAACAGTCAGGTTCAGAATGATGCCTAATGCCTCATGGCCAACAACTGGGTCCGACTATTCTACAGTCCAGGACGTTATGCATCTGAAAAACACAACCTTCCAACCTTCAGGCCAGTGAGTGAGTGAGTACATTCTTAATGGTACATCAGCACAATTAGGCTATACAGTGCCATTCGCATCAGTACACACTGGAAAATACGTGACAGAAGATAAATGAAGGACACACTACAAAAACTATGCACAACCCAGAAAAGGGGAAATATGCAAAATACAGCAGAACAAAACTACACTGGTCTAGTCGCCTCATACGAAACTCAGCCAGGAAACGAGGTGGGCTCTTATTCTACAGAGCTCCCGAGTACACACGGGGCATCTTCGGGCCAACTTTAACTCTCAGTTACACTGCAACAAAAACAAACATGTACACAGAAGGGTTTCACACACTACAGGTCATTTTGTAGACGATCTTACCAGACAATCTCCAGGGTAGTGCAAAACACCCAGACTTCTTAACCAATCACTTGACTGATACTAACAAAACTAAACATAACTACAACCAACAACTGAACAATAACACCAAAAATAAACAACAATACATTAAACTAATAACATACAAACAAACGAAAGAAAATGTCCCTAAACTAGCTTGGTTTATCGGATCTTCAATGCTACCCAGTCAGGAAATGAATCAGGTTTATCCTAGAGTTCTTAAGAGCCTGCATAGTTCTGACAGTCTTCGGTATATATCAGGTCTAAATACAAACGTACTGTTATTCCGCACAAAGTTGGCAGCCGCAGACAAAGCCAACGTGCTGCTGGCGTTATTTGACGTCCGCTGAGACAACGACGATAAAGAAAGGCGGCCATCGACACAGCTGTCAGCTGCTGGAATCACCGACTCAACAGTAGACGACAGCGGACGATTAACATTCGACCATCCATGACCTTTGTCTACCGCTGTCCACGTCAGTTCATCAACACTCGCATGTGAACTTCTTTCATTAGCTTCTGTCGACGGTAGTGAGTCTCCTGCTGGCTGGTTGCTACCTTTGCTCTTCTGTCGGTAGAACGGGCTACAACAGCAACCAAAGTTAACGGTTAACACCTGATAAATATCAAGTTTCACGATGATCTCAGTGTGAGGCCGACAGCTCAATCCCCTGCATGGTCAACGTCATATGTAAACCAATTCCAAATGCGGGCAATCTTGCCTCATCTGCATAATCAACTACCCACACGTAACACATCAGATTCAGCTCCATCAGAAACATCTGTCAATCGCGATCAGTCTGCAATATGTAAAATGGTGTTTGTTTTATATGAAAGCTGGTCGGCTGATCTTTTAGTGGCACCTCCTACATAAAAAGTTCACAGCACAATAAATGTATAAACAGCATTCAGACCGTCAAGCCACAGACACAGTGGCACATGTACTTCACATATCACTGTTGTCACAGTGGTGTTATGGTGCTCCCGTCATTACACTTCCCTAAGTGACTACAGACAAAAAAGATTTGCTTGCGAACGAGTAATGACCCTTTCAGTCCTCACATCACAGACTACAGACTTAGTGTCACTTTCTAAACTGTCAGTTTCTGAAAAGTGTATAATCTCGATGGTTTAAAACGATAACCGCAGCGCTAGTCAGAGACTGTAGCATGCCTCCAAATCAGCGTCTACAAATGGACAGGTCACCAGCGCTGTGAAACAGCTAGCTGATGGCTGCACCAATGGCAACAGACGTAGTCATCGCTTAAAAACCCCTTCACACTTGTGCCTAAATGCAAAACCGAACTCAGATAACAAACAGTGTGACATATTTAAATGTTCAAGTAAATAACTGGCATACAAGTCGCAATTTAGATAGTACTACAAAGGCTCCAAGGACCAACCGAAGCGGTGATACCCCTCAACACAGGTCTATAGATATGATGTGAGTGATACTTGTAGGAATGTGTAAGGTAGGCTACTCACATGCTGTTGTGTCGTATATGCCTAACATACTCTGATGTGCTATCAGGCGTCATCGTGGTACAGTCGACGTTCATTGCCGTCAGACCATCGTCCCACTCAGTAAAACCACGATCAAACACGACCCTAGACAACAGCATAGTACAGGAACGATGGATATACACAAACAATTCAACTAGCAATACTGCCATGCTGCTCTCACAGCCCTGCAAAAGTGACAAAAATTTTAGATGCAGTGAGTGGCAGCGATACCTTCTCAGGTTAAATCTAGTATATAAAGTGTAATTTTGAGGTCAAGACAGACACGCATAATTCAGCCCCAAAACAAAGAAATTGCCCAATGTGAGGCCTGCATCTGTGCCAATAATTGTCTTAAGACATGAAGCTAACTTAAAGCGAACTGAAGGCCATAAAATCCATGCTCTTGAAATTTCCTGCATCAACCAGCACTGGCTGTGTCTGCTGTAGCAGCAAAATAAATTCCCCAGCTAGTGGCGTTGCTACCACCGAACCTCCCATTCAATTTAGCGTCATCACCTGCTGTTATTGGCACAGCTGCTATGGTCGGAAATTCCAGACTTGGGATTACAACATGCCAGATGTCACATTTGAAACTTAAGATGCTTTGGGGATCTGTCCTCAGGAATTTTTAGATCATGTGAACGTGTCATGGGTCCTTGCTCCCCAAGATGAATTATCAGGTCAAAGGTGGCAGATCAAACAGTGTTGATGCTAATCATAGACAGACAGACAAATACATACACACACACAGAGAGAGAGAAATATAAAGCAGGTTATTCGTGCAACATGCAACACAGCTCATTCCTTTACATTTCTACACCAGTACATTCTACACCGAATGAAGCTTATCACACAACTCTGATTGAATTATTGAATTACGTTGCAACAGCAGTATCTCTCAGTCACGGTACAGTACCTGGCCAGTGACCAGCAGAAGAATCAAGTCACTAATTACAGAGTTGTCAGATGACACATTAAGTCAGTGAATCAACAGACACACCTGCCACCGCGGCCGATGCGTCGACGGACAAAGCCGACGCAGCGTTCCCGACGTTTTGCCGAGTGTGACTGTGTTGACGACGGAACTGGCTGAAAGCTCGGAACAGCTGATAGACAATAGCGATAATGAGAGTTATCAGTGACCTGTGAACCAGACCAAGGCCAACTGCCTTCACCTGGCCTCCGCGTCTGCAACACAAACAAATAACATGGATTGGATTGCCATCAAAAGTGCAGCGACATCAATAGCAAAAAGGGAAAATATGTAAGACAAATCATAATCAGGCACATAATCACTTTACAGTTCACACAGTACCATATATGCCCAATACCGATAGAGTTACAATAGCTTGTCTATATACCGGACTTGGGATGCGTATATGCTACAGAGAATCCCAAATTTAGTTCTCATTTAGTTCTGAACTCATAAACGCTAATCACTTTATCATGAAACATGTGACGTACCGCGTGATAGCAGCAGCCAGCTTTACGCCGGAAAGCAAAAACACCATCGGGATCATTTTCAGCCTCGTGATCTGACTGAGATGCTCCCTAGATCAGCAAAACATTCATTAACCAGTCATACACACAGTCATTACTGATAATCACTATTAACTATATGCCGTTGTCTGGTATCAATTCCTAAATTAGTGCCAAAGACAATGTGGCTCTCCAAACTGTAAGCAAACAAAAGAAAGTGGCAAAGTATGCTCGGCAGATCGATAAAATATACTACTAGCTTCGTCTGTCAGTAACTGTCATTTGACAACATGTTACATGACCATATTTTTGAAAATATCAACAAATATAGGATATTCATTATAAGATATTCATTTTACAGCATTTGACAAGAGCGCATTAGGGATATGTAATGATAGTGTGTTATATAAATGTACTCTTAACAATAATAATGTCAATTAAAAAGGCTTGTTTAAGTTGTGTATTTCAGAATGCGGCTACTAAGATAATAACAGCGAACATAATTACACTGTAACAAAACAGCATCTACACTGATGTAAGACACAAAATACGCATTTAGCCTACCGATAGTTCCTCGTCGGAACTCGGCTGTCTGCCACGCTGCAGTACTGTTGATACATCAACATAGTTCTGCAATCGGACAGAAGTGACTGCCGTTGTGGTCGGCTGCACAACACTGATCGTCTGTTTGTGTTTTCGTTTCTTGTACTCGCGCTTCTTCCGCGGCGGAATAATCCCAGGCTCCTTTAAACACACCAACATCATACGAACCATTAAAAACAGACAAAACTAATTAATAATCTAAGACATGATTCTCAACCTGAAAAATGAAAAATCATTAGCGGATTATATACTAACAAGAAGCCAAGCTGTCGCTAGGATAGCCGACCATACTGCCAAAAATTGTAGGGGTCACGTGACCTAGGCCACGCCCACTTTCAGGGAAATTATTTGTACGCCTGCTCGGCATTTCCACACAAAGCCGCCTACCGAATTTGAAGTCTCTAGCTCAAGTATTTTTCGAGATATTGCACTCTAGGCGTATTGGGGTCACGAGTTTGACCTTTCAAGGTCACGTGACGTCATCGGTCACGTGACCATTCGATAGCCCATAGGCCATTTCCTATTGGTAGTCCTTTGGAACCAAACCTCTATCTCTAAC
>Ga0056114_1000188_pt1 | contig 17749 bp, 15 predicted proteins | sample WorMetHERISLAND1_FD_77005 | JGI IMG/M metagenome (GOLD analysis project Ga0056114, IMG submission 77005) | Marine gutless worms symbiont microbial communities from Max Planck institute for Marine Microbiology, Germany - Olavius loisae HERON... ...
GTAGTAGCCTACGGGCTACGGGGTGAAGGCCTAGTGCGGCTGATTGGGGCGGTGGTATGTCTGTTGTGCTGCGCCGCGGGTCCACTTGTCCGCTATCGCGGGCAATGGATGGCTGCATACCGCACCACGGTATCATCAGCTCATGCCAATCACCTGCCACTTCCAAGATTGTGAAGCGCTGCTGTTCGTGTTAACCACCTGTAAGCAGCGCTATATCAAGTATCCAGGCTTTTTACCTTTTTTCACTAGTCTCAAATTAGGAAATGATAACACAATAATGATAATTAACAATTGTATTTTTGCGTAATGTTTGATGTTATTACGTGACATAGTTGTTAAATCGTGAATTAGTAAGTAGAGCGAAATTCTGTCTGGTTAGTGCTTTCCCAGATATTGTTAAAGATTGTCCTAAGATAAGAAATCTTCCTAAGATTTTTCTAAGTAGTTCAGAGAATGTGGCCCCTGGTTTACAAAGGTTCATTTGGAGAGTAATGTCTGTGTCTGTGTGTTGAAACCAGGTGAAGATCAACCCTGTAGTGAAGTACGACTGGGAGCAGCGACGATACATCGGTAACCTCATCGCCGTTCATCTCAACCATACTCACATTGCCTACGTCCTCCGAGGTATGATGTTGGATATTTATTCATAGAATTACAGTTACGACCATTGGTTTGACAGTGTGAGTTAGATGACTGAAGTTTATGGTTATTGGATTGAACAGTTTAGAACATTCTTTATTCAAAAATTTGCTAGTTTAGATTTAGGTCTTACTTTTATTCTGTTAGATTACGTGAATGCAGAGAACGATACATTTATGATAAAACAGGAATATTGCTTAGCTTATGCCGTCGACACACGCTCAAGAAACTTGTGCAAGTCATCTGGTACAAGAAACTTGCACGTTTGTCAGTCAAACTGGTACAAGTTTTTTCTAGTACAAGTTTCTTGCATGAAATAGAACACAGCTCTATTCCAGCACAGAAACTGTCCAACACGTGACACTAACCGTGCAACATGATTGGCTGGGGAGTTGTTTTGGTTCAAGAAACTGTGATGAACTTGCGTCAAATCTTTTACGCAAGTTTCTGGTGCAAGTTCCTGGTACAAGTTTCTTGAGCATGTTTCGCTGGCATTAGTTCCTTCCCATCCCTGCTGGGACACTGGTCAATGAGTTTCCTCCATCATACGTGGTCACTATCAACTCTCCTGGCTCCTTCAGCTAAGTTTCATCTCTTCAAGGTGCTCTCTGAATGCTGCTCGCCACTCATCTTCAGTGGTCTTCCCTGACTGTTTACCAGCCTCTGACACCCAGTTAATGACATGACAGGGCCTGCTGGTCTTTCTTCTGGTAGACGCAGTGTATCACCAGTGAATTTCAGTCTCCTGGTTCTTACAATGCCTTGCAGCTGCTCCATCTTTGACCTTCTTAGTTCTTCATCATTGGTCGCGCCAAGAAATTCTTAGTATGCAATACATTTTATCTTGTGGTGAATGCTCACTGTCCAGCCCGACACTAAATATCACTCATAAATGCAATGCTGTTCTGAAGTTTCTGCTAAGTAAAATAAGAGGAACAGTGTTGAATGAGGATATAAAAACCAAAACCTCATGAGTTTGGGATATATTTGTTGGTAGTTGACGATGGTAAATTTGCAACATGTGATGACAACGTTTGCAGTGTCGTCAAGTCGAAGCGGCAGCAACTACAACGTTCGCATTTATAACCGCAAGACTGCCGAGCGGACACTGCTCAAAGGCTTCAGTGGACGTGTCGTCGACATTTCGTTTGCTTTTGCCAGCGCCATTGTGCTGGGTATCGTCGACGAAGTCGGAGGTCTCTTTGTGTATGATGTCACAGAAACGGCCGAAGGAAAAATCACGTATCTTTTTCTGCACTGTATTGACGTAGTAGATATTGCTGTGAATGTTTGTAGACAGATTATGTTGACATGAAAATTTGACTGATGTCCTTTGTCTCAGACTTCTCCACTAGGAAAATATAGCCAGCGGTTTTTTTCTCAGTAATTTTGAAAACTTTCGTGTGAAATGTGAATGGCACTTAAAAAATGTAGTATCTATAGCAAACTTATTCCATGCAGAGAATTGCATGTGTGGAAGTTACTTTAATTTGAACAATGATTTTGATTTTTACTTTAACACTTACAGTGTGTAGTGAGCTATGACTAACGAGTATAATTATAGCGAATATTTAGCCAGTTTTGCATTGCCTTCTAGTTGATGCTTAACGCATGATTTTGTTGGGTAAGCAACTTAAACATGTTTACGTTCGTGAACATTTGTGATTTCGGAAAATTGTTTACAGTCAACCACAGACGTGTTTTGTTTTGTGTTTGACGAACAAGTCATCCATGTAAAACAGAACACAAACATGGTTAAGTTATTTAACTTACTGAAATGACACCTTTAATTAATGTCTGTATGCTTTGAACCGGAGTTTCTTTACATCATGGTCAGTGCTGTGTTGAGGTTCCAGTGTGGTCGGCCTGCTGACGCTGTGAGTACAGACTATCACCGACTGATCTGGTGTCCTTACATTCCTGACAACACGGAGTCAACAGGCAGTGGGAGTCAGGTAGATGACGGGTCAATGCTGCTGATGGTGACGCATGACAACATCGTGAGCTTCTGCTTTGTTTCTGTTACAGGCTTCTGTCTTACAAGGTCTCTTGTGCTGAGAATACTTTACAAACAACTTTGACATTGTATACTGCAGTGCAAACTGTAATAACGGATCACAATTATTTACTACCTCGCTTTATAGGGCAGTATTTATGAGTAAGAGTTATATTCTAAAAATATTTACTTTTGGCTGAGAACTCAACTGTTTTATCTCGGTCACAATCATGTGACTTGACTGAGTTGTGACCTTTTGGTTAGATACCGTCTCAGTAGTTTGGTTCAACAGTCAAGAGAAAATAGCAGTCCATGTGGTAAGATTAGCATCAGAACTCATGGATCAGCACAAAGTTGAAACACTGTAGACAACGATTGATATTCTTTGAAGCTGAAATGCTCACTGATTGTGAATATTCGTTTCAGACCATAAGGATCAATATCAGTAGTAACAGCTGACAGAAATACGACAGAATATACACAGGAGAGACACTAATGTATGGGAAAGCAAATAATTAAAATTAAATATATTATTATATATTTCCGTTGAATTGTTTCTGATGTTGATGCTTATGCCAATGCATTAATTACAGACGCGTTATCTCTGAAGGTCTTCTGCTATTGTCTGTCTGTCAAGATCATAATCACGGCTGAACTGTACATGTGCAGGCGGAAGTGTGGAGCGTAGACATTGCCGCCAAGTTATCAGAGTACACCGATGTACAGTTGTCAGCTGACGACGTACGCCCAGGACGCAAACTCATCACCGACCATTCTAAGGTTGTCACCAGCTGTCAGTTGGTTTCAGCCAAATATTACCTCTAGTTCAGAGTATTGCAATGTTCACGTCTTTATGATGGATTGATTGAATGATTGATCAGTTGATCGATTGATCCAATATTTCACTCTGATTGTCACTGCCGTCTGTGAACAGGCTGATGAACAGCTATTTCGGGCACTCTCATGTAATCCCATTCACCCACTTAATCATCTCCTACCATCTGAGCACAGCACACTGTTCAGGAGTAGCCTACGTGAGCTAACCTCCAAAGGACAGTAGTAGGCCTATACTGATGACTGCAGTTTAATCTACTGCATATTGTACAGACTGTTTTTAGTGTTTCAGTATTTCATTCTCTTACTGTTTAACAGCGGTGTGTCTGTAAAATGTTTCATAAAGAATAAAGAATTAAGTCTAAGTGGACTAATAGCAGAGTGTGTTGCTGGCTGCAGCCGATCGTCGACGGAGCTTTTTCTCCCGACGGTCAGCATCTCGCCACTGCAAGTCTCGATGGATTTGTGATGTTTTATGAAATCCTACAAGATGAGGAGCCAAGGTATCATTGTCCAGTAATGATAATGTTAGCAGTCATCTTAGAGTGCTACATTGTTTTAAACCACAGCTGTTGTTTCTTGGCAAACCAATCTATCTGTCTACGTCTGTTTTTTGTTTGTGAAGTGCGTGCACTCTGGCTAAGTGCACAACTCGTTTTTTATCATTCTTCATTTTAATGCCAAAAATATTATGAAATTCCTTGCTGTTTACCCTGTTAAATGACGCACCATGGCAATTTTTGGCTGGTAAAATAGGAATGTTGCGGCTGGCATAAATAATGAGTGACAGATACAATGACGAATGCTCTGTGAAATCTTTGTTTGCTGAAATTCTCGTTATGACTGTCAACTCGTTTATTTCATTTGTGACTGATTGTTTACGTTGGATATGTGTATTTATGATACTGCTCGGTTGTCGTAGCATTGTCCGAGCTTCTTGTTAAATATATTTCCAGTGTAGTGTTAAAATGAGTCATTTGACACAACGGCAGCATTGAAACTCCTGGTGTTGCTGTGCTGTATCAGGCGTGAACAGAACTGGCAACCTCATGGTGGTCAGCCACTGCTGTTCATCTTCTTCCTCGACGATCTCAAACACCAGGCTTCAGAGTCGGTTTCATCTCACTGTCGTCTCTTTCTCCGTAGAAGTTTGCCTCTGTAATGGGGTTCTGACAGCTATTAGTAGTGGCTAGTGTCTCTTAGCTGAAGCCGAGGAATTATAGGCGTGATTTCGGAAGGTCAAACAACTCAAACACGTTTATTTTCGCAAACAGTCCTGATTTCAGAAAATTGTTTAAGGTCAAACAGAAACGTGTTTGAGTTTTGTTTCAGGAACAACTCAGACTGTTTCAGGAGCTGTTTCAGCTGCCGCGAACGTAAACAAATATCGATATGCATATGCATACCGCGCTACACACCCGTAATTGATGCATTTGTGTAGGAATATAGAGCATAATTTTCTTCCTAAACAGTAATTATGACGCATATATAGTGCTTTTATACAAGTTTTAGTAAAAATAATAATTAATAAAAATGTATTTAACAAAGTGATGTCATTTTGTTTGTGTTTCATAACCAAACGTGATTTTGACTGTGAACAGGTTAACACCAAACAAGTCAAACAGAACTGAAATAATGTTTAAGTTGTTCGACTTTCCGAAATCACTGCTTATGTTTCGTTGTATATAAGATTTCTTGTTTGATGAAACCAATAAACCAATAGCCAGACATCATGTTTGAAGTGTTATAGGTAACTGAGTCATTGTGGTGATAATAACTTAACTAGACCAAAGTTTTGATGAGTAACAGAATGCTTAAAAGAAATTAAACGGAAAGTCGTACAAAATGGTCCTTGTTTACTGTTCATTGTACACTTTTGTTACATGATTCAGCCAGTAATCACTAGGCTCTACCTGCTACTGGAGACCACCACATGCTACTGGCAAAGATTCTGCCATACAGACTGGCATCGGAAAGACCTCAAAGCAGACACAGAGCGTGTGCTCGAAGTGGTAGTAGTAACTAAGGTTTATCGTCAAACTCGACACATTACGAGGTCATTTCAGAGGTGATCTTTGACGCTGTACAGCAAGTTGTGGAGCTTCCTGGTGACTGGTACAACCGGTCGTCATGAGCTGAAGATCTGGTCAACGGAGACTTGGTCGTGCCTACAGACAGTAACGTTACTTGTGCCGCCGTCGGTCGGCCTCTCGTCCCCGGCCAGTTCTACCACCGCGCTTGAGAGCTACCTCCAAGTTGGAATGGACCTCAGCGCCACATATCTCATCCTCTGTGACATCGCTCGCAAGGTACAGTTAGTTATACGACCATCTTGTGATCAGTATTGGTGATGCGGTGGTTTGTTAGCCGATTGACTTGTCAAATACTAAATCTAAGGACGATGCAGAATATGTTCACTGAGTAGGCATGAATATTCATAGCCAGAGCCCGAAAGCATATGTCACGAGACATCACAACTTGTGATGACAGTGATGCAGTCGACCAATGTAAGTGACAGCCTAAGACTGCTACCTTATTAATAAAATGATTGCCAAATTTTCCCCGATCAATGACCATTTGACAACTGCTAGTGATGTCTGTGCAACAGTTGGATGCTGTTTGGTTGTCTTTACTGGTAACTGGCCAAATACTGATTAAACAGCGCTGTTGCAAATGACGTCATAAATAGGTCAAACTCGGATAATCAATACCGGTGGCGTACTTTGGCCGTTAGATGAATGTTGTCTCAGCATTTTGCTAACAAGCTGTGCCTACGTTGACACAAATATGCCAAGTACTTTTCAATATTAACTGGTGTTAAAATGGAAATCACACAGTATCACGCCCGTTAATCTTCAGCATCACGTGGCGTTTCCGAATGATTTAGGTCAAACCTGTTTTTTAGAAACATCGCTGCAATGGCGAACAACACTACTGTAATGTTTTCAGTACCTCCAACAGATATGAAGCTAACAGCCGTCAGTCTTAGCATCATGTAAGTTTCTGAACATTTGTTGATGTTATCAATGTCCGCAGGTTCTATACGTCCTACAACTACACCAGGACTCTGACGCCGGTACCGTTCACTTTTCGTCGGTGTCTGAGTTCCTTCTTACTCAGCCGGTTCTCAGCTTTGCCGTTCTTGACGCTGGTCGTCGCCGGCTTGTCAAGGCCGAGGAGTACGATGCTGAGCATGCGTGGTCCTGCACCACTGGTATGACTGCGTTGTATTGATGACCTTCCTTCTCTACTGGCCCCTTGTATTGCCTCTGCTGATGGTGATAATTTCATCCATGTTAGACTGTTCTTTGTACTTCTGTGGTATACCTTCTGACAGGATTTCTTCCATGTACTGCCGTATTTTGTCTGTTCCCTGAATGTTTTCCATCAGATGCCAAACACGACCCTCTGTTCTCCAGACTACATAATCACGTCTCCTTATCGCTGTCCTGGATGCTTATATCGTTGATGCTGAGTCCGTGTATTCCCAGTGCTTGTATGTTCTCTGTATTGTTCAACTTTGATGTTTATACATTGTTGAACTCACTGAATGGCCCCACAAGGCCGCTGTGTGGTGACTGGCTGAGTGTGTTGTGCGTAGGTGAGGTAGCACATGACGACGACGACGAAGATGTTCCAGCGAGTGTTCACGGACCTGACGTTGGAGTACTCGTACGACTTTATGCAATACACACCAAGTAAGTCGGTCGGGCTGTATGTGAGTGTGAGTGTGAGTGTGACACGTTTTGTCATGTAGTACTAGTCTGGGAGTCTTAGTACAATAGGCCTTAGTTTGTCGTCATTGGTCGCTTTAATCTGGTTTATTTGGTGGTGTCTTGATTTGCTGCAGAGGTGGGGGTACCGCGGCGCCAGCCCCACCGCCGTCAGGCCTAGCGATCCTGCCCTCTGTGGGAGCTGTCCCCCAGTCACCCCATATTAGTGTAGACTAGGGGACTTGCTGTGCTTATTTTGTGTATCCTTTTTTGTATCTATTATTGTGTGTCTATATGTGTGATTTAGTTGTTTTCATTTTTTGCTTTTTCCTTTGTAGATCTTCCTTCAGTACTTTGATACTGTTGGTTGGGTCTTTTGACCTGTAAAAACCGTCTCCCATATAACCTATACTGTGTTGGCGGGGACGTAAAACCCTGCTCAATCCAATCCAATGCTGCAGAATGGCACGAAGTGTTGTCATGCAGATAGGCATTGAAACATGTCCAATAACTCACAACACAACAACGACAGAAGAAAAATAGTCCTCTACTGGAGCAGATCGAAAAACCTAGAAAAAAGCTAAATGTGCTCTGTCCAGTCGTGCCTTCTGCTGTGACACGACTTTCCCACAGTTGTGATTCTTCATCTACCGACGAACGACTTAACGTGTGTTTAAACCATGTAATAAATAAATAAAATGAATAATAACTATTATTATAGTACCTTGTTAGTGGCTTGTGATCAGTTTAGTTCTTACAGACCCAGCATTTTCCTGTTTGTCTAAGGATAAAAGTTAACAATTCCGAGAGGAGTTTTATCGACTGAGCTGTCTGCTGTGAGATGACTGATGCTGGACTATGTAGAGCAATGCAGGAGCTGCAGATCAGATTCCAGCCGGAGTCGTCAGTTACGTCCGCCGCGCCTGGATCCACAACTACCACAACATCGGAGACTATATCAGGCAAGACACGTCAGACTGTTGATACTGTACGTACTCAGAAATCCAGCCGACATAATTAAATCTGACAGCAGAGGCTCAAAAATACCAACTATAATGTGCATCGTCATCCTAGGCATCGAATGTCTGAAAGCCTCAGAGATGGTATGATAGCTTGCCACAAAGTAACCATTGTCAGTTGTTCTGCATATAACGATCTTCAATAGATATTTAATATTCGTGTCGGTGAATGTCGGTATGTCTGGAGTTGCATGGTAGGATAGCACTGTATCGGGGCATGTCTAGTGTTTTTATCAACGCTTGTTGCCGGAATATTCATTAATTGTCGGCCTATTTGGCTGCCGTTCCCGTGGAAAGTTGACAAATAAGCAGCTTGGTACTATAAACTGCAGTCCAACAAACTTTGTAAAAAGTCGTGGCTTATGGTCCAAAACGTCTGGTAATTTGGAGTAACTTTGGGTCAAGTCACGTGCATAGATCCTGGATTTTTCTTCAGTGGGTTTTTTTCATCTTAATCGCTTGCCGCGATTTGTGCCCCAGTAACAGAGAATTTTAGCTAATCAGTCTCTATCTTAATAATAATGTTCTGTTAGTTATATATGCATACAAGGTACGCGGTGGCCGAGTGGTACGGTGCAGCACTTGCGATCGCGAGGTCGCGCGTTCGAATCCCACCAACGGCTACTGTGTACCAACGCCAACTCAGCATGCCATCCCTCCGGGGTCGGTTAATGAGTACCAGCGAAAGCTGGGGAGTAAACGGGCATACCACGTGATGCACTAGCCCCGTATCCGTGGTCTTGCGGCTTTGGCTGGTGTCAGGCTGAGGGCTAATGAAACGGAGATCAGCGCCGCCCCATGGGCCTTAAGGCTCGGGAAAGGACTTTACTTTACTTTACTTACAAGGTTTTACATGCGGCTGTAACCTGGTCTGTTGTGGCTTGCAGGCCTCCATGACCTGTTATCAGATCTGAGTATGCAGTCAAATGCAAGTACCACTCACAGCCTGTCATCATTGGCTCATCAGCCAGCTGATGCATCTCCGTCAAGCAACTCAGCCTCTCATCCCCTGCTGATGACACCAAACGCCTTCACTTCACGGTTTGATAAAAGTGTATTTCATCATAGTTAACTGTTATTTAATTCATTGTAATCATCGATGTCTTTTTTCGAAATATAATATTTTTTGCCTACATAATTTTTGAGCACAAATTTGCGACACGCCTGAGCCACGAATCAGTTATTTGTACAACTGTGAATATGATCACAATATGTAAAGTAGGATTTTACTTATTTAATGCACTGATGCTTTCGTTTGACTGACACAAAGCTCGTCCAGGCTGTAAAAATACCATGATGCAACAAGTCTATCGGTTTCCGTTTGCTAGCTCCACCACTGTGAATTGAAGGTCTAACCTGCGGCACTTCTAAAAACAGACTGTTTAATGCTGCCGACACACGTTCAACAAACTTGTACTGGAAACTTCTGCAAGTTGTCTTTTGTAAAAAAAAAAAACTTGCGTGTGTGTCTGTCCATCTGGTGCAAGTTTTTCTTGTAGACATTTCTTGAGCGCATGTCGCCGGCCTAACAAAACTCACAAGAAGCAGCATAAGACATCGTGACACGTGCTGAGTTGTATGTTGACAGGCTGAGTGATGAGATTGTCAGTAGTATATCAAGCAGTCTGACGCTGGTGACGGCTCTTGACGACGACACCGACATGACTCCAGTCAACACGCCTCACGCTGCTGCTCAGTCGTCAATCACCGACTCAGCGCCCACTGACCCCGTATCTCTCCTCCCTACCGCAGTCTCCGATCTCTTTCCGCCGTCCGTTCCTTCGACGACTAGTTTCGGAGAGATGGTCGACGACGGAGTGGGAGATTTGATGTCGGCCGATGCAGACTTCGGTCCGGTGCTCAGAGTGCCACAGAACAGTGAGAGTTCTGGCGGGTCAAGTGAAGGAGCTGTGGAACTGAGTGAAATACTGGACAGCGCACGCCTCTCGGACGACTTGAATCCCGACAGCCAACTGTAAGTAATTGGATTTTGTAAAAAAAATCATAGACACTTTCTACTGTTGTATTTTTGGTCTAGTGTGTGTTTTTATGATATGTCAGGTATTTCTAGAGCCAAGGAGTAGTGCTGTTTATGCCGCTAGTGATTGTGAGAGTATTGCTGGTGGTTTCGATTGTTTACATTTCATATTTCATACCACATTTTAGTTCAGTTGTCAGGTTCATTTTGTTTTTGCACGTACGTAAGTAAGTGAGTAGAATGTTGAATCTTGTGGCACATCATCGTAGATCATCTAATGTGCTGGATGCTTCAGTATGTTGAAAACCGATGCATCTTATAGGGACGTTAGAAGCTGTCTCTAGCAGTAATTCTTCTCTGTAGAGTTCTAGAAAGACATGATCCTATAGCAGAGTTGGAGTTGGAGTTCTTGAGGCTGTGACCTTGAATGTGTAACTCTTGTGGTCTTGGTCTTGAATATCTAGTGCTTAGCCCTGACTCTTATGTTCTTGACTGGATCTCTGCTAACTGGTGAGTGTTGTGATCTATGCTGTAGGTCACAGGACAATGATGATGAAGAAGAAGAACAAGATCGACAGGAGACTGGAGGTCACTTGAACCAGCTCGCTAGAGCCAGCTGGAACGCTGCTGCCGAACATAGGTAACAAAACACGTCTCGGCTTTGTATTTCACTAATTATACGTATTTGATCACTCAAGTCGAACTGTGGACACCTATCTTTGACACAAATTCTTAACTGCTTTGGAATTTTAATTCTCCAAACAAATGACATCGCCCTAAGTCAGGCAATGAGACAGCTGGCTTCAAATCACATAATGTACTAACCACAAGTTTTCGTTAGATGGCACTTTGTGGTCTTTTGATAACGGCTTTCACGTTATTGTTGTTGATTGTCTGCCAGTTATTCTGACATTTTGGTCGCTGTGAAGTTAAGTTATGAAAGTAATTCAAGCTTTTATGATGTTTTTGTTTGTGTGTCGTGGCTTTTGATGATACTGCTGATTTGCACTTGCAGCCAATATGAAGCGGATAACGAACATCTGGAGCAGGTCGATGACTTTGTTGATGAAGATGGTTCCCAGAACCACCGGCAGCCGCCCGGCACTTCTGTAGATGGGTACGATGCCAAGCAGTTTAATATAGAACAGATGAACTGTATATCTATGGCATTTGATACAATGACAAACTTTTAAGTTATCGATAGAATTTCTGATTGCACGAACTAGCAACTGTCGGAAGTTAGTATGTGACGTGAGCCATTGTATACGTTGTGTATTAAAGGTATTATCACACCAAAGCTATAGAAATGTAGATCTGCCCTGGTCTATAGTTACATCACACTTCGGCAAGAACTTCTGTATTTGTGAGTAAATCATCTGATAACTGTTTGTTTTCTGTTAATGTTTGTCACTGAACTGTAGAGCTGATATCATTTGTTGACAGTTCTCGTCAGCCTGTCGTCTTCAGAGAAGCTTTTGACTATGAGAAGGTGAGTGAGACGATGTGACGTCGCTGTTTCTCTTGTGCTGCATACTTTATCCGTTGGTTGTTAGCTGTGTTTGTCTTGAAGTGAATTCTAATGTAAATCTGCTGGTAGTACATGTACATCAAGTGATTTAACCAGTCGCTTGGTTTAATGATGTTTTTATTGAAAAATTATGTCCGGTTCACTGACTGTGAACCAGGTGTCATGTAAGCCAGTCAATGAAATGGTTCAGGGATTGACTGACAACTGCTCGCAAACAGCATGATATTGACTATTGGATTCAGGTCATTATTCACAACTTGGCCCAGTAATCTGGCAAACAGCTGCACACAAGTGTCACATATGCAAGGTCGTAAGAGTCGTGAATTTAAATAGTGCATACATAAAGTGTGATCGATACCTCTAATGTGCTGTATGTACTGGTACTCTGAAAACAACTGAGTTTTAAGCAGACGTCTGAAATTGTCAGTGCTAAGCATCGGATCACGCAGATCATCACTCAGTGAGTTCCAGGCAGTTGGGCCGGCAACAGCAAATGCCCGACGGACACCCATATGAGCTGAGACTGTGTCGAGGCACAACGATGTAATGACGTAAGCACTGAGTGTCGTCCATTTGACATGATTTAATGCGTAAGGTGTTGTGTGTGTCAGATACAGACGTGGTTTCAGCAGATGATGACGATGCTACAGCAGCAGCAGCAGGAGCTGAATCAACTGCATAGCGAGGTGTCACGTCAGCGTGCTGTCAGCGCTGACATCAACCGTCTGTCGGCACAGCTAGACACGATGTCGACGTCCGTCACTGACAGTGTCACCGAAGCACTGCAGCGTCAGCACCAAATCGACTGTATCCTTATCAGACAAACAGCGCTCGTAGGATGGTCAGGCTAAATGTACTAGTACAATTACTCCTTCTCACGTAGCCCTATACAACTCTCTCGGGACCCAGCGAGCTCTTCACGGATCTTAAACCTGTACTGAACTTAGTGGGCAGTGGTGTTTGTTTGTTTTAGTTTGTCTTTTTATAGATCTTATTTTTTTCTATCTACGTGTGCTAGATTCAGCTGACCACACTCAGCTTTTTGAGTCCATGTTAAACTCTTGTATCGTATCATATCGTGTCGTATGTGGTCTCGTTTCAAGGCTAAAGGTAGCACAACACATCCACACCTGGAGGATTGGTTCATTCACTAGCTGTACTGGTGTATTGCTGTCTGTGGCTCAGTCAGTCAGTGTAGCACAACATGACACATGTCAGCCTTTGGTATAGCACATTGGACCAGTACAGGATACATGGCTCAGCACTGACACTAGCGGAGGACACTTGTCATCCCACATGGTGGAATATCTTTCCCATTTTGTCATTAGTTTGACAAGAGCCGTGCGCTGAAGACCAGGGGCCACATTCTCGAAACTTCTTAGGAAAATCTCAGAAAGATTTCTTATCTTATGACAATCTTTGACAATATCTGGGGAAAACACTAACCACACATAATGTTGCTCTAATTACTATTTCACGATTTAACAACAATGTCACATAATAACATCCAACATGACGCAAACATAAAAGTGTTAATTACAATTGGTATTGCATTATTATTTCCTAATTCGAGATTGGCGCTTTGCCAAACTTTTTTTGGCTATGATTTTCCTAACATAAGAAATCTTCCTAAGATTTGCCTAGGAAGTTTCTAGAATGTGGCCCCAGCCTTTTAAGAGTCCGTTAATACCAGTGTAATGTCACTGCCACTGAGTGAGTGAGTGAGTGAGCAGTGTTTTACGTCCCCTCCAACACAGTATAGGTTATGTGGGAGATGGTTTTTACAGGTCAAAAGACCCAACCAACAGTATCAAAGTACTGAAGGAGATGCGAAAACAACTAAATACACATATCCACAGACAATAATATAGACACAAAAGGATAGACACAAAATAAGCACAACAAGTCCCCTAGTCTACAATAATATGGGGTGACTAGGGGACAGCTCCCACAGAGGACAGGATCGCTAGGCCTGAACGGCGGTGGGGCTGCCGCCGTGGTACCCCCACTGCCATTACTCATTGCTGTGCCACTGGGTATCTCTGATTTGTGATAGTTGACTTGATTGCTTGTTCTTGCTATTTCTTCTTAACGCGGCTGTTGAAAGCCGAGCGCTGGCGACAGGCCTTGTTGACAATGGAGTCACGCAGTCATCAGCAGATCAGTCAACTGGAGACGAAGATCGCTCAGAAAATCAGTGAAGTTGTTCACACTCAGCTCGAGAAGATTGTGGTCGCCGAGATGAAAAATGTTGTCCTTCCTCGTTAGTATCAGTTGTTTGCAGTCATCTTGTTTGATAACTAGATAAAACAAAAGATCATGCAGGACAAGAAGATTTCAGCCAGTTTTAGGTTTGACTTAGTCTTAAGAAATGGCATATTCATTGGTCGCTAGTTTTTGCCGTAATATGATCGGTAGGTCTCGTATTTGAGAAATATTTATTTGGACTTGTGTCGTTTTATTGTCAATCTGAAAAATGTGCTTCTGTCTGCTGCGTCATATGCCCCATGTGGACTTGGGAGCGTTGTACAATAAGCCAACCTCATTTCCTGACCAAGTGTCGTATGAGGCGACTAAACCAGGATAGTTTTATTTTGCTGTGTTTTGTGTTGTTTGCTTTTTCTGGGATGTGTTTAGTTTTTGTAGCATCTGTCTTTGATTTGTGTTCTCTCTTGGATGCTGTTAAACACTGGTATTGATACAAATCTGCAGCCAGTTGTACACAGCATTACTCCTTCTTGACAGTATTTTCCCGACTTTGAGCAAAATCCACGACTTTTCACCGAGAGTTCTCAAATCCCCTGACATTTCCACATAGTTGAGACAAGCGGTGACAACAGCGTACCCATCACCGCAGCCACTATGATGAACAACTATTTGATAATGTACGGTGAAACGTTTCTCAGATCCTATGTAGTCTGCTTCCTCCTAAATTCTCAGCGTTGCAGGACTATAGCCTTCGTCCTCGCATACACAATCTAGTTACCAGATTACACTAGTCATCTCGTTGACAGTAACTTTATTGAGCGAATGCTATTTAAAAACGTCTACAAGCATCTTACTAACTCCCTGCATGCGAACTATTTTGTATACCACTATTAACCTGTATTACTATGTATGTGATGTGTATAGTTGCGTTCTGCCATTTGTGTAATATTTAAACGAATGTCTGATGCAGTGTTCATTGCACACTGTGAAGTGGTTATCAGATGTTCTGTTGTTGAAATGTCGCTGGACATTAGCTGTAATCATGGCCGCTGCTGTGCATCGTAGGAGTCGTTCAGCTGCTGGACCCAGTGAAAGAGATGCTACACACTGAACTCACACACAAACTGATAGCGACAGACGCCGCCCTCAAGGACAGCATTGCTAAGCTCGTCAACTCCAAGGTGGCCTCCCGTACAGTTTCATGTCACTTGACAGTTTACTCGAGTAACACTTGATGAGAAACTGTTGTTTAGCAGCTAAGGTTTGAAGACATTCAGCATTGCTGTGACTCAACCTGGGTTGCTGGGCTGTCTTGGTGAATGGTACTGGCCAACTGGCTGTTAATTCATAGATGATTTTCCTTCAAACTACATCAGTGAATGTGCATAAGTTATGATGATAATGTCTGATGATGTTTGTGGTTTTTAATGTTTTTTTTCAGTGTTTGGACATAACTGTTAAACAGAGACACGATGAACGTAATAATTAACCCTTTGACGCCCACTGTTGCCATATGGGTACAGCTATAATGCATTCTGTGCCAAACCGGGTTAAGCTGTCATTTATAATTTTTGACATCCGGGCACTCTGACACTCAGCCCTGAGCATCATGTGCCAGGATGTCAAAAATAACAAATGATGGCTTAACCCGGTCTGGCACAGGATGCTTTATAGCTGTACCCATATGGCAACAGTGGGCGTCAAAGGGTTAATACGTTATGCTTACTTTAAAATGTTGGGCATTATATGAATCTCTTTTACTCCATTTTGGTGTAGGAAACGATGGAGACGCTGTCACGGAGCACAGCGGCTGCTCTCCAGTCAAGTTTACAGGCAGTCAGTCGTGACATTCTGCTGCCTTCGTTTGACCGCGCTTGTCAGAACATGTTCACACAGGTCGCTGCGGTGTTCCAGACCGGAACGCAAGATTGTAAGTTGTGTTTTGTATGGTTTGCTGGTGATTTTTACTGTGGACACTGGACAGAATGGTCAGAGTGGTAATAGATGTTGATTCTCCACTCTATGCTTCACGGCTGAGCTTATGTGGTCTAACAATGACGAAGTATTACTAGTGCATCATTGCATTCTCTGGTCATCTTCCTGTATGGCTCTGAGTGCTGGGCAGTTGTCAAGAGAGATGTACTCAAGATTAATGCTCTCGATCAATGGTGTTTGAGAAAGCTGTTAGGAATCAAATGGTACCACCATGTGTGGAATGACGAGGTGAGACTGACAACCGGGCAACCACACGTTTTGGTTATTGTCCAAGCACGGCGTTTCTCCCTGCTCGGACACATTGCATGATTACCAGATGAAACAGATGCCAAGATCTTAACAGCTTCTCCTTGGAGAACTGGAGGAGACCATCAGGACGCCCTCGTACTACATGGATGAAGCTATTTGGCAAGAGCTGAAACCAGTAACCTGTCCCTGAATGAAGCAATTGACGTGGCTCAGAATCGACCACTCTGGAGACTGATGTATACGTTTGGTGAGGTTCGTTAACGTATATGCGCTATACAAATCGACGAATACTTTACTTTACAGATGTTCATAGTCTGGAGTCACACATGGAACAGCTGCGTCGTCGGCGTGACGACGCCCGTGACCCAGTGCTACATCAGCTCCGCGGAGTTCTCGAGACGTTGCAGCAGAGAGAGCAGTCAAACGACCGCCAGCAGGCTCCTTAGTGATCTCACCGACGCTCTACAGCGGACCACTGCCCAGCTAGCCAGCAACAACGGTCAGCTGGAAGCCAGCGTCATGGACAAGATTAACGAGTAAGTAACATTGACTGTGGGTCGCAGTGTTGGTTTAGTGTGTGCTTTTTGCCGTGTCTTCTGGACTGGCTTTGTCATCACCGGAATTACGCTAAAAGTGCCTTAATCTCATTGTATAAACACCTTCCTATATCAACTGTGTTTGTGATAACTTTGGCCATTCTACAACTCTATGCTCTATTGTAGGCTACATTACTGACTATAGAGACTATGTTAAATGTCCCTGAATTTGAATGACTGGTGTGCAGGGGGGGGGGGGTGCCTTCGCTCAGCCAATCACGTGAAACCAGGTTGAGTCATTTTTTCAACATTTACTGGGTCACAAAATAGCTGACCGTCTAAAACTAACTGGTTACAATGAAAAACGTGCCCAGTGCTATCTGCACTAGTCAGGGACGAATGACCATGTGACGTGGAAATGAGACTGTGTGTTATTGCAGCCATCAAGACGCGTTGATGGATCAGTTGAAGCAGATTGTTCAGCGTGAGGTCACGACCGCTCTCAACAGTCAACAGACGACACTGACCGAACGTCTCGAGATGGCTCTGCGTTCTGGCGCAGCAACACCAGTGCCGACTGCTGCTGACCCACAGCAAGCGCGGCACAACGTCAGCAAACTGCTACACCAGGGCAAGATCAATGCTGCGTTCCAGCAGGCAAGCATCGCTTCATCGGCAGTTGATTTTGTGTAGCCATTTTGATGTTGATCTGATGGTATTGAAGCGTAACAGATGCCACAATGCATTCTTTCAAGAGAGATTGCCTACTCTTTGTAACCTGATTATTAACAAGCATCTTGATCCTGTTGTAGACTGGGTTAAGGTGTCAGTTGTAATTTTTGACATCCAGGCACTCTCACGCTCAGGGCTGAGTGTCAGAGTGCCCAGATGTCAAAAATTATAAATGACGGCTTAACCCAGTCTGCCACATGGGGTACCGCGGCGGCAGCCCCACCGCCGTCAGGCCTAGCGACCCTGCCCTCTGTGGGAGCTGTCCCCTAGTCACCCCATATTATTGTAGACTAGGGGACTTGCTGTGCTTTATGTGTGTATA
>Ga0056114_1000189_pt1 | contig 17738 bp, 20 predicted proteins | sample WorMetHERISLAND1_FD_77005 | JGI IMG/M metagenome (GOLD analysis project Ga0056114, IMG submission 77005) | Marine gutless worms symbiont microbial communities from Max Planck institute for Marine Microbiology, Germany - Olavius loisae HERON... ...
CGGAACCAGAGACTCCAAAGTCACCATCTCCAGTTCCGTCTGCTGGGGTGAGCGGTTTTTAAGCATCCCACATTGAATCAAAAGCCCCCGCCAAAGGCGAGGACTTTGTCAGCGGTCTGACCCGGCAACGCGTGTTGCCGGGTTTTTTTATGGGGTATTATATACTTGATTGCGCAAATTTGAGGCCCTATACTTATTTCATAGGAAGGATGTATCATGTCTAAGAAAGCCCCAGGCAAAGCTTCCCGCAAAGGTATCTCGCTCATCGAGCTGATGGAACGGTTTCCGAACGAGGAAAGCGCCCACAGGTGGTTCGCCGAGCAAAGGTGGGGCCGCACCGGCCACTTCTGCCCGCGCTGCGGAAACTTGAAAACGAGCGAAAAGGGAACGGTCTTCTGGTGTCCCGGCTGCCGCCGTCGTTTCAGCGTCCGCACCGGCACTCCAATGGAGTGGTCGAAAATCCCGTTGCGTAAATGGGCCATCGCCATTTACCTGTCAGTCACCAGCTTGAAGGGCGTTTCGTCCATGAAACTGCACCGCGACCTCGGCATTACGCAGAAAAGCGCGTGGTTCATGGCACATCGCATCCGCGAAGCTATGATTGGCGAGTCGGGCAGATTCCTCGGACCGGCGGAGGCCGACGAAACCTACCTTGGGGGAAAGCGCAAGAATATGAGCAATCCCAAACGGAAAGAACTCGCTGGTACGGGTCGAGGCTCGGTTGGCAAGACGGCGGTTGCGGGTGTGAAGGACCGGACGACGAACAAGGTTTCGGTGCGCGTCATGGAGAAAACCGACGCGAACGTCTTGCAGGGCTTTGTCAGGGAGCACCTTGAGCCGGGAGCGACGCTCTATACGGACGAGGCGAAAGCCTACGCCGGGATGTCCGAATTCGAGCATGAGGCGGTCAGGCACTCCGTCGCCGAATATGTGCGCGGGAAGGCCCATACCAACGGCATAGAGTCCTTATGGGCCATGCTAAAACGCGGCTATGTCGGCACATATCACAAGCTCTCCCCGAAGCATTTGCAGCGGTATGTGGATGAGTTTGCGGGCCGCCATAACCTCCGCAATGCAGACACGGCGGACATGATGGCAGCACTTGTCGCGGGCATGATAGGGAAGCGGTTGCTCTACAGCGACTTGATTGCCGACAATGGACTTACCTCCGGCGCCCGCTCTTGACATGACACTGCAAACAATCATTCCGCCGACCAACATAAGCGCGGAAACGCTCGCCCGCCGCTTGCTCAATGAGGGCTGGATGGCCAATGGCCAACAGCCATTGCATCTCCGCAAGGCGGCCTTTCTCGGCAAGCTGCGCAGCACCGGCAAACTGGATTACAAACGCTACCTCGCCGCCCCGCTCCGCTACGCGGGCGGCAAGAGCCTCGCCGTGGGCATGGTCGTGGAATTGCTGCCCGACAATGTGCAGCGCATCGCCTCCCCGTTTATGGGCGGCGGCTCCGTTGAGATCGCCCTTGCCACTGAACTTGGACTGTCTGTCGCCGCATACGACGTGTTCGACATTCTATGTACTTACTGGCAAGTGCAGCTTCGGTCTCCTGTCGCGCTGGCAAAACGGCTTCGGGCGTTTTCGCCCGATCGAGAGACTTTCGCCAGCGTCAAGCACCGTCTTGAAGGCCACTGGAAGCGCGGTGAAACCTTGAATCGGCGCGAACTGGCCGCACATTATTATTTCAATTCCAACACTTCCTACGGACCACATTTCCTTGGTTGGCCGTCTGACATATACCTCAACGAAGCCCGTTATCGGAAGATGGTTGACAAGGTAGGCGCGTTCCGCGCCCCGAAGTTGGAGGTGCGGTGCGGGGATTTCGAGCAGACCATACCGCGTCACACGGATGATTTTCTTTACTGCGATCCACCTTACTATCTCGATGACGGAAGAACTTTTACCGGCATGTACCCACACCGGAACTTTCCGATTCACCACAAGGGGTTCCGTCATGACGCATTGCGCGACATTCTCCTGAATCACGAAAGCGGCTTCATTTTGTCGTATAACGACTGCCCAACAATCCGCGACTGGTATTCCGGCTGCAATATCGAGACACCGGAATGGCAATACACCTTCGGGCAGGGCGATACGCGCATCGGCGAAAACAGGCGCGAGCGGAACGGCGGATCGCACGTCAAGAAGTCCCACGAATTGCTTATCTGGCGACGCCCGCAATGAACGCGCGGCGAGCAAGCACAAGTGAGGAGGCAAGGGCATACCGGCAACAGGGGATGGATGATGCGCTGCTGTTCGCGCTCGCTATTGGGCTAAACCGGGACTACCGCCGCGACGCAAAGGCGAAAAAGGATGTAATCGATCCGGCCGGGGATGCGCATTCCGTCAAGTCCGGGCGGAAGAGGTGGCAGATATTCCTCTACGGACGCGGGCGCTTTCTCGCCGATGACGGCTTCCAGGCACTCAATGGTGTCGGCTCTCTCTTAGTCCACTGTATCGACGCTTTCCCGCCTCGCTACATCGACTATGAGGACAACAAGGAACCGGCGAAGCTGCGCCTTCAAACGCCCATGCGGGAACTGAAGGACCGATTCCAGCGCAAGGCTCTACTCCGCGCTTTCCTCCGCAAGTCCATCTTCAACGGCGGCGAGGTCCAGTATCTGACCGTGCTGCGCGACGGCGTGTTCAGCGTCTATTGGAGCGACGATGTTGTCACCGCAATGGCGGACGTCTTTGAGGTCGTGAACTCTGTTGGCCATAGGGTCGGACAATACGACGCCCAGAAGGTACTGTTCCGGCGTGACGGCAAGAATGTCGGGGAGCTCGAAATGCGGAACGATAGCGAGCAGCACTACGGTGAAGTCCGCTTCAGCATGAACCGCGAGCCGTGCCTTGCGCTCTTGGATGCGGTCGGGTTCGAGGAGCATGGCTGGTTGCCTGAAGTTCGGCTCTATGGCCGCGCCGTTCGAACCTTCGGCCAATGGAAGGTTGCGCAATCAAGTATATAATTCCCTTTTTATGCCTTATCGAGTGAAGGGGTGATCTGGCCTGCGACACCCTTCGTAACTTCTATACAATGGCACCGACCCGGTGACGCCTACTCGTGGAGACCTCACATGCGCGCCTATTTCGCTCTTTTCGCCGCCGCAGTCGTTCTTTTCACCATGAACGGCAAGGCGCTGGCGGGGTGTGACGAGGATCTGGCCGACGGCGATCTGAATGTCGCTGCCGGCATGACGGAAGCCGAGATTCGGGAAGTGATCGGTCAGGCTCGGACCGGTGGCGAGCCGGGTCAAGTCGCAACACGGCACTAGGCGCTAAAGAGCGCCCGACGCCGAGCGCCCCGTTTGAATTGCTGATTAAGAGATATCGATGACGTCGACGGAGACGGTAAACGATTGGCGGTTCCGGACCACCGTCACAGTCGCTGACTTGCCGACGCCGACTCGCTCGAGGGCTTCGGCCAGCTCGGCGATGGTCCGAACGGGCTTTCCGTCGATGGCGGCAATAACGTCCCCCACCGTGCCGTTGGTCTGATCGACGCCCCGTAATCCCGCAGAAGCAGCACTGCCGCCGGGCGCCACATCGAAAATGATGATGCCGTCAATGCCCAGGCGTGCGGCCGTCTCTTCGGACACCGTGCTGATGCCGATACCGGGGCGGACCGCCTTGCCGTTGGCGATGACCTGCGGGACGATGCGGTTGACGACGTCGACGGGCACGGCGAAACCAATTCCAGCCGACGATCCCGAGTCCGATATGATCGCCGTATTGACGCCGATGAGGCGGCCGGCTGAGTCGAGCAGGGGGCCGCCCGAGTTGCCCGGGTTGATGGCGGCGTCGGTCTGGATGACACCGGCGATCTCGCGACCCGTATCCGCCGGCAGGCGGCGGTCGAGGGCGCTGATGATGCCCGTGGTCAGGGTGCGGCTGAGGCCGAAGGGGTTGCCGATGGCCAGTACCGCCTGGCCAACCTGGAGATCGGCCGAGGTGCCGATGGGTATGGGCTGCAGGCCACCGGGCAAACGTTTCAGACGCAGGACGGCGAGATCGTAATCGGGCGCCGCGCCGATCACCGTCGCCCGGATGGCATCGCCCGATTCCAGCCGCACGGCAACTTCGGAGGCACCGGCGACCACGTGATGGTTGGTGACGATGTGGCCGGCACGGTCCCAGATGAACCCGGACCCGGCGCCGCCACCGGCTGGGCGACGGCCGAAGCCGAAACCGCCCGAGCGCGTAAAGATATAGGCGACGGAGGGCGCGATGGTCTCGAACACCTCGATGTTTTGGCGCTCGAAATCGGCCAGCGAGCCTCGCGGCGTGATCGCCCGCGGTTCGGCAACGGTGAGAAACAGATCGCGGTAGAACTGCTGGCCGACCCAAACGGTGAGCAGGACCAGAACCCAGATTACCAGGTATTTTCCAATTGAGCGTCGCATGTCTTTTCCCAAATAACCACGCCACACGCCGAAAAAAGAGTGGGGCGCCTATCCGCAGAGATAGGCGCCCCGTTCGGTCGCATCCAGTCTCGCCGGGCGGCTCCTGCCGGACGGCCTGGGGTTAGCCCTCCGGTTGGACCTGCGGCGGCTGGAGGACCGATTTAGGCCGTTCACGGCGCGGCCTTTTCACCGGGGGGACGGAACCGGCTCTGGAGGAGCGGTCCGTGTCGCCGGGGTCTTGGCGTTCGACCGGTTGACCGTCGAGCACGGCGCGCACTTCCGCGCCCGAGAGCGTCTCGTGAATGAGCAGAGCCTCGGCCAGGGCCTCCAAGGCCTCCGGGTTCTCCGACAACACTTTGCGGGCCAGGGTCTCGGCCTCTTCGATGATGCGCCTGACCTCGTTATCGATCAACCTGGCGGTGTCGTCGGACACGTTCTGGGTTTGCGAGATCGATCGGCCGAGGAAGACCTGTTCCTCGTTTTCGCTGTAGCGCAGCCGGCCAAGGATATCGCTCATACCCCATTCGGTGACCATGCGCCGGGCCAGGCCGGTCGCCTGCTGGATATCGTTGCCGGCCCCCGTCGTGACATTCTCGGGCCCGAAGACAAGTTCCTCGGCGACGCGGCCGCCGAACATCATGGCCAGACGCGCCTCCAGTTCGCTCTTGGAGTACGTGTAGCGATCCCGTTCCGGCAGGTTCATGGTGACGCCCAGCGCCCGGCCGCGCGGAATGATCGTCACCTTGTGCAGCGGATCGTTGCCAGGGACGAACAGGCCGACGAGGGCGTGGCCGGCCTCGTGATAGGCGGTCAGGCGCTTCTCGTCCTCGGTCATGACCATGGAGCGGCGTTCGGCCCCCATCATCACCTTGTCCTTGGCCGCCTCGAAATCGGCCATGGCGACGATCCGCCGTCCGGCGCGCGCTGCCAGCAGAGCCGCCTCGTTGACCAGATTGGCCAGATCGGCGCCGGAGAAACCGGGCGTGCCCCGCGCGATGACCCGCGGTTCCACGTCCCCGGCCAGCGGCACGTCGCGCATGTGGACCTGCAGGATCTGTTCGCGGCCGAGGACGTCCGGGTTGGGCACGACAACCTGGCGGTCGAAACGGCCGGGACGGAGCAGAGCCGGATCGAGAACGTCCGGGCGGTTGGTGGCGGCAACCAGGATGACACCTTCCGTTGCCTCGAAGCCGTCCATCTCGACGAGCAACTGGTTGAGAGTCTGTTCGCGCTCGTCATGGCCGCCACCGAGGCCGGCGCCGCGGCTGCGGCCGACGGCGTCGATCTCGTCGATGAAGACGATGCAGGGTGCATTCTTCTTGCCCTGCTCGAACATGTCGCGGACCCGAGACGCACCGACGCCGACGAACATCTCGACGAAGTCGGAGCCGGAGATGGTGAAGAAGGGCACGTTGGCCTCGCCCGTGCCCGGCGGGCCGACGAGGAGCACGCCCTTGGGGATGCGGCCGCCCAGGCGGGTGAACTTGTCGGGATCGCCAAGAAAATCGACGATTTCTTCCAACTCCTGCTTGGCCTCGTCGATACCGGCGACGTCGGCGAAGGTGACGCGTTTGGTGTCCTGATTAAGGATCTTGGCCTTGCTCTTGGCAAAGCCCATGACGCCGCCCGGGCCACCGCCCTGCATCCGGCGCATGACGAAGACCCAGGCGCCAATCAGCAACAGGATCGGGAACACAGAGATGAACAGAGAGGCCAGAAAACTCGGTTGCGGTTCCGGCGTCGCCGTGATGCGAACACCGTTGGTGGTTAACCGGTCGACGATGTCCGTACCCGAGGGAACGAAGGTGCGGAACGGCTGGCCACCCTGATAGATGCCAAGGATCTCCTGGCCGCGAATGGTCACCGCATCGATCCGGCCGGCATCGACCTCCACGAGGAAATCGGAGAACGGCATCTCGCTCGACCGGCCTCCCGTCGGGCTCAACATCGGCCCGAGCAGCACTATCGTCATCAGCACAGCAGCGACCAGCAAAACGGTTCTATCGTTGATCTTCATCTTTCATAACCCTTCCGTTAAACAGTCGCGCCCCTGCGCGACGCACATCCACACTGTCTTTTCACTTATCTCTTACGCAAAAAACCCCTTTCTGGATCGCCGGGTGCCCGCCTCTTTCGAGTTATTCCAAAAAGAGCGTATTGCAAGGCTGCCTGCCGGTACATTCGACAAAGGGGGCAGTCGGTCACCAAAGTTTGAAGTGATCTGCCAGCAACTCAGATACGTATCAACCTCACAACGCCACGAGCCGCGTTGAGCGGCGCAGACAATGAAAGGGCAGTTCAGTGCTGGAAAAAGACAACCTAACCATCGGATATCTGACCAAGGTGCTCGCCAGCGGTGCGGCTGTTGGCCTGGCTTTCGTCGCCGCCATCATGTGGTTTGATTTCGTCGCCATCGCCTCGATGATCGAAAATTCCCGCGGCGGTGCCGTTCTCGCCTCGTTTTTCATTGTCGGATCAATCGTCAAGGGGGCCGTATTCGCGTTTGCCCTGGCAGTCGCCGATCTCGATCGCCGCGACCGGCGAACGGCGGCGGTAGCTGCATCGCCGGCTACGGTCGGAGCGTGACCCTCTCTTTAATCGAAAGGTACAGAGAAATGATTAGCCAAACCTATGCCACCATCATGGACGCCAACCTGAACCCCTTACGACACCTGCCGAAGATCGTCCGTTTCCAGATCATGTCGGTACTCGCCCTCATGTGGTCGATCGTGTTCTGCACGTGGACCGGATTGATGATGTACGTCGGGCCCTCCATGGCCGTACACGCCGTGCTGTTGATTGGCGTCTTTTTCACGGCCGACGTGTTTCGCCGGACCCGCACCGGACGTCCCTTGGATCATCGCCAGATGTATCGCGACGACAAGGACGGTTGCGCCCGCTACGACGACCTGTGGGGCGCGTGACGCCCAAACGGTTGCCAACCCATTTTTAGGACAAGGAGTTTCCAATGAAGATCACACTTATGCTGGCCACTTCGGCCGCCGTCGCCCTGGGCGCCTGTTCGTCATCGAGCGAAAACGATCATGCCGGCAAGTATGACAAGGCCGCGCAGGCTCACCTAATGGCCGCTCACCACTCGGTCGAACATATGGGAGCATGGTTTTTCGCCGAGATGGATGCCGACGAGAATGGTATTGTCACCCCGGCCGAACGCGAGGCTTCCGCCCATAGCGAGTGGTTCTTCGATTTTTCGAAGGTCGATCTCAACGGGGATGGCGAGTTGACCAAGGACGAATACATTAAGGCGCTCCGAATCCATCACTCAACCAGCCCCGCGCAGGAAACGTGAGCGGAGCTTGATCAAACGGTATCTCGACGGTCTGGACCGGGCCCTGTTTTCGGACGGGCCCGGTGCCTTCATCGCTCTCGCCCTGGCCTGTGCCTTGTGGGCAATCGAACTGGTGGCCAATATACGGGGTGATTCAGGTTGGGCCTATTGGGCCCACTTACTGACCGTCGGTCCTCTATGGTCTTTCCTGTTCTTGCTTCTGTTACGCGGCCTTTGGCGGCGCAGACGTTCCTGTCTTCGCAACGACCCGGGCCACTCCTAGAACTACATGAGTCACGATCCCGAACCCCTTGACGAGACCCTGGTCGTCATCCTCGGCGACCAGCTTTCGCCGTCGCTCGCGGCGTTGAAGGCGGCGGTTCCCGGGCGCGATCGCGTCCTCATGGCGGAAGTGATGGCGAAAGCCACCTATGTCCGTCATCACAAGAAAAAGATCGCCTTTCTGTTTTCGGCCATGCGTCACTTCTCCCGAGATCTGCGCGCGGCCGGCTGGAACATCGACTACGTGGAGATCGATGATCCACGGAACTCGGGCTCGATTGCCGGCGAGATCGAACGTGCGGTCGATGATTTCCGGCCGGAACGGGTTGTCGTTACGGAACCGGGGGAGTGGCGTCTCCGAAACGAGCTCGAGCAGGTTGGTGCCCGTCTCGCCATCCCACTCGACATTCTAGAAGACGATCGTTTTCTGTGTTCTCACGCCGAATTTTCCGATTGGGCCGCGGGCCGCAAACAGCTTCGCATGGAGTATTTTTATCGCGAAATGCGACGGAAAACCGGCCTGTTGATGAGCGGCGACAAGCCGTTGGGCGGTCAATGGAACTTCGATCGAGAGAACCGGAAACCGCCGCCGGAACACGCGATTGCGACTGCCCCCCTTCGTTACCAGCCGGATGGGTTGACCCAACGCGTCATATCCGTCGTTGGCGCGCGGTTTGCCGATCATTTCGGTGATATCGAACCCTTCTGGTTCGCCGTCACGACCGATCAGGCGCAGGCCGCCTTAGACCACTTCGTCGATACGGCCTTACCCAATTTCGGCCATTATCAGGATGCCATGCTCTCCGGCGAAAAATATCTCTATCACGGGGTCATCTCGCATTACATCAATGCTGGGCTTCTCGATCCGCTCGACGTCTGTCGAAAGGCCGAAGCCGCATACGTCGCCGGACAGGTGCCGCTCAACGCTGCCGAGGGGTTCATTCGCCAGATCATCGGCTGGCGGGAGTACGTGCGCGGCATCTATTGGATGTTCATGCCCGATTACCTGGAGAACAACCATCTGAGTGCCGAACGCCCCCTGCCGTCCTTCTACTGGACCGGTAACACGGACATGGACTGCCTCAAGGCGGCAATCACGCAAACCCGCGAGGAGGCCTACGCCCACCATATCCAGCGCCTGATGGTGACCGGCAACTTCGCCATGCTCGCCAGCATCGACCCGAAGGAGGTGCACGCCTGGTACCTGGCCGTCTATGCCGACGCCTACGAATGGGTGGAACTGCCCAATACGCTCGGCATGAGCCAATTCGCCGACGGTGGCCTGCTGGCCTCCAAGCCCTATGCGGCGAGCGGTAGCTACATCAATCGGATGTCGGACTACTGTTCTGGCTGCCGGTACGACGTCAAACGGAAGACCGGTCCGGGGGCTTGTCCCTTGAATGCCCTATACTGGGACTTTCTGGTTCGGAACGAGGATAAATTGCGGGGCAACCCGCGGCTCGGACCCGTATATAGGAACTGGGACCGCATGAGCGCCGACAAGCAAGCCGAATACCGCGACAGCGCTGCGCGAACACTGGCGGCGCTCGACGGCGCCGAGGAGGAAGTGAGGGCCGCCCAATGACGACCATCGTCTGGTTCCGTCAGGACCTGCGCCTCGCCGACAACCCGGCCCTTTTCCACGCGGCGGCGCAAGGCCCGGTTGTTCCCGTCTATATCCTCGATGAGGGCGCTGAGCGTGATGACGCGCCGCGGCCGCTCGGTGGCGCCAGCCGCTGGTGGCTGCACAACAGTCTTGCCGCTCTCGACCGGAGCCTGGGTGGCTTGCTGCTGATGCGCGGCGACCCGTCCACCATCCTGAGGGACCTGGCAGCACAAACGGGGGCCGGCGCCGTCCACTGGAACCGCTGCTACGAACCGCAGTCGGTCGCCCGTGACAAGGCGCTGAAGGTCTCTTTGCGTGGCGACGGCCTCGACGTGCGCAGTTTCAACGGGGCCTTGCTGCACGAGCCCTGGGAGATCGAGACCGGCGGCGGCGGCCCGTTCAAGGTGTTCTCGCCATTTTGGCGGGCTGCCCTGAAGCACCCGGTTGCGGCACCGCTCCCCGCGCCTTCGTTGACGCGCGCCGAGGGCGGTGTCTCCGGCGACACCCTGGATTCCTGGGATCTTCTGCCGAAGAGGCCCGATTGGGCGGCCGGCTGGCCGGACCAATGGCAGCCGGGTGAGGCCGGCGCCCGGGCCCGTCTGGAAGCGTTTCTCGCCGACGGGGTCGGCGGTTACGGCAGCCTCCGTGACCGCCCCGACTTACCGAATGTGTCCCGGTTGTCGCCGCATCTCCATTTCGGTGAGATCTCACCCCGGCAGATCTGGGCCCGTGTGGACATCGAGGCGCAATCCCGCCCGGAATTGCATAAGGACCTCGACAAGTTTCTAAGCGAATTGGGTTGGCGGGAATTTTCCCATCATCTTCTCTATCACTTCCCATCGTTGCCACAGGACAATTGGCGCCAGGCCTTCGACGCCTACCCATGGCGCGAAAGCGATGACGATCTTCACGCTTGGCACTGCGGCATGACCGGTTATCCCTTCGTTGACGCCGGGCTCCGCGAACTCTGGCAGACCGGTTACATGCACAACCGAGTTCGCATGGTGGCGGCGAGTTTTCTGGTCAAGCACCTGCGCATCCACTGGCACCACGGCGAAGCCTGGTTCTGGGATACGCTGGTCGATGCCGACATGGCCAACAATGCCGCAAGCTGGCAATGGGTGGCGGGCAGCGGCGCCGACGCGGCACCCTATTTCCGTATCTTCAATCCCGTCGCCCAAGGCCGCAAGTTCGACCCGGACGGAGCCTATGTCAGGCGCTGGTGCCCTGAACTGGCCGGCCTCGGCAACGACATTATCCACGCTCCCTTCGACGCGCCCCCGGAAACACTGGCCAAGGCGGGCGTCCGCTTGGGCATCACCTATCCGAAGCCGATCGTCGAGCATGCGACCGCCCGCGCCCTGGCCCTCGACGGCTATAACGCCGTCAAAGCGGTCAACGCAAACACCTGATCCCGAAAGAAGTACGGTCGCAGCCTTTGGCCGTGTTTCCATCACCGTGAATGCCCCCTATTGTATGCAGGTCGGAAACGAGCACGTGTTGATGTTGCCAAGAGGGGATCGATTTCATGCCGGAAGGTGGACACGGTGATCTGTCAAAAGCGGACCTGCTGACCGAGGACGAGCGCAATCAAAGCGTCGTCATTGCCGACCCGTCGCGGCCTGATATGCCGGTGATTTTCGTCAGCGATGAGTTCGAGACGCAAACGGGATATCCACCGGAGGAGGTCCTTGGCCGCAACTGCCGATTTCTGCAGGGTCCAGATACCGACGCGGCGGCGGTCAAGGCGATCCGCGAAGCCGTATCGGCCGAACAACTGATCGAGATCGACATCCTCAACTACCGCAAGGACGGCACGCCCTTCTGGAACCGCTTGCGCATCCGGCCGCTCTTCGATGACGGCGGGAAATTGCTCTATTTCGCCGGCGCGCAAAACCCCGTCGCCGAGCCGGCAAAGGGGTCATGATCCGGCCTATTTAAACGCCTCGGCTCAAACCCTCAGTCTTTCGGCGACGGCATCCGCCATCGCCAAACCGCTTTCGTAGGCGCATTCAACGCGCGCGCCGAAGGCCCAGTCGCCGCCGAACAACAAGGTCTGATCCTCCGAGGCCGCGAAGGGGCGACCGAGGGCAACGGTGGTGCGGGCGTACCGCCACCGGTGAGCCATAACGCGTTCAATCGCGGGCAACCGCGAAGGCAGGGCTTCGGCCAAGCGCTCGATCAGTGCGGCGGCAACGAATTCCGGGGACGCTTCGAGATATCGCACACTCCAATCGGCGTCGGCATGCAAGACCCAGCTATCGTGGGAGGTGTCGCGCCCGGGACGCGAGGCGCTGCGACAGAACCATGCCAAATTGTGATGGTCGGAACGCCAGACGTCGAATCCAGATTCGAGAGGCGTTTGGAACGTCAACATCAGGGCCCAACACGGCGCCATCTCGACTCTGTCGAGGCTGGCCAGAACCGCCGCCTCGCCCTCAACAAGGGGCCTGACTTGCGGCGCCGGAATCGTGCATACGACGGCATCGAAGGTCTGAGGGTCGTCCCCGGAACCGAATTCTAGGCGCCAACCGTCCCCGTCCCCAGTGATCGAAGTGACTTTCGTTTGCTGGTGAACCGGTAGGCCCTCGGCGATCGGCGCGATCAGTTTGTTCATGGTCGCGGTCCCAACCATCCATTCGCCCGGCGAAAGCGCCTCAACATTCGACATGATCGGGCGCCATTGGCTGGCCGCCTTGACGGCCACAGCATTCCCCAACATAGAACGGAATCGGTCGCTGCGCGCCGTCACGTACTGCGCACCGTGGTTGAAAGTCGAACCGTCGCTGGTCCGCCGCGTTGCCAACCGACCACCGAGACCGCGGCTTTTTTCGAAGACGGTCACGCCGAACCCCCGATCCGCCAATTGGCGAGCCGCGGTCAATCCCGTCATTCCGGCGCCGATTACCGCGATGCGGTGGGAAGATGGTGATTTCTGGAGCAAGGAAACAATCTCCACGCAGCCGAAGTGATCCGTATTGACGGAAATACGTAAGAGAAAGAGAGATGGATGACCGACGACCACCATGCGAACCGCGGGAGCTAGAGACAAATGCAACTGAAAGACCGATTGGACCAACCGTGGGGCTATTCCCCGACGGTCGACCCGGACGAGATCGCCCGCTTTGACGCGCTGGCCGACGAATGGTGGAACCCGGCGGGTAAGTTCCGGATGGTCCACGCCTTCAACGAAGTCCGGTGCGATTTCATCTTCGATCGCGTCGCCAGGCACTTCTACCGGGACAAAAACTCCGGCGGTTTCCTGAGCGGTTTGAACATCCTCGACGTCGGTTGCGGTGCCGGCCTGGCGGCGTGCTGATCATCGCCACGATCAACCGCACGTTCCAGTCGTGGGTCAAGGCCATCGTCGGCGCCGAATACGTGCTACGCTGGTTGCCTGTCGGTACCCACGATTGGCGGCGGTTTCTAAAACCGCAGGAGATCCAGCGTATGGTCGCCCCACATGGCCTGGAAAAGCGCGAGGTCTCTGGGGTCCTTTACAATCCCGTGGTCAATCGATGGCGCGTTGGCACCGACACGAGCGTCAATTACATGCTCGTAGCCACCCGTCCCTAAACCCTCGTCCTCTCAGAAAACGGTGAAGCGCAGCATTACGGCCAATACACCGAGAAGCTGGGCGCCGTTGATCCAAACCGACACCCGATGGAGGCGGTTGAAACGATCTTTCGCCGCCGAATCGCCCTCTTTGGCAAGATCGCGTTGGATGTTGATGCGCGGCATAATCTGTTGACGCGAAACGTAAGCGCCAAGTGCGGCGGCAATGAGGATCGCCGCATCCACCGGGCGGACCAAGACGAAGGACGCGGCCCCGAGCGAAAACAGCAGGCCGATCACGATGTAATACCAGGGGAAGACCTGGCGGATGAAGGCGCCGGCCGTGGCCGCCTCGAGTTTGATGAAGATGAGCGGCGCCATGACGGCCGAGAAAAAGGCCATGGAGCCGAACAGGGCGGCCGTTGCCAGCAGTCCCAATGTGTCGAGTGCCACAATCATTGTTCACCATCCCATGGTGCCGGGCGGGCCTTTGAAGGGACCAACGATGCTGGACGTGATCCAGCCGCCGTAAAAATCACCTTCCTGCGCTTCGACCCGCTCGTCGCCGACCCAGCAGGCATCGACCCTTGATGCGTAAAAGGCCAGATAACCCTTGATCTCGGCAAAAGACCCGGTCGGCGCCGCATAGCTCCAGGCCGCCCGTTCCGACCGGTGATCGCCCACGGCGAGAGACCAGTATTCGGCCATGCCCTTGAATTCGCAAATCGACCGCCCGGTCGCCGGAACGAGAAACTGTCGACGCACATCCGACGGCGGCAGGTAATAGACCGGCGGGTGACTGGTTTCCAGTATCCGGTATCCGCCCGTCGTGTCGGCGATGGTCTCGCCAGCGAATATCACGCGTAACCGGTCGGGGACTCTCTCAATGCGCGGCGATCTGGGATAATCCCAAACCGACTCCTGGCCGGGTCCCGGCTCAAGTCGTCGCGATTTGCGTAACATCCTCGCGCTCGGGGGCGCCTTCTGCGCCGGCTACCTGTTCCTGTTCTATAGAGAACTGGCACAGCGGCCCGGTCTGCCGACGCAAATGGACGTCATTGTTGCCATCTGCGGTATCCTGTTCATTCTCGAGGCGACGCGCCGGGCATTGGGCCCACCCTTGATGGTCGTCGCCATCATCTTCCTGCTCTACGTGTTTCTCGGCGACAAAGCGCCAGAAGTTGTCAGCTGGAAGGGAGCTTCCTTCAACAAGGCCATGTCGCACTTCTACCTGACCACTGAGGGTGTGTTCGGTATCGCGCTCGGGGTGTCGACGTCGATGGTCTTCCTGTTCGTGCTTTTCGGCTCGCTTCTCGAAAAGGCCGGCGCCGGCAACTATTTCATCCGCGTCGCCTTCGCCCTCATGGGACACATGCGAGGCGGACCGGCCAAGGCCGCCGTCGTCTCGTCGGGCATGACCGGTCTCGTTTCCGGTTCGGCCATCGCCAACGTGGTGACGACGGGCACCTTTACCATCCCGTTGATGAAGAAGGTCGGATTCCCGGCCGAGAAGGCGGGCGCCGTCGAAGTGGCCTCATCGACCAACGGTCAGTTGACGCCGCCGATCATGGGAGCGGTGGCCTTCCTGATGGTCGAGTACGTGGGTATCACCTACGTCGAGGTCATCAAGCATGCGGCCCTGCCGGCGCTGATCTCCTACGTGGCGCTGGTCTACATCGTCCACCTGGAGGCCGTAAAGGCCGACCTCAAAGGTCTGCCCAGGCGCTCGCCGCCCAACTTCGTGCGCAGTCTCGGCATGTTCCTGGCCACTTTCATCGGTCTTGCGGTCCTTTGCGTTGTTTCCTATTACGGCCTTGGCTGGATGAAGGGAGCCTTCGGTGGGCTGACACCTTGGATTGCCGCCGTCATCGTGGCTGCCGCTTATGTCGGCCTGGTCAAGTATGCGACCAGATTCCCGAAACTGGATACGTCCTTCGAGATCGTCGAGCTGCCGGAACCGGGCCCGACCATCAAGGCCGGCCTCTATTACCTGCTGCCGGTCTTCGTGCTGGTCTGGTGCCTGACCGTCGAGCGCCTGTCGCCGGGTCTATCGGCCTTTTGGGCGACGGTATTCATGCTGTTCATTCTGCTCACCCAGAAACCGCTCAAGGACCTGTTCCACGAAACCGGTGAAACGGTGGCCACGGGATTGCGCCACGGCGTTGCGGACATGCTCGAAGGCATGATCAGCGGTGCGCGCAACATGATCGGCATCGGCGTCGCAACAGCGGCGGCCGGCATGGTCGTCGGCACCGTGACCCTGACCGGCGTCGGCTTGGTTATGGCCGAGTTCGTCGAGTTCATCTCGGGTGGTTACGTGCTCCTGATGCTCTTTTTCACGGCGATCCTCAGCCTGATCCTGGGTATGGGCCTGCCGACGACGGCCAACTACATCGTCGTTTCGTCACTTATGGCGCCGGTTATCGCCACAGTCGGTGCGGAACAGGGTCTTATCGTGCCGTTGATCGCGGTTCACATGTTCGTCTTCTATTTCGGAATCCTGGCCGACGATACTCCACCCGTGGCCATGGCCGCCTTTGCGGCGGCCGCCATCTCGGGAGGCGATCCGATTCGTACCGGTCTACAGGGATTTGCCTACGATATTCGGACCGCGATCCTGCCGTTCCTGTTCATCTTCAATACGGAACTGCTGATGATCGGGGTCGAGACCTGGTACCACTTGCTGATCACGATCATCACGGCGGTCACGGCCATGCTGTTGTTCGCGGCGGCGACCCAGGGTTTCTTCATCGCCCGATGCAAGGCCTGGGAAGTGGTGGCGCTGCTGCTCGTCGCCTTCACTCTGTTCCGGCCGGGATACTGGATGGACCAGATGATCCCGCCGCTGGTCGAAGCGCCGGCGACTAACCTCTACGAGGTTGCGGGATCGCTACCGGAGAACGCCCAGATCCGTGTCCGCGTGCTCGGCGTCGATTTCGACGAGAAACAAGTCGACAAGACCGTCATGTTGCCGGTCGGGGCGGCCGGGGACGGTAAATCCCGGCTGTCGCAAGCCGCCGGCCTGGAGTTGCGCGAGGAAGAAGGCAAACTCGTCATCGACATGGTGCAGTTCGGCGGTGCCGCCGACAAACAGGGTCTCGGCGAACTGGACACCGGTGAAATCGCCAACGTCATCATGGCCTCGGATCGTCCGGCCAAGCAGTGGTTGTATATTCCCGCACTGCTGTTGCTGGCCCTGGTCATCATTCTACAGCGCGGTCGGAAGCGTAAACTCGAAGCGGTCACGGCGTAAGGAGAGAGACCATGTACAAGAACGTCCTGTTGTCCGTCGACCTCGGCCAGGAAAGCTCCTGGAAAAAAGCACTACCGACGGCGGTCCAGCTCTGTCAGACCTCAAGCGCAACGCTTCACGTAATGACCGTGGTGCCCGATTTCGGCATGAGCATCATCGGTCAGTATTTCCCGGAAGGTTACGAGAAGGAAGTGGCCAACAAGGTGATGGAGCAACTCCGTTCCTTCGTCGGCGAACATGTTCCTGACGACGTGCCGGTCCAGCACATCGTGGGCGAGGGCAACGTCTATGAGACCATCCTCAAGATGGCGGGCAAAATCGGATGCGACCTCATCGTAATGGCGTCACACCGTCCGGAACTTCAGGATTATCTACTGGGACCCAACGCGGCGCGCGTCGTTCGCCACGCCAAGTGCTCGGTGCTGGTCGTCCGCGGCCAGTAACGCAGCTCTATCACCCAAAGAAAAACCGCCGCTCCTTTCGGGGCGGCGGTTTCGATTCCGAACCGGAGAAATCAGGTCATTTGCCGCCGCTTTTCAGGTAGGCGATGATCGCCTTGCGATCCTTTTCCTTCTTGAGCCCGGCGAAAGCCATCTTGGTTTTCTTGACCAGCCCCTTCGGTTTTTTCAGGTATTTGTCGAGGGTCGCCTCGTCCCAGGTTAGCCCCGACGCCTTCATTGCCTTCGAATACTTGTAGCCTTTGACGGCAGCGGCCGGCTGGCCGACGATGCCGTGCAGGTTGGGGCCGACCTTGTTCTTGCCGCCTTCCTTGATGGTGTGGCAGGCCTTGCATTTTTTCCAGACCTTTTCGCCATGGCCGTCGGCCATCGCCTCGCTGGCAGCCATGCCCGAAAGGGCCAACGTCATACCCATCACGGCAACGCCGGCCGCCTTCTTAATCGTGATCATTAGTGTCCTCCGATCTGGTTCGATAGCAAAAAAAACGGGCACCATTTCGCCCGACGAATTCCTTGGCCCATCTGATACCCTTATCGGAGGGCCGAATTCAACCCCATTCAACGAAGGGGCGTTCGAAATATCATCCGCGGCCACCAATGCTGAGCTTGGAATTTGGCCGATTTGTGGCGAGGCCGGACTTTAGGTGGGGTCGGCGAGGTCGCGCCAGATCGCGTATTCCTCACGGAAACGGCTTAACGACTGCCAGACCTTGGCAAACGTCCGGTCGGCCTCACTCTGTTCGGCAATGACGTCACGTGATTGTAAACTTGACATACGTAATCAAATTCGCGAACTTTTCTCCCATAGTGATTGGAAGGTTTCGCGATGGAAGTTTCGTTTCGTCACGGCCTCACTTATGAGACCGAAAGCATTAC
>Ga0056114_1000190_pt1 | contig 17723 bp, 4 predicted proteins | sample WorMetHERISLAND1_FD_77005 | JGI IMG/M metagenome (GOLD analysis project Ga0056114, IMG submission 77005) | Marine gutless worms symbiont microbial communities from Max Planck institute for Marine Microbiology, Germany - Olavius loisae HERON... ...
GTCGTCGCCGCCACAAAGTGCTCCATCAAACGATCACGCTTCCAACCACTGAGCCGGCTTCTTCTCGCATACATCCTGCAATCCTAGCCCAAGCATCTCGCTTAGCTAGGACAGCCCCTAGAAGAAACCGGCGTCGTTGAGTACGCTGCCCGTGCCGAAACTGAAGATCTCCTGGCGGTCGCCCGTATAGGACGTCTTGATCCAGGCCTCGATCGTGAAATTGGAGGACCCGGTGGCGAAAGCCGCATCGGTGCCGAGATCGATATAATCGCCGGTGCCGTCGAAGGACATGGCGAAGTTGTCGACCAGGGCCGGCGCCTTGCCGACGCTCACCGACACCGTCTCGTCGTCGATGCCCGAGGTGGCGCCGGTGGCGCGGAGCGTGAAGCTGTCTGTCCCCTGATAGTCGGCGGTCGGCGTATAGGTCCAATGGCCGGTCGAACTGTCGAGGTCGACGGTGCCGTTCTGCGGACTGCCGACCACCGTGTAGGTCGCCGTGCCCGAAACGTCCGTCGCGGTCATCTTGCCGGACGCGCTGGTGTCCTCGGCGATCTCGATGAGGCTGCCCTGGATGTCCGGCGCGGTCGAGGCCCAGGCCGCCGATCCGGCGATGGTGCCGGTATTCGCATTGTTCGACGAATCGGCGACGCTGGTACCCGTTCCCTCATCCAGTTTCCAGTAGGCGGAGAGCCCGGTCTCCGTACCGGCAAGCTCGTGCGTCATGTAGTCCTTGATCTGGGCCGTCGACAGGGCCGTTGACCAGACGCTGACCTCGGCCATCTGGCCGTCGAAATAGCGGGCGGAGCCGGTCGAACCGAGCCTGAAGTTGGCGCCGCCTGGGACCGTGTTGATGGTGTCGTTTTCGTCCTGGTGAAGGTCGACGACCGTCTCCAAGAGCACACCGTCCTGGTAGACCTTGAGATCGCGCAGCTTGCTGCCGCCGCTCGGCAGGACGACAGCATCGTGGTGCCACTGACCGTCATCGGTCGCTGTCAACGGCTGGAAGGTGATGGCGCCGTCGCCGATGTCGACGGTGACACCGTTGGTACCGGTGGCATCGTTCCAGCTGTTCAGGCCGAGGACAAAGTTGCCGAGGCTGCCGCCGCCATAGCGGAAGAATTCCTGGCCGGCGCTCGACGAGGTCTTGGCCCACAGCATGATGGTGCGCTGGTCAGCCCCGGCTGGACCGATGCCGCTGGAGAAGTTGACCGTGTCGTCGGTGCCGTCGAAGGTAAGCGCCGTACCGAGATGGTTGACGAAGAAGGGGTCGCCCGAGCCGGAGTCGACGATGGTGGCGTTGTTTCTCAGCGTGCCGTTTTGCGAGCTCACCGTGTTATCGTAGACCGTGGTGCCGGAGACATCGTCGAAGGTGTACTGTATGAGCAGGCCTGAAGTGTCGTAGTCGTAACTCTGGCTCATGCCTTCGCGGACCTCTGCCGCCGTGCGCGCCGTCGACCAGACCCGGACGTTGTTCATCTGGCCGTCGAAAGGTATCCCGCCGTTGTCCGAGCCGGCGGCGAAATTGATTGTTGTGCCGGCGTGGATCGTGAAATCGGTCACCGTTCCGCTGGCCACGCTCTCCCCGTTGAGGTAGAGGGTCGCCGTGTCTGTCGCCGTGTCGTATGTGGCCGCGATGTGGTACCAGACATCGGCGTCGATGACCTTGCTCGTCGTACCGATCACCGAGCCGTGGCTGCCGTCATCGTCCTGGAGCCAGAAATAAAGCTTGCCGGCGGCATTCTTGTAAGCACGAACCGCGGATTGTCCTTTCCGGCGACGCCGCCGTCGCCCGCCGTCGCCAGGGCCATGAAATTATCCTGGGTCTCGGCACGGTCGAAATTCACCCAAGCTTCCATCGTAACGGCACTGGGAATGGCGCCGGCGCCGATCGTCGTGATGACATCGTCGTCAGTGGTGCTGCCATTGACGTCGTTGATATCGAGGATGTTGCCGGTGACGCCGCCGAGCGGCTTCGGCATCTCGTTGACCGGCGCCGTCTCGCTCTTCTCGACGGTGGCGCCGTTGGTCCGCGTGCCGTTGAGCGCCGTCGTGCCCTGTTCGTTGATGACCGTGCCGGTTGACCCCGTCGCGTCGCGGTCGAAGGAATAGGCGGCGACCAGGTTGGGCGATGGGCCTTCGATGGCTTGGTTCATGTTGTCTCGGATTTCAGCCGCCGTCCGCGCGTCGTTCCAAAAACGCACCTCGTCGATCTGGCCGTTGAAGTACTCCTGCAGGTTGGTCGACTGAGTACCGATACGGGCTCCTGTCCCGGTGATATTAATGCTGTTGAAAGCGCTATCAGTAGCGGATCCGTCAGCGACACCGTCAATGTAAAGCTGGACGTTGGTCGATCCGTCGTGGACGACGGCGACATGATGCCATTTGCCGTCGGTGACGGTGGCGGTCGACTGGGCACGGGTGCCAATGCCACGAAACTGGAAATGGAGTTGGTTCGTGTCGTCATCGACGAATAGGAAACTCTCTTGGAAGTTAGTGGCGTTGCCGACCGACAGGATGGTCTGGAAAACACCGGTCGTCGACGTCTTGATCCAGGCCTCATAGGTAAAGGCGCCGGTCCCGGTCGCCAGGTTGCCCGACGACCCCAGGTCGACATACTGGCTGCTGGCGCTGCTCAGCGTCAGCACGCCCGAAGAGGGTCCGGGACCGTTGAGCGCCCCATGACCGGCATTCGACGTCGCGTCATGGACGATGCCGCCCTTGACGTCGTCCATGGTGTAATGGGCGACCAGGTTGGCCTGGGTCGATGAGATCTGTTCGTCCTTGTTGTCGGAGATCTGCTGGGCGGTGCGCAGGGTATTCCAGATGCGCACCTCGTCGATCATGCCCTTAAAGTACGTGTTGTCGGAACTGACGACGCCGCCGATGAAGGCGCCGTGGCCCTGGGTCAGGTTGATGGCGTTGCCCGTGAATGTCTTGCTGCCCTCGGCCGTGCCGTCGACATAGAGCGTCGCGATCTTGCTCGACGCGTTCATGGTCAGGGCCACGTGATGCCAGTTGCCGTCGTTGACGCTGGTCGTGCTCGCCGTTCCGCCCTGGTAGGGCAGGTCGACCTGCAGCTTGCCGGCGTCGTTGACGAAGAAGAAGGCCGTCTCGTTCTGGGCGTGGCTGCCGATGGAGATGATGTCCTGGCGCAAACCCGAATGAGACGTGTTGATCCAGGCCTCCCAGGTGAAATTCGACGTGCCCGTGTAGACGCTGGTCGCCCCGGTTATGTCGACGTAGTCGTTGACGCCGTCGAACTGCAAGGCGCCGGCGTGGACGGCGCTCTCGGCATCCGCCGTGATGGTGACGGTCACCGTTTCCGTATCGGTCAGGCCGCCGCCCGACGCCCTGACCGAGAAGGTCTGGGTACCGGCGTAGTTTTCCGGCGGCGTATAGGTCCATTGGCCGGAGGTGCTGTCGATGACCACCGAACCCAGGGTCGGGTTCGAGGTGATGTCGTAGCTGGCGGTGCCGGTGACGTCGTTGGACGTCATGGTACCCGTCGCCGTCTCACCCTCGGTAATGGTGATGGCGGTACCCAGGACCGTGTTGCCGACATCGACGATGGTGGCGCCCGAAACCGTGCCGTTGTTGGCGGTACCGGCGGTATCGGCGAGGGTCGAGCCGCTGACTTCGTCCATGGGGTAGTTGATGATCAGCTCGCCGTTCTCGTTGCCGGTCAGGGTCTCATTATAGTTGGCCTTGATCTCGTCGCCGGTACGCGCCGTCTGCCAGATGCGGAAGTCGCTCATCTGACCGTCGAGGTAGCGCGTCGTGTTCGTGGCGTGACCACCGATCACCGTCGAATCGTCGAGGCGGACGGCGTAGGACGTGGTGTAGGTGACCGTATCGGCCAAGTCGCCGTCGAGATAGAGCCGAAGCTCCTTGGCGTCCGTGTCGCGGACGATGGCGATGTGCTGCCACTTGTTGAGATCGCCGGTGAAATCATGGTCGAAGTAATTCTCGTTTCCGAATTCGCCCCACTTCAGTTGCTTCCTGCCGCTGACCGTTTCCCACTGCACGTGAAGATCGCCGTTCGCGCTCCAATCCAAGTTCGCAATCAGCTGCTTGTGGACACCGCTAGTCGACAGGGTATCGAGATGGAGCCAGGTCTCGATGGTCATGTTGGTGAACGACGTGCCGGGATCGGGGACGGCGACGCTGTCGTTTGTACCGTCGAAGTCGAGGGCCTTGTTGGGCAGGTTGATGATCTGGGCGTTAGACTGCACCGGCGTCGAGGTGACCGCCGTCACCGTAACCGTGGCGTCGCTTGCCGTCAGCGCCGTCACCGTGGCATCGCCCTGACCGGTGCCGTTGCTGGAACCGGCCGAATCGGTGATGGTCTGGCCGGTGCCGGCCGAGTCGCCATCGAAGGTGTAATGGGCGACGAGGGCGCCGCCCTGGTTGCCGGTCAGGGCCTTCTGGTAACTGTCCGCGATCTCGTTTGCGGTGCGCAGCGTGTTCCAGATGCGCACATCGTCGATCTTGCCGTTGAACGGGGACGCGGCGTTGTCGAGGGAGACTCCGATATTGGCGGCGCCACTGGCGATGTTGAGGGCGGCACCGGTGAAGGTGTGGGTTTCTGCAGCGACGCCGTCGATGTAGAGGCTCGCAACATCGGTCGACTGGTTGTAGGTGACGGCGACGTGATGCCAGGTGCTGTCGGCGACCGAAGTGGTGCTGTTCGTCCCGGCGATCCCGGCCAGGTCGAAGCGCAGCTTGGCATCCTGGACGAGCAGGACGGCACCCTGGTTGCCGACGTTGTTGCCGAAGGCGAGGATTTCCATGCGCCCCGACGTCGTCGACGAGTTGATCCAGGACTCCCAGGTGAAATTCGAGGTTCCGGTGTGGATCCCGCTGCCGGTGCCCAGGCTGACATAATCGCCGGTGCCGTCGAGGCTCAGCACGTTGGTGTTGGCGGCGGTCGCGTTGGTCTTGACCGTACCGTCGTTGGGCACCGTCACCGAGGCGCCGCCCTGGCCGGTGCCGTTGTGGCCGGTGCCGTTGTGGCTGCCGGTGGCGCTCTGGATGGTCTTGCCGGTGCCGGGGTCGTCGTCGTCGAAGGTGTAGTAGGCGACCAGATTGCTTTCCGAACCACTCAAGGTCTTGTGCATATGCTCCTGGATCTCGGCCTCGGTCCGCGCATCCGACCAGACCCGCACGTCGTCGAGCTTGCCGTTGAAGTATTGAGGGGCATGGCCGAAGCCGTCGATAAAGGCGCCCATGGTGAACTTCGAGGTGCCGCTGATCGTCGGCGTGCCGGTGACGTTTTCGGACGCCGCCAATTGCCCGTCGATATGGAGCTTCAGCGTGCTGCCGTCGTAGACGCCAGCCGCATGGTGCCATTCGCCGTCGTTGTAGGTGTCGGTCGACGAGGCGGTATTGTTGCTGAGGTTGTTGGTCGGGAAGTGGATCTTGCCGTTCTGCATGTAGAGCGAGAAATGATTGCCGCCGGAACCCTCCGCCTTGGAGACAATGCGGCCGATGCTTGAACCGCCGTGCGACGTGGTCTGGAACCAGGTCTCGACGGTCCAATTGGTGATGTCGAAGGCGGCGTTATAGGGCACCTCCACATAATCGCCGCTGCCGTCGAGCGTCAGTACCTGGCCGTTGGCCGTTGTCCCGTGGCGGTTGTTGCTGGTGATGTCTTGGACAGTCGTGCCGGTGGCGTCGTCGTCGAAACGGTAATAGGCCTCCAGGTTGCCCTCGCTGCCGGCCAGCTGCTGGTCCTTGTTGGCACGGATCTCGGCCGCCGTCCTCACATCCGACCACACCCGCACCTCGTCTATGAGACCCTTGACATTGACACCCTGGCTGTAGCGCGGATCGGCCAGCGGGTTGCCACCGAGGACCAGGGTCTGCGCCTGGCTGGCCAGCGTCAGGCCACTCGCCGTGCCTGTCGCCTTGAGGTCGCCGTCGACATAGAGGTTAGCCGTGGTCCCGTCGTAGGTGATGGCGACGTGATACCAGGTGTCGACGGCCGCGGTGACGCCACTGTCCAGCGTCAGCTGCGGACTGCTATCGGCTTGGTCGTTGAGGAAATACTTGAAGGTGGTGCTCATGAAGGGATTAAGGACGTGGTCCGTCGACTCGCCGTAGAGCGCCGCCAGGTTCTGCTGCCCCGAAACGTCGTTGAAGCGCACCTTCATCTCGAGGGTGATGGTATTGGTCAGCGTATTGGTGCCAAGATCGGCGGTCATGCGGTCATAGGTACCCCCGGCGAACTGCAGGGCGCCGTCGGCAACATTGACGGAATTGGTGGTTTCCGAGTTGACAGTGACGGTGACCGTTTCCGTGCCGGCGCCGCTGGCGTTGACGGTAAAGCTGTCGGTGCCGTTGAAATTGGCGGTCGGGGTATAGGTCCAGTTTCCGGTCGTCGCATCGATGATCACGGACCCGTTGGAGGGCGACGACGACACGGAGTACGAGGTCGAGTCCGCTTCGAAGCGCCCCGATACTGTCTCGTTCTCCTGGATGGTGACGGCGACGCCATAGATGTCGGGCGCCGTGTCGACCCAGGTCGCCGTACCGGAGACCGTCACGTTGTTGGAGCCGGTGGCGTCGTTGGCCGTCGAGCCCGAAGTCTCGTTGAACTTCCAGTTCGACACGAGGCCGGTCTGGCCGGACGGGTTCAGAGTTTGATTGAAGTTGTCGAGAATCTGCTCGTCCGTGCGCGCCACATTCCAGATACGGAGATCGCTCATCTGGCCGTTGAGCTTGTTGTCGCCGAGGTTGGTGCCGGCACCGGTACCGCCAATGATCAGAGTCGAGTTGGCGCCACCGGCCGGGTCATTCGCCCCATAACTGGCCGAGCCCGCCAGCTGGCCGTCGACGTAAACCTTGACCCGATTGTTGGACACGCTGCGCACGAAGGCCACGTGGTACCACTGTTCGGCGATTAGGTTGGTGTTGATGACCATGGAATCCGAGTTGCTGCCCGACCCGTATTCATGGGCGTATTCCAAATCGCCGCTGGAGGTCAGGGCGAACTGATAGAGGACGTTGCCGTTCAATGTCTCGGAGTTGGTGTCGTTGAGTGCGAAGTCGACGAGGCCCTGGGTCCCGGAGATGGCGTCGAACTTGACCCAGGTCTCCATCGTCATGTCCCCGCTGATGGCCAGGCTGTTGCCGGTGCCGCGCCCGGCATTGATGAAGGTCGAAGTGCCATCGAAATCGAGCGACTGGCCAAGCGTGTTGATGATTTCAGCGCCGTTGGTCAGCGTGCCGTTCGACGCCGTGCCGGCGCTGTCGGCGGCCGTCGTCCCCGTATGGTCGTCGTCGAACTTGTAGTAGCCGACCAGACCGCTCTCGCTGCCCAAGAGCTGCTGGTCGTAGTTGTCCTTGACCTGGTCGGCCGTGCGCGCCGTGTTCCAGATGCGCAGGTCGTCGATGGCACCCTTCGTGTAAATGCCGGATGACGACGAGTTGTCCTCGCCGACGGTCAGGGTCGACGAGCCGCCGCTGGTCGGATCGTTGGTGTAGGACTGGGCATTGCCGACGGCATTGCCGTTGACGTAGGCCGTCACCGTGTTGCCCGATACGTCGCGGACGACGGCGACGTGGGCCCAGGTGCCGGTCGTCAGGTTGGCGTCGAAGGTCAAGACTTCGTTGGCTGCGCCGGCGTATTCGTGGAAATAGACGAGGTCGCCGTTGCCGTCGATGCGCAGCCCATAGAGGATATTGTCGGCAACGTTCTCCGAGGGTCCGGCGAACTGGGCGATGATGTTCTGCTGCGACTTGAAGTCGGCCAGATTGACCCAGGCCTCGACGGTGACGTTTCCGGTGATGGCCAGTTCATTGGACGCGCCGCGACCCATTTCGACGTAATCGTTGGTCCCGTCCAGTTGCAGAACTCCGTCGTGCACATTGCCGAGATCATCGGAGCGCACGGTGACGGTGATCACCTCGTCGTCGGTGCGGGTGCCGTCGGTGGCGCGGAGCGTGAAGGTGTTGGTGCCGACGAAGCCGGCCGTCGGTGTATAGGTCCACTCGCCGTTGGCGCGGATGGTCACGGTGCCGTTGGCCGGGCCCGAGGGGACCGAGTAGGTCGGGTTGCCGGCAAGGTCATCAGCCGTCATGACGCCGGAGACGGCATCGCCGTCGAGCGTGTCGATGGCCGTGCCGCGGACGGTCGGGCCTTCGATCGGTGCCGTTGTGGCTGCCGGCGAGGTCGCTGACCGCCGAAGCGGTGGCGTTGTCGAAGGAATAATAGGCTTCCAGGTTCTCTTCACCGCCGGTCAGGACTTTCTGGTAATTGTCGCGGATCTCGGCGTCCGTGCGCACGTCGGTCCAGATGCGCACGTCGGCGATCTCGCCGTTGAAGAACTGCCCGAAGACGCTCTTGCCGATGGTCGCCGCCCCCGACGTCAGGTTGAGCGTTGTCGCCATGGTGCCGGTGGCGTCGAGCTTGCCGTCCACATAAAGCCGGACCGAGCCGCCGCTATAGGTGGCGGCGACGTGGTGCCACTGGCCGTCATTGACCGACGTCGCGCTCGACGGCCCCTGGGAGGCCGGGTTGTGCAATGCGACTTTGCCGCCGGTGACGAAAAAGAGCGAACTGGCGCCGTTGTTGGAGTTGTCGCCGACGGCGACGATATAGCCGTTCGACGACTGCGTCGTCTTGATCCAGGCCTCGTAGGTGAAGGCGCCGGTTCCGGTGTACAGATCGCCCGGCGTGCCCAGGTCGATGAAGTCGTCGGAACCGTCGAAGGTCATCGACCGGCCCGGCGTGCTGGTCAATTCGGCGCCGCTGGTCAGCGTGCCGTCGTTGTTGTTGCTGGTGAGATCGGTGACCGCCGTCTTGCCCGGGTTGTCCTCGAAGCGGTAGTAGGCCTGCAGGTTCTGTTCCGTACCGGTCATCTGCTGGTCGTAGTTGGCGCGGATCTCTTCGGCGGTGCGGGTGTCGTCCCAGATGCGCACCTCGTCGACCATGCCCTTGATAAAATCGTCGGCGACGCCGCGCCGGCCGATCAACAGGTCCGTCGACAGAACCGAGGGTGTCGATGGCGAACTGCCGGAGCCGGCCAGTTCGCCGTTGACGTAGATGCTGACCTTGGGCGTGGCGCTGGCATCAAAGGAGACGGCGACGTGCTGCCATTCGCCGATGGTCAGCGACCCCGCCGGCGCGACGGTCGAACCCTGGTTGTTGGTTTCGTAGGCGACGCAGCCGTCTGAATAAATGGCGATGTTGTAGGCGCCGGTGGTGTCGCCGCCGCCGTCCTTACTGATCAGCGTGCCGCCTGATTCCGCCATGACCCAGGCCTCGATGGTCCAGTTGGTGGTCAGGTCGAGGGAGGCGGAATCGGGGATCAACACGTAATCGTCAGTACCGTCGAGTTTCAACGCGTTGGCATGCACGTTGACCGACTTCTGGTCGACCCGGTTGACGGTGACGCTCACGGTCTCCGAATCGGTGATCGACGTGTCGCCGTCGCCGGCAGCGGTCAGCGTGAAGGTGTCGGTGCCGTAGAAGTTGAGGGCCGGGGTGTAGGTGTACTCGCCGGTGATCTGGTTGACGATGACGGTGCCGCCGTTCGACGTCGTCGCCGTCACCCGGCCGTCGGCGTCCGCCGTTCCGGCGCCGGTGACTGAAAAGACCGTGCCGTCGTTGGTCAGCGGCAGCGGGTCGACGTCGGCGCCGGCAGTGGCGAAGGCGGTGCCGACGGACTCGTAAGTGCCGGTATGGGTGACGTTCGAGGTGCCGGCGTTTGATTGGCCCGCCGTCTTGTCGGTGGCGCTGCTGCCGCTGCCTTCGTTGAGCTGCCAGTAGGCGACCAGGTTGGCCTCGTTGCCTGCCAGTTCCTTGTTGAAGTTGGAACTGACCTCGCCGGAGGTGCGGACGTCATTCCAGATGCGCACCTCGGCCATCTGGCCGTCGAAAGAGTCCGTGTTGCCGAAACCGCCGCCGACCGTGTCCTGGTCGGTGCCGAGATAGAAGGTACCGCCGGTGGTCAGGGCGTCGTTGACCGTCGTCGTCACCGGAGTGGTCGTCACCAGTGTGCCGTTCTTGTAGGCGTTGAGCGCGTTGACGCCGTCCCAGGTGATCATCAGGTGGTCCCACTGGCCCGGCTCGACGGTCAGGCCGGTCAAGGTGTAGGCCGTATCGTTGACGTACACGTAGACCGTCTTGCTCGAATTGATGCCGATCAGGAATTCGTTGCTCGAACCGGTGACCGCATAGGACACCAGGTCACCCGGCACCTGGTCCGGGTTGACCCAGAGCTCGACGCTGATCGCCGTCGTCGGGAAGTCGGTGAAGTTCTCGTATTTCATGCCGATGCCGATGCCGTCGGACCCCGGCTTGCTGAGGTCGAGCACAGGCGCCACGATGTCGTTGCCGGTCATGATGCCGGAAACGCTCTCGTTCTCCTCGACGGTCAATGCCGTGCCGAAGACGCTGGGCGCCGTGTCGACCACCGTGGCGCCGGTCACCGTGCCGTTGACGGTGCCGGCCAGGTCCGTCGCCTGGGCGTCCGAGTTGTCGTCGAAGGTGTAGTAGCCGATCAGGTCGGAATGGGCCGCGGGGTTGAGGGCCTGGTTGTAGCTCTCGGCGATCTCGGCATCGGTACGGGCCGAGCTCCACACCCGGAATTCGGCCATCTGGCCGTCGAAGTCACTGTCGCCCGAGATATTGGGTCCGATCTGGTAACGATCTCCCAGGGCCCAGACATTGCCGACGCCCGTCGTCATCGCTTCCAGCTTGCCGTCGACGTAGAGCTTCATGGTGTCGGTGGCGGCATCGTAGGTGCCGGCCAGGTGGTACCATTGACCGGCGACGTCCGTGGTCGACCCGACGGCGGTCTAGCCCGTGCCGTCATGGGTGTAGTGGTAGAACTTGCCGCTGGCGTCGGTGCGCAGCGAATGGGAGAACTGGGTGCCGCTGAGCCCATCCGAATCGGTGCGCCCGAGGATCGTGCGGCTGGCAACCGCGTCGAGCTTGACCCAAGTCTCGATGGTATAGCTGGCCGTGTCGAAGGTGTCGGTATCGACGATCTCGAGGACGTCGTCGGTACCGTCGAAATCGAGCGCATGGCCCAGGTTGTTGATCAGTTTCGGCCCGTCCGGGGCAAGGATGGGTGGTGTGCGGACAATGTGGCCGGTGCTGGTGGTCTCGTAGGTGCCGTTGTTGTTGCCGGTCTGGTCGGTCGCCGTGGTGCCAGAGCTCTCGTCAAGGCGCCAGTAGCCGACCAGGTTCTCTTCGGTGCCGGTCAGCTGCTGGTTGTAGTCGGCGGCAATGTCGGTGGCGCTGCGCGCCTCGTTCCAGACGCGGACCTCGCTGATCTTGCCGTCGTAGGCGGCGTTCTGCTGGAAGCCGCCGCCGACGCTGTCCTGGTCGTTGCCGAGCCAGATGGTGCCGCCGGTGGTCAAAGCGCCGCCGGCCAGCGTTGTCGAGCCGGCCGCCGCTCCGTCCTGGTAGACTGTAACCGTATCCGCCGCCGCGTCCCAGACGACGGAAATATGCGTCCAGGCACCGACTACGATGTTGACGCCAGTGATCGTCACAGTAGTCGCGTCGCGCCTGACCGAAAGGTCTCCGGCGGAGGTCACTTCGAAGATCAAATGGTTGTCGGATCCGGTCACCGAATAGGAGAACAGCGCCGCGTTCAGGGCGTCGGGACTGACCCACATCTCGACCGTGACCCTTTCGGTCGGGAAATTGTTGACGCTGGCCACACCCATGCCGGTGGCGACACCGTCGGAACCGGGGTTGGTCATGTCCAGCACATAGCGGCTTTCGATTAGGTCGCCGTCGCGGTTGTTCGATGTCTTGTCGTCGATGGTCGTTCCTGATGTATCGTCGTCGAAACGCCAGTAGCCCTGCAGGTTGGTCTCCGATCCGGTCAGCTGCTGGTCGTAGTTGTCGCGGATCTCTTGGGCCGTGCGTGCCGTGTTCCACACGCGGACGTCGTCGACCAAAGCCTTGGAGAAGAAACCGAAGCTGTCGGCGCCGACCGTCACTTCCTGCACCGTATTGGCCAGCGACACACCGGAGACGGCCTGCGATTTCACCAGGTTGCCATTGACGTAGATCTTGGCCGTCGTGCCGTCGTAGGTGACCGCCACGTGATACCAGGTGTCGGCGGATACGACGAAATTCGACCCCACCGTCGTGTTGGTCGTGTTGTTGCCCATGAAGACGGAGAAATTGTTGCCCGTCCCTTTCTCCAGAACGATCCGGTTGTCCTCGGTGCGGGCATCACCGAGCCGCATCGGATTCTGCTGGCTGGTGAGATCCAGGAAGTTGACCCAAAGCTCCATGGTCAACTGATCGCTGATGGTGTTGGTGCCGATGCGCGCCCGCATGGCATCGTTTGAGCCGTCGAACTGGACCATTCCGTCGTGGACGTTGATGGAGTCGTTGTTCACCGCATTGACGGTGACGGTGATCGTCTCGTCGTCGGTGCCGCGCGTCGCACCGGTGGCGCGGAGCGTGAAGGTATCGGTGCCGCGGTAATTGACGTCGGGGACATAGGTCCATTCGCCCGACGTGGAATCGACGATCACCGTGCCCTTGGTCGCCGCCGTCTGGACGGAGTAGGTCGCCGTGCCGGCGACGTCGTTGGTAGCCATGGTCCCGGTGACGGCCTCGTTCTCCTGGATGGTCACTTCCGTACCGTAGACCGTCGGCGCCGCATCGACGATGGTGGCGCCGCTGATGGTGGCGTTGTTGGCGCCGGCCTCGTCGACGATCACCCCGCCGGAAATCTCGTCGAAGGTATAGTGGGACACCAAATCCGAATGCTGGGATGCGGCGACCGGGTTGTTGTAGTTCTCCGCGATCTCGGCGTCGGTGCGGGCCGTGTTCCAGACGCGCACGTCGGCGATTTGGCCGGTGAGATTGGCCCCCGCACCCCGTTCGACGCCGATATGGATTTCGTCGGTGATGGTAAAGCAGATCGAGGCATCGTAGGTTTTCGTGACGGCCGTGACGGCCACGCCATCGATGAAGAGCGTGAGCGAGTCGGCCGCCGTATTGACGACGTAGGCGATGTGATGCCATTGGCCGTCGTTGATGGCGATGCTCGACTTATAGAATTTGGAGGTGCCCGAAAGGTTGGATGTGTCCCGGGTAATTTCCACCTGCACCGTGCCGTCGGCCGCCATAATGACCTGGCTGATGGCGCCGCCGGAATCGTCGAGCCCGAAGATGCCGCGGACTGAACCAGACTGGGTCGTCTTCACCCAGCCTTCCACGCTGTGGCTGGCCAGGGTTACCGTGTTGGCCGTGATCGCCTGATCGTTGCCGTCCAGGCTGAGCGTCTTGTTGAAGCCGTTGATCACCCGCGCTTCGGTGATGGTGGCATCGAGCGTATTGCCGTCGGAGCCCAGGTTCTGCACCTTGCCGTCGGTCTGCTCGTCATCGAAACGGTAGTATGCCCTCAGTTGCGTCGGGATGGTGCCGGTGGTCTGGTTCTGGTAATTGGCCTGGATCTCCTGGGACGTGCGGACGTCGGACCACACACGGACCTCGTCGATGCGCGCGTCGACGAAATTGTTGCCGCCGCGCTCGACGCCCATATGCAACTCGTCGGTCAGGCTAAAGGACGGCAGGTTGGCGTCCAAGGTCTTGGTGACACTGGTGTCCTCGACGCCGTCGACGTAGAGCTTGAGCGTGCCGTTGCCGGTGGCGTCGAAGGTGTAGGCCAGGTGATGCCATTGCCCGTCGTTGACGGTGACGCTCGAGCTGTAGGTCTTGAAGTTGGTCAGGTCGTTGCTGATTTCGACCCGCCAGGTGCCGTTTCCGTTGGTCAGGATCTGGGCGACGGCGCCACCGCTCTGGTCGGTCACCAGGTAGCCTTCGTCGGGCACCGTCGTCGTATTGACCTAAAGCTCCATGGAGTGGCTGGACAGCGTGATGGTGCCGTCGGAGACGACCTTGTCGTTGGAACCGTCGAACTGCATGATGCCGTCGGAAACGTTGACGGAGTTGTCGACGTCCTTGTTGACGGTGACGGTGACGACCTCGTCGTCGGTCCCCGACGTGGCGCCCTTGGCGCGCAGCGTGAAAGTATCGGTGCCCGATTGGGCAGACGCCGGCACATAGGTCCAGTAGCCCGTCGTGCTGTCGACGGTGACGACGCCGCCGTTGGTGGTGGTGAAGGACGTCTGTTCGGTCGAGCCGTTCATCACGTGGTAGCTGACGCTCCCCGACAACACCTCGTCATACGTCATGTGGCCGGCGAGGGTCGATCCCTCGTTGACGGAAACGGTATTTCCGTAGACCGGCACCGTCTTGCCGTCCGGCACGCCGTTGACGAAGGCCGTATTGCCCGACGTCGTGCCGTTGTTAGAGCCGGCCGAATCGTTGGCGTTGGAGCTGTCGAAGGTGTAGTGCGCCACCAGTGCCCCGCCCTGGTTGCCGGTCAGGGTCTGCTGGTAGTTCTCGGCGATCTGGGCGTCTGTCCTCGCCGTGTTCCATACGCGGAGATCGTCCATCTGGCCGTTGAACCATTGATCGCTCTCGGTGGTGACACCGCCGATCAGCAGGGCTTGCGTGTCCTGGTTGGGCTGCGCAGTGACGCCGGTCTTTGTCCCGGCCAGTCGCCCGTCGATGTAAATCTTGAGCGTGTCGTTGGCATTGTCGAAGACGCCGGCCACATGGTGCCACTGGCCGTCGTTGACTGTGTCCGCGCTCTCGACGAATTGTCCACCGCCGCCGTCAAAGCGCACGTGCGCCTTGCCATTGTGGATGGCCAGGCTGTAGGACTGCCCGCCGCTGCCGGCCGGTTTGATGAAAACACGGGCGTAATTGGTCGACTGCGTGGTGTTGACCCAGCCTTCCAGAGTGAACGAGCCCGACGCACCGAAGTTCAATGCTGAAGCGTTGGGGACCGTAATATAGTCGCCCGATCCGTCGAAGCTGGCGACCTTGCCGGTATTGACCACGGCCGTCGGTTCGGCCGTATCGCCGAGGGTCGCGGAGTCACCCATGTGGCCGGTGTGATTGTTGGTGCTGAGGTCGTCGACGGTGCCGTCGGTGACGCGGTCGAAGCGGTAATAGGCGACGAGACCGCTCTCGGTGCCGGCCATCTGCTGGTCGTAGCTCAGGCGAATGTCGTCGGCGGAGCGCCCAGTGTTCCAGATGCGCACCTCGTCGATCTTGCCGTCGAAAAACTGCAGGGCCGAGCTGGACCCTTCCTGGAAGCGACCGATGTTGAGGTTGTTGGTATTCAGCGTCGGCGTACCGGAGACAACGACGGAGTCGGTCAGTTGCCCATCGATGTAAATTTTCAGGCTGTTGCCATCATAAACCCCCGCCGCGTGATGCCACTGGCCGTCGTTGACGGTGTCCGTCGAGTTGAGAACGTTAGTGCTGAGGCCATTGGTGCTGAGCGAGACCTTGCCCTGCCAGATCGCCAGGGAATAGCCGTTGGTCGAGCCGTTGACGGCCTTGTTGACGATCCGACCGATATCGTTGGAGCTCGAACCCGAATGGGCGGAGGTCTGGAACCAGGCCTCGATGGTCCAGTGGGACGGGTTGAGGGCCGAGGCGTGGGACACCTCCACATAGTCGTTGCTGCCGTCGAATTCGAGCGCCTGGCTCTGGATGCCGACGCCCATGTCGGCGTTGACGTTGATGCGCACCGTCTGCACGTCCAGGCTGCCGCTGACCTGGTAGCGCACCGTCTCCTCGCCGAAGAAGCCGGCGTTCGGCGTATAGGTGAAGGCGCCGGTCGAGCTGTCGGTGATGGTGAAGGTGCCGTTCGACGCACCGCCGCCGGAGACCACGGAGAAGGTACCGCCGGTGACCGTGGGCGCGTTGAGGGTGCCGGAGACGGCCGTACCCTCACCGGTTACGAAGCTGTGGTCGATGCGGAGGTCGTCGACCGTGACCTTGAAATCCTCGCCGCCGCTCAGCTGTTCGCGATTGGTGACGACCACGTAGTTGGTCGACGGGTTGAAGGTGCTGGTCGCCGTCACCGACGCCGCGTTACCCGGGTCGCCGACCTCGCTCATGTTGAATTTCAGGTTGGTGCCGTCGTCGAAGACCTCGAACTCGTACTCGATGCCGGGCGTGAAGGTGATGGCGCTGTCGCCGCTCAGTGTCAGTGCCGTGTCGTTGGCGCCACCGCCGGCCGCTGTGTTGACAATGATGGCCAGTGAATCGCTGTTGGAATCGTTGCGCGCCTCGAAGCGCACACCAGCCGTCGGGTAGCCGAAGAAGGAACTGTCGGCGACACCGCTGGAGCGCGTGACCACCGAGAAGATGTCGTTGGCATCTTCGAAGGTGAAGCGCCCGGTGACGTAGAGCGGGTTCGATGACGTCGGGTCGAACTCCGTGTTCGAGCGTAAGAGTTCCCGGTTGTTGATCTCGACATTGCCGTCCTGGACCAGGATGGTGTCGCCGTTATAGGTGCCGGCGCCCTCGACGATGGTCCAGTGGCTGGAGTTGAGCTGCGGGTAGGTCGTCGACTGGGTCGTCGGGTCGTCGCCGCCGCCCGATCCCGAAGCCCCCAAGGTCGCAGTGTTGGAATTACTCGACGAATCGGGGACCGACTGGCCCGAGACGTCCTTCATGTTCCAGTAGCCGACCAGGTTCGACGTCGACGACGGGTTCGACAGGTTCGGCCCGAAGTTGCTGTCGATCTGGCTGTCGGTCATCACCGCGTTCCAGACGCGCACCTCGCCGATCTGGCCGGTGAAGTGGTCCGAGTTTGCGTCGGAAGCCTGGCCGATGGCCGCGTCGCCGCCGATCATCTCCTTGGTGACGCCGGTCTGGGTTTTGACCAGGACCCCGTCCACATAGAGCTTCAACGTGTTATTGCCGTCGTGGCTCATGGCCACGTGGTGCCAGTTGCCGTCGGCGACCGACACGTCCGAGGACACGGTGGTAGTACCGGTCGAGTCCGTGGTCTTGAAGGCGAGCTCGCCGCCGTCGACGACCAGCGCGTTGACCGAGCCGGCGTCGGTGGCGGTGATGGTCAGGTTATCGATGGCGACGACGTCGTCCGCTCCTCCCGTCCGCGACGACATGACGAACTGGTGTCCCGATTGGGGGTTATAAGCGGACCCAAGGTCGAGGTTGGTGAACAGCGTCGTGCCCTTGTAGCTCACGTCGAGGCCGCCGGCATCGACGGTGATGAGGACGGGCTCGAAACGGGCCGGCGCCGTATGGCTGGTCGTCGTCGAGGCGCCGTTGGTCAACGTGCCGTTGTTGCTGCCGGCCGAATCATTGGCGTTGCCGCCGTCGAAGGTGTAGTGCGAAACGAGGTTGCTGCCGAAGTCGCCGGTCAGGGTCTTTTGGTAATTTTCGGCAATCTCGGTGGCGGCGCGCGCCGTTTTCCAGATACGGACGTCGTCGATCTGGCCATTCAACGTCTTGCTGATCGAGCCGCCGCTGTCGAATTCACCGCCCAGGGTCAAGCTGGCGTTGGCGCCGCCGGTCGCATTGATCGAATAACTTTGCGGGCTTCCGAACTGCTGGCCGTTGACGTAGAGCGTATAGGTCTTGGCCGCGGCGTCGCGCACCGCCGCCGGATGGACCCATTCCCCGGTCGTCAGATTGGTGTCGAATGTGACGACTTGGTTGTCCGAGCCGGTGCCGTGTTCGTGGAGCAACTCCACGTCACCGCCGGTCGTCAGGGTGATCAGGAACAGGAAAGGGGCTGTCCTAGCTAAGCGAGATGCTTGGGCTAGGATTGCAGGATGTATGCGAGAAGAAGCCGGCTCAGTGGTTGGAAGCGTGATCGTTTGATGGAGCACTTTGTGGCGGCGACGAC
>Ga0056114_1000191_pt1 | contig 17721 bp, 10 predicted proteins | sample WorMetHERISLAND1_FD_77005 | JGI IMG/M metagenome (GOLD analysis project Ga0056114, IMG submission 77005) | Marine gutless worms symbiont microbial communities from Max Planck institute for Marine Microbiology, Germany - Olavius loisae HERON... ...
ACTCTATTCTAGAGACTTTTGAATATTTCTGCCAAATAACATCAAAATCGATCGTTACAATTTCGAGCTATACCGTTTCAAAGTTGGGCCGTTTTTTTGAGACACAGTGTAGTAGACACAAAACGTCAAGACGATTCGGTGCCTAACATTTCTGTCACATCACCTGAATGATCACACGGTACACCGGTGCTCAAACTGATATGTAATGCACTTGCTAGACATAGCATAAGAAAAATAGTAGTGTGCACAGCACCATTACTATAGGCCATTTTGTCTGTTTCAGAAATACTTGCATTTTTTATCTTTTAGTTAATAAACAAGACAAACAGAAATCATCATAGGTGGCAAAGGATGAAGGCAGAGACAAAACCATAACGTACCGAAATCTTCGGAGTCAACATATGAGCAGAAATTATCAAAGACGTGACTGATATGTAACTTTTTCAAAAGCACATGACACTGAATGACATTGGACAATAATCGCCAGATACAGCAGCAGGACTGCCACATGCAGCAGTGACTTGCCAATGTTCTTAACAAAGGGCACCTGTTCAACATACACTTCGCTGAAACCAAATGATTGCCTGTGAATGAGTGAGTAGATTCTGAACGGCATATCAGCACAGTATTAGGTTATACAGTACGGTACCATTCACGCTGGAAAATACAGGACAGAAGACAAATTAAAAAAAGACTGAAATACACAAACTAAACACAACCCAGAAAAAGCAAACAACACAAAATACAGTAAAACAAAACTACCTTGGTTTAGTCGCCTCATACGACACTTGGCCAAGAAACGAGGTGGGCTTATTTTACAACACTCCCGAGCCGACGAGGCAGCCAAATGATTCCTGCCAAACATTGACTCACAGGGATACAGCACGACGACTGCCACAGTTTTTACATGTGAAAACTGAAATTCGTTCTTTGATCATTACCAACGACAACAAAAGTCACGACGACCAAATACTGTAAAACACCAATTTTAGCTGTATCTTAATTTGGCGATTTTGGAGTGTAGAAATTTTGCTGCATTTTAATCTGGCATTTTCTCAGTTTGTACTTTGCAAGGCAAAGTTCCAAGTAATTTTAGCTATGTAAACAGAACAAGACAGTGACCACATTAACAACTGCCAAGACTACTATTGCCAACACTACTGTACTCTGCAGCTAGGTTACAATAAAGTCAAATATAAATCCGAAAAATTCGTGGGTGTTTAATTTCGCGATTTTATGCTGCTTGCGAAATTCGCAAAAATTAGGTGCACGCGAAAAAATAGTGTTTTACAGTACGAGGGGTGATCAAAAAGTTCTCGGCCTGACCTAGTTGTGTTCAGAATAAAATTAAAATAATATTTGCTTCTTATGCAAGGCTTAGAACACAACATGCACAATATGACTTTTGAGCTATAAATATTTTGTGCATTCTAGCGTATGAACACAGTGTCTGTAAGATGGTGTCAAGAATGCTAACACCAAACTGTACACAAACAAGTTTCTGAAGAACTTCTCAAAAGATACCGACGTGTCCCAGCAAAAATTTATATCACAACTCGTTATTCAGGATGAAACGTGCATCCACAACTTTGATTCTAAGTCAGAACAACTAAGCATGCAATGGAACAAATGAATCGGTCAAAATTGCCATTTAATTACACTGCGTAACTCCGTTTTTTTCCATGTCGAATGCAAACAACTGATGACCGCTAAAATGCACAAAATGTTTATAGTCCAATAGTCATATTGTGCATGTCGTGTTCTGAGTCTTGCTACTATAAGAAGCAAATACTACTTTAATTTTATTCTGAACAGAACTAGCTCAGGCCGAGAACTTTTTGATTGTCCCTCGTAGTTCATAATCACTTTGTTAACTAACATATACATTTTTACACAGTGTGAAAAATATTCCTGTGTAACATGATGGTAACATAAATGATGTCATTTGAAACCCAAAACTTCATTTGCAGTGGCACATGGTCTAAGACCGATCACATGTTCACAACATACACACAAGTATTTGTCGAAAAATGGACATCAGAATTTTTCACCATTCCCAATCAAGATGCATAACAGTATCTGCAATTCGGAATAATGGCATACTGCTAACTTGCACTATTTACAGTACCATTAATATTTTTACACTGATATTAGCAACAACGCTACACTAAAACTGAAGTAAAGAAGTGATCAATACGTATGTCCAGAAAACACTGAAATACATTTCATTTAGACATGCACAAGCCATTATTTGCCAGTTAAGTTCAAACTCAAAACCATCACAAGAACAGACTCTGTCACATCCATGACTAGTTGGGGCCAGTTCCTTCATGCAGTCACTGTTTAGCACACCATAAAGCAGTGATGTTAAGTCCTCGAGGCCAAAGTGGCCTGGAGGCCAAAATTTTGGCCTCGGCCACGAAGTTTTGGCCTCGGCCACGAAGTTTTGGCCTTGGCCTGGCCTTGATCTCGTTGTCTTATTATGTAATCGGGCATTTTTCGTGCACAAATCGTGTAAAATTCCAGAATTTTGTTATTTTTTTTCGGGCAATAATCCTAGATTGGATTGGATTGAGCATGGTTTTACGTCTGCGCCAACACAATACAGGTTATACGGCCGACAGTTTTTACAGGTCTGATGACCCAACCAACAGCAATAATCTTAAATCATATATTGTTAATAATTATTTGGGACTTTATTGATAATGATTTTTGGCCTTGGCCTCGACCTCATAGTCCTGGCCTCGGCCTCGAAGCTTTGGCCTCGGCCTCGTAGCTCTGGCCTCGAGGTTTTGGCCTCGTTTAACATCACTGCCTGTGCCTGTGCACTTTATGGCAAAGTACTGAAGGAACAAATAGTACACAGACAAATCAAACATACAATAAGCAGACATGAACACAAAACACAGCAAGTCCCCTAGTCTACAATAATACGGGGTGACTGGGGGATGGCTCCCACAGAGGGTAGGGTTGCCAGGCCTGAACGGCGGTGGGGCTGCCGCCGCGGCACCTCCAGCTCACTCATAGACTTACAGGGATTATTTGCAGCAAACATAAGTACTATTGGACATCTAGCATGTGCTTTGCTACCCGACATCTAGTATTACTAACTATAGTGCAAGTTGTAAGCATACCTGGTCATGGCTTCAACAGGGTCTGGCGTTATGCTGACCTTGGTTTAAAAGCTAGTTGGTTACTAGTATATTGCGGATTAATACAGTAGGTGCATATAACTGACAGTTTTACCAAAAATGCCTAATTCAGACAAGCTAAAAATAATCTGTGATTACATATATTAGTTTAAAAACTTACGAATTACAGAGTGATGAAAAATCAAAATTAAAAACAACGGCTAAAACCAACCGGCAACACACTCCAGAGGCAATGTAAAACAGATGCTCTAGTAAAATACATCCATTCCCAAAATGCCTACTATACACACACACACATACACAGTACAACGACGTACTGCACATATTTTAAAAAAATTTCTCGGAGAATAACGATTCACTCAGACTCGCACATTGCACAAAGGCCACTTCACTTAACAAGCAACAAGGTTCACGGGTCAACAATAAGAAATTGATTACGGTAGCCGTCGCTGGCGCGAACAGCAACGCACGTACCCAGTCTGAAATGAACCGCAACGAATCCAACAAGTAAAAATAGAACCATCGTAAAATCGGTGAAAATAACAACGGCGATTACTGTCCGTATCAGGATGTGAATTCAAGTCACGTTACGCAGCAGCAGCAGCAGCACTGTCCAAATTGATGAGCGAAAGTGTTAAACAACACACTACGAAACAAATGAAGCTTTCTAGACGATGCTGCTCTTCGACATTTAAAATCTCTACTATAACACACTGTACATGAACACATCTCTTTCTGCACACATCGATCTTTGCAAATTCCATATCTACAGTTTTTCCTAATGTTAGAAGAAAGATCATTCGATAACAACACTTATTTACAATTTTACAGTATTATTAGTGCCTACAACTTACATCGTACATTTCATGATTAACTCAACTGTCGTAACTCTGAATGCACCTGCAGATTTTACAAACCACATAATTTGGTTTCATTGGTACGGTACAGCATGCAAATTAACAGGTAGAGAAGATTTTCTGAATTAACACTTCCTGCCCGTTCCGATATCATGCAAAAACGCAACGAAAGGTGCTATTTAATTAAAAACAGATTTAGTTACTGAAAAAAATACGATTTGCTACAGTGTTCGCTGAAGACATTTTAAAAAATAAGCCCCATACGGGACTGCCGGTCGACTCCTCATAAGAGGCTAAATTGGTTGGCAGATGTGGAACACCCTATGTTTGAAGGTCACATGACGCTAAATGCGGATGAATTATCAAAAATCTGTCCAGTTGAAATTTAGATATTGTCTTGGAGTATCATAATCCACCATTAGTCTTTTGACTACATGCATACTGGCAGAGGAGACAGCGTTGAAAATCGGCCATTTTGCACATTTCGGTCCTCTGTAGCCTTCACCTTGGATCGGGTCATATGGCATAGCATCATGTATCACTTATCAACCTCTACCTACGTAACAAATTTCGTTCAAATCGAAAAAACTTTTTGTGACTGGATGGACGGACACACAGACCACCAGCTTCATTAGGTCAATTGGGAGAAGTCAACCTAAAAATAAACGACAAATGCAGAGATACTTCTTGTTCAGAAAGATACTAAAGTTTCCTCAACAGTAACAAACCACAAGACTGTAACGACACTACATCCTAGTTGCAGTGCACTCAATACAGCGATAGGCGTTAATTATACAATTCAGCAATTTCGTTCAAGGCTTAACATAGCAGTACACAAAAAACACATGCGATGCTATGTTCTAATTCAACGTCAGCGTTTGAAACGACGCAGCAAATTTACAATACAACAAAAACACAGTGTACAGCATACAAAAACGACATTCTCAAATGATGCGGCTAGTTTCGATTATCTCAAATACGTAATACTGCTAATCACAGCCTGTAAATAGAACGTGACAGCGACCAAATATTGTCCATTTTTGGCACCTAAATTAGAAGTACAGGGTGTCAGATCAAATGATTATGCCAGGCAGTGAAGAAATAATCGACAGCCTTTATACTCCCAAGGAGCGATTGCAAACTAATGTTTGAAAAATGCCGTGGAAATCTGCTACGGAAGCTGTTACAGCCCGTGCAGTTATTATGACGGTAATCCACTTGAAAGTCAATAACCGTCTAAGCATCAATATGCTTAACTATATGTCATTATTACTGTTTGAGACTGATTAGAAATGACAGAGAAATAAGCAAAGTGTTCCCCAAGCAGACCTTCAACATCTGTCCCACTGGAGATTGCCTACTGGAGGAGACAGACCACTGTGTCTAATGGCATAGTGATTGGTATACCATTCAGCCAGGGTGCCAGATTGCTTCCCAACTAACCAAACAAACGAGCAACCATTAGCGTACTATCACAATACTGAGCTATATAGATACATCCTCAAAGCACTGTAAAAAAATTCAGTCGGTCTTTGCTAATGTCCTAGCCGGCAGAAAGCAACTTAGCAGCCAGCAATGAAAGAGAAGACAGGGATGAATCGCAACAGTCCACGGGGTTTACGACACGACACCATGTCAACATCGATTCACCGACAACAAATGACAACAATGGCGACGTCACCACACGGAGAGACCTGATAACTCTACACCAACCATCGAACTCTTTTCTGATCCGTGGCGACAACTTCATTGCACCAGACTCTGCCCGGCCAACTGGTATGTGAAATTTGAACAAAATATCCTGCAGAAAACGACAATATGTAAGTACAGTGCACTATTTCGCGGTGTAGAAAGTTTTTCATTCGACAGGATGGGTGACTGTCTGTGGGTAGGTAAACTATCTTGGTATAGCCAGCCACCTAGGTCAACTCAGCCGTTCATCCTTCTGTGGTTGATAAAATGAGTACCGGCAACACGCCAGAGTAAAGGCGTGAGAATCACCTCTGTCAGGTGGCACGTAACACTGTGTGATCCCATGACAAGTGATCTCATGAACGCAGTCAAAGGTTTATTAATGTATATGCGCTATACAAATCAACTTATACTTTATTTTACTTTACTTACAAAACATCACATTCACTTAGCATAAAAACAATCTTCATTAGAAAGCAGACAACATATCTGCAACTATGAAAACTAGTTCTTAAACTCAATGTCCCTGCAGTACTTTTGCAGTGGCATAAGCATAAGCTGGCATCTGGGTAGTCATCTGGCAGATAAGTCATCTCGCCTCTGTATTATGCAATAGAACAAAATCAGTGCAAGTCTTACCATATTAACTTTACTAGTCATAAAAATTGACATTATTTTACAATATTATATGTTACAACATAAAATTATTTCAATTTCGGCACGGTGTCAATTAATGGCTGCAAACCAACCCCCTCCGGGGGCTACTGTTCGTGCATGATAACGTTCGACTACATCTGAACTACTACTACATCCACTACACAACGGTCTCCTTGTTTGCGCCTGAAACCAGGAGCATGCCACTAGCTCATTACCACTGTAGCTTTATGCATTCTGCCAGTGTCCCTATCATTGTGAATTTGTGACCGAGATTCATACTGGTTATAAACACAGCTAGCAGGAGCTGTGCAGTATTTTTTACTTCTCTAGGCATGTTTTTGTTTTAAATATAGCACAAGCATCATAAGCAAGAATTTTTGAGCTTTAATCAAGTCTGGCAGAATTATGACTAACAAGTCAGGCTTAAGAGAGTCAACTCCACTGTATCACATTTGCACATTTCATCTTGTATCAGCATTATGTGACTAGATTTAAAATGTGGCACAAATTGACTAAGTATGGAGGAAATACTCACAGCAGTTTCACACTACGGTGGCAGATCTGCCAACACGCTGTCAGCGTCAAAGCTGGAAAAAGCTGAAACATCACAAAAACATAGCAGTTGCACTGGCATAAAACAGGATGGATGTGTCATTTACGAAAAGTTATACAGCAAAACATTAATGAGTTGCATCTAGTTCATGACAGCCTGTTTACACACATCGATTCAACTCTACTACATGTATTTCTCGTAATAACCATCAGGTCAAATTATATTTCTCAAACACTTTAACTCTAACTGATCCACTTACTGTCCATCTACCTGCTGCTGCTGCTGCATTGGATTGAGCAGTGTTTTACGTCCCCACCAACACAGTATAGGTTATATGGAAGACGGTTTTTACAGGTCAAAAGACCCAACCAACAGTATCAAAGTACTGAAGGTACATATAGTACACAGAGAAATCAAATACACAATAATCAAACAATAAACACAAAACACAGCAAGTCCCCTAGTCTACAATAATATGGGGTGACTAGGGGATGGCTCCCACAGAGGGCAGGGTTGCCAGACCTGAACGGCGGTGGGGCTGCCGCCGCGGTACCCCCTGCTGCTGTTGCCGACCCTTCCAATAATTTCTTGAAAATTCACCTGTTACCTTCTCAGTGATCCTCTTAACAGACAAACAGACCAACAAACAAGACACAAACGTAATAGGCTTTTTGGCAGAAAGGAAAATAAAACAGTAAGTAGTGAGTCGCGTACACATCACGGCCGATGACCAGCGAAACGGTGGAGCAGAACGCGGCTCTCCGAAGCCGTTGACCTGCGGAGGTCGTTGAACCCACTGCGTGCCGCTGCCGCTATTCATTCCGGTACTTGTAACTCCTGCCGACGAGTCAGGTGGAAGTTGTGTTTTGTGTCTTTCCGACGCCGTACAGTTCCACTGCATCTCGGCACTGCCAGGCCCAAAGTTGTTCATATCCGGCGGAATCACGAGAGGTTCTGGCTTGTGCTTCCGGCGAACTTTCTTCAACTCAGTCTGGTCGTACGCGAGACTGGAGAACGTCAGCTGTGACAACAGACTGTCCGACGCGCTGTGTGGATACGCCGACGTCGAGACTCCTCGAATGCTTTCGTTCTTCATCTGCAATGCGGTCGTCAGCGGCACGACGGACGCGACATTTCCCGGACCGGTTGACATCTCCGGAGCATCCTGCATTAGTACCTGAAGCACCTCATCAACTGGTGACAAGGATTGACCAGTGTGGGCACCGTACGACATCGCTGTATTCCTGACCGACGTATCTGGTGATATGCTGTCTGCGGTGGACGTCGGCTGGCAATGAGCCGTCATGACAGGAAAGACAGCAGTGTCGTTGCTATTTGTCTGCTGCGACATCATCATCTGTTTCATCTTGTCTTCGTGCTGTAGCTGCTGCAGTCTCTGCTCAATCTCCTGCTGTGCGTGTGCCACATCGTGCCTGAACTGTTGCTGGTCCATCTCATGAGCCATGCTCACCACGTGGCGCTGGTTCAGGTAGTGTGGACTCGCGGGTCCCAGCGTCGTCAGCTGCTGAGTCTGCGCCGCCGGCGTGTGCTGGTGTCCGTATGGGTGATACGCGGTAGATTTCTGGTATCGATGTTGGCAGTTGCCGACGACAGCACCTTCAGTGATAGAAGGAAATGGAAAGCGACTGGACCGGCCAGGGGTACTGGGAGTGTACGGGGTACGAGGTGTGCGGTGACCAGCCTGCTGTGACACTTGCTTTGGTCCAATGGCCGTATACAGCGTTGGAGTCCTTGGTACAGAGCTAACGTACATGTCCGACTGGTCGTTTCTTGGCTGTTCTGTATTGTGAAAATGCATCACCTCATGAGGGCCATGATCTGAGTATGCAAAGCACCCGCCATATCCAGACTGTGGTTCATTAGCCACAATGTCATGCTGTACTGCACCAGCATAGCACATGGATGTCGACCCACTGTAGGTAAATGACGGGTCTGCGAACGACTGACTCTTGTCGGCGTAGATGCCTGCCATTCTGTACCCAGCTTCTCCAGTACCTTTCATCACTTCAGATGCTGTGTACGTCGGAAGCAGGGGCATACTCTGACTTGAGATTAGTGGCGACGGACTTGGGCTGAATCCAAAACTGCCAAGGCTATCGTTGACGAGCATCTGCTGTGGTCGTACACCGTCCATAGCCATGTCTGAGGACATCATATCCACACTGTTTACCATACCGTCGCCACGCTGCTGGCTGGAACCTACATTACCTAAGCACAGGTCATTCTGTGACTCAAACGATCCACCTCCGTGTCTGAGATACTGGTCTCTCGATCCAACAAAGGTCGATAACTCAAGACCGTGTGTTACAATGTCGTCGTACTGCCTCAGATGGCCACCGTTATCGGCAACTGGCTCCGGCTTTATAGCGACCATTTCAAGTTCCGCCGACGACCTGTTACTGTCGATCCAATTACACGTAAACAGACCGCTGTGGCTGTCACCAGACAAGTCTGACTTCACCACACCATCTTCCGTGTTATGACCCATGTTGTCCTCGAGAGTAAACGTACTGCAGGCCGGGCTCACTGACATCACGCTTCCACCACAGTTCGCCTCCGGTTTTATGACGATCAGCTGTGAGCTGGGTTCAATGGGAGAACCGGCTGACATCAGATGATGGCTGGACAGTGAACGCTTCTGCAGTGGCACTCGTGACACACTCATTGTTGGACTCGAGCTGTTGCTTGACGGATTATCCAGTTTCTTTCCCGAATCAGTAACATCCTAGACACAAGCCACATCACACTGTTGCAAACATATCTGCCGTGTGAGTGTGATGCACTGTATATGTCACATACAGATTACTACTTGGTACCAGATTAACTTGGTACCTTGCGAGGGCCTTCATGCTAAAAGCGTCGTATTGTTGGCAGCGGCATAGGGTCCAATGAACAAGGGGGTATTGTAGAGCGGTTCTGCGGTGATTTACGAATTGCATAGAACCGTGATATAAATCATCTGCTTTACCTTTACCTTTTACTATACTGTCACTTTGTTGGACATCATATCTCCCGCTTTATCAGACACATATAGACTTGGGCATAAATAATTTTAAAAGTAATGTCACCTACTGCAGCATTTAAGCAATAGCCGCTGCTGCAACAACTACTGCTACTACTACTTACTAGCTTCACCTTCAGACGACACCTGAAGACTTACCTGTTTTCCTCCACCACTGCCACTTACTAACAAACCATACCATCTGCGCCTATGATTCCAATCCTGTTTGACATATGGCGCGCTACAAATGCTGTTAATTCACCATGAATTCGTGTTTACTGGTATTCGGTATTCTATTGTGTAAGTTACTCCAGGCTATGCAAAGACCTGGAAGTGTTCCAAATGGAAATGGTAAGGATCAAGTACACCTGCAGGATGACTTTTATTGCCCAACTAAGTCTCCGAAAACTCACAAGGCATATGATATCACAAATAGGTTAGTTATTCTTCTTCACTTTCTGTGTTATCTAATCAAACCATTAAGCTAAACTATTACAATTCGCAAAGTTTCAATTCATTTCGCCAGCCCATCTGAAGTACTCTGTAGCCCCAACACCTAATTTCTCATGCAAGTTTATTCTCAGCTACTCATGACCATACAAAATTAGTAAGAACAATAGCGTACTGACCTTTTTCATATAACCACCATGTAGCCTCATGTGACCGTTCAGTGCAGGTAGGTTGCGAAAGCGTCGATCACATACGCTGCATTTCACACGTTTTGGTTCACTACAAAAACACAGGAAAAGAACAAACATGATTACACTGCGAGAGGAATTAGGAGCAGAAGTGGAGTTTAACATCCCACCTGACACAATCCAGGTCATTTCAGAGGCGGTCTTCACAGCCAATCACTTGACTGATACTAACAAACAAAACAGTACAGGAAAATACACAAACCAACTACCCTGGTTCAGACGCCTCTTAGGGCACTCAGCCAGTTAACATTAGATAAGCTAATTCTACAACACTCCTTAGAAGAACATTTATGGAGCACAAGTGTAAAATTTGACCAATCCAAAAACACTTAGCTGGCAACATCACTCACACATAACAGACAGCATCAAGACTGTGAGCTGAGATTCAACTGTGAACTAGGCTTAGACCGATACCAGTACTCGGTATCGGTATCGGGCCGATACCAGTGGTATCGGTTTGGTATCGGAATCGCCGATACTGCAGCCGATACCAGAACCGATACCGGTCGGCCGTGACACCTTTGTAACAACAGCAAACGCTGTTTGTTGACTATTCACTAGAAGCAGGAAATGAAGCTACATCGACTGCGCTACAGAACCGCGTCTCTCCATATAAACTGAATCGGCGCATCTGACAACTACAATCCACCATACCCGACCGTCCAACAACGGCCAATGTAGGCCTGTGGGACGTTTGATTCGATAACATCACTGCCAGCAGCAGCAGCACAGACAAAAACCAGCAAAACGATCGAAGGATTATGTTAAAACTCGCGTTCTGCGGCAGTTGAAATGTGACATCACTGCAGCATAGGCCTAGGTCAGTAGGATGGGCATGGACGTCACAACGGTAATGGTAACCAGTTTTCAAAAATGGTAATTGGTTATCGAAATACTAACGTTTAACACCTTCATACAGACACGCACAACACAGGCCTGCTCGGTGCTCATGCATTATAGCGTGAAATGACTCGGCGTGGCGGCTGTAACGTCACTACCGGTATCGGTATCGGTACTCGGTATCGGCATTGGTGAAGGTCTAAAGTATCGGTATCGGTGGTATCGGTCTAAGCCTACTGTGAACTGTGACAGACTGGAACTCACTGTCACTGACTGTTCACTGACAACAACTCTAGCAGTCACCAGCTTGACGCTTCTGACCAGTTGTATCACACATGTAACAAATGCGATACACAGGTCCAAGATGCACTCTGCCATACAACACATCTGCTCTACTTGGCCTGCTGCAAGCTTTATATGAAAGTATTAAGTCCTCTGGCAGTATTATTCGACCAAAGAAGCAAAATTAATGATATACCAATTTATATCGTGCATATAAAAGTAATTAGGTGAGTTGCCGAGCTTACTCGAATGGATAGAAGCCAGCAGGCCAGACACGGTTAGCACCGTCATTCGGCGTCACAACGCCAGACCCAGGACTGCCAGGATTCTGCAGGAACGGCAAATCAAAGTTAAAAATGGCACCGGTCGCATCCGGCGGAGCGCTGGCTGGCGTCGGAGTGCCGCTGTTACTGCGAACTAGTGAGCATGAGTCGGCCAGGAGCTGCTGGTGATGGTTTTCAAGGTGTCGACGCAGCGACCGCGCATCACAATAACTCTTGTCACAGCCAGAAAACTTACACTCGTACGGTTTTTTGCTGTAATGCGTCATCATGTGACCGTTTCTACAGCACATCAAACACACACGCTCACACCGTCATCTCACAAGCACAGCAAACATCTGCAAATGTTTACAGCTAACAGTAACACAAAGTCTACAAACATCACTTATTCCGTATTATGCTCCACAAATGAGGGTTATCAATGTTAATATCCATTTAAATACTGGCAGTGCATAAGTCACAGTGCCTGGAATGCACTCAATGCACTGAGTATTGCTGAAATAAAAACGTCTTTTAAGTGCATTGAAAGAGCGCAACGTTAGCATCTGATTACTAACTTGAGGATCCGTCTTAAAATGTCCCTCATACAACAGAGTTAGCCGACACCAGCACTAGATGAGCTCTATAACAACCAGATGCAGTTTTACAGCAACATCCAACTGTATAGTTGCTCAGCAGCTAGGTGATTTACCAGCAGCTAAGTGGCAAGTGTGATAAGCAAATCGTTACATATTACAACAGTTTTAAAACAGAGGAATTATAACTAAATACTATTCAGCTTTCTTAACTGAATACTGGCCACAAGCAGTGACATACGAAAGATATTTCTGCACGTCCTGACACTGTTTCACTGGCACATTGTGTGCTATTATCACATCTTAGCTACACTGTGCATTAACAGTGGAAAACATTTTTCTGTCACTCACTCTCGTAACTGACAGCAAGCAAGAATATCAACCGTCGTGACTGAAACTTACAGATGATCCTGGCGTTTGAATGCCTTGCTGCACAGGGTGCACGCGTACTTGCGTTCGTCGCTGTGTATCAACTTGTGTTTGGCCAATGCACTCGAGTTGTTGAAAGTCTTCTGACACATTAGACACTGAATTATCGACCGGCCGCCAGTGCCACCGGCAGCACCAGTCGACGGCCCAGCTCCAGACCTCAGAGCCTGAGGCTTAGTTCTCTGCATGCCTCTTGGCTTCGTTGATGACGGCGACAAGGTGTCACTGTGAGTCTCAATGTCATCGCTGCTGCTGCCTGATGACATAACATTGCACAACTGGGAGGTCAACCATTGCACTTTGTATGTAAGTCTGTGATTCATCTGCATAAAATTAGCAACTAGAAAGACCCTCAATAGACGGCACATCCCTGACAAAGCCCCCCCCCCAACACACCACCTCCTGAAACACGGGTGGCAGTGACTCCAGGACAGGTTGTTGTCAGTCATCCTGACAACTATTGTGAAACTTGGCTAACAGTTGGAATAGTTATTGTGCATTAAAAAATTTGCACTTTGGGGCCCCACCCCTTGGGGGTGGGGTGGACTATGCATCTTAAGGGTCCAGCCCCGTTGAGTCAACCTGTCAAATTTTGCTGCTCTAGTGTCAACTGCTTTTGCTCGGAAATGTGATGTTTCAGTTCTGGAGTGCCCCAACCCATTGGCACGGATGGAGGTCAACCCCTAAAACTTGTTCGTGTGGTCATGCCAAATTTAGTAGCTCTAGCTACAATGGTTGGAGCACAGAGATCGTGGGTATAACAAATATTTGGGCGCTGGGACCCCGTCCCCTGAGCGGGTGAGTTTGGCCCCCTATAAACTGTACCCTGGTCCAGACATGTTATTCTGTTAAATTTGGTGGCTCTGCTGTAACATGACGTTGTAAAAATTTTGACCACTGGAAACCTTTCCCAGGGGGTCCAAAATTCAATAATTTCTCAGTTGGTCTGGTATAAACCTACCATGGAAATTTCATTCCAATCCATCCACAACTTTTCTAGTTAAGCCTATACTGCACAGTGCACACATACCAATAAGCAAACAAACACACCGATCGCATTATCCCCCACCTTCGCCAGGATAATAAATCAGTAATATGTAATTACTGAGTAGATGACCACAGCATGTATTGAATTCATAATGTAACTTTCTCATGGAGGCTATGAAGCCATGGACAATTTCTTAATTTTTAAACTAAAAAAATAAATTTCTGTTGAAAACAATTTAAGGAAACATGCATGGCTATCCCACGTCACCACTTAATATTGCACTCCAAGTGTATTGGGGCCACGAGTTTGACATTTCAAGGTCACGTGATGTCATCGGTCACGTGACCATTTGATTCTCCGTAAGCCATTTCTTACTGGTGGTCCTTTGGAGCCAAGCCTCTATCTCTAACGGTTTCCGAGATATTCAACGTCAAATGTAACGCAATAGTTGACACGACCTTGATGTGACCGCTAAACAAAAATCAAGGTCATTCATTTTGCTACCAATCAATTTCTCATATATGACTTCCTATAGGCTGTCAACAGTAACTTTTGCTCTAGGACGCACCGTTTAGCCACAATACATTCCGTACAGACAGACAGACAGACAGACAAACAGATGGACACAACCCTGTACCATAAGCATCTGAACAAAAATCTGGTTTTTAGTCGACCACACGTACGCGCGCCGACCATACGTACGGTCGACTAAAAAACCAGATTTTTGTTCAGGTTTGACAAAGAAGACAGCTGTGAACCCAGGTTTTTAGCTCATTTCTCTCATGAGATGAGGTAGTAGTACTTAGTTTTACAAAATAACGGGAGTAAATGTCTTCCTGTCCATCAGTACTTGTATCCAGCTGTCCATTTGCCTGCGTGGTAACCTCAGCAACTTCCCCAAGGTGAATAGCATTTTTTTGTAAAATACGATCAAGTTTCCCATTACTGCCACTGATTTGCCACTTGATTCAGAGGAAAGGCTGTACTACACTGATGCACAATAAGAATGACACTATTCAGCACATCCACTGCTGAACACCCACAATGCACTGTGACTTGTACAATCTAAATCAGCAACAGAACTATAATACAGACCTAATAGTGCCAGTGAATGCAGACGTTCTGCACATTCACCGGCAGCTCCCAGCGATACACCAGTCAAAGATGCATCGGTCTCATTTGCACCAGCGTAGTCACAGCTGTCACCACTGTCAATACCACAGTCAATGCTCAGCAGCAAACTATTGCCACTATCCAGAGTGCTCAGCAATGTGTCAGACATGGTGGAAAATGATCATCATGGTCAACAATGAGAAGCACAGTTAGATACACACCAGCACGACCTCTCCCTGCAACAACAAATCCACAGCCATACAACTTTACCAAGCAGAGACACCGAAAATAGCATTAAACGTGGTGATGCAGTCATTGACATAATAGTTACAGCAAAGGAATTATGGTAGAAAGTACTACTGGAAAGAATGATGCTGCTTATAGGGTCAGCCCTGCATGCACTGGGTACAGGGCTAGTATGCATGCAGGGCTGGTACAGCATCTTTTTGTCCTCATCGGCTTCCAATGAGGACAAAAAGATAACTGAATAACCTGAAATTAATGGTTAACTAACACTAACCCTAACCATATACGAATAATCGAATATCTGTCAAAACTCAAAAACTTCTGCCCAACGGGCAAATCTAACACTTCCATCATTATCGTGCCCATTGCATGTTGTTTACGAAAAAATGGTTGTATGAATAGTAATTAGTCAGCCTTGTATGCAATGGTACAATGTATACATTGCATTATCATAATATGATCACTGATGACTGGTGCTAGTGACTTATTATTTTGAACATTGTAACTGTTGTAGTGTTGTTATTAACTTAGTGTTTATACAGCATGTTTTAGGCCTAGTTCTTGTATTGTGTGTAGCTATTCAGCATTTTTGCTGTCAGTGTGTTATTAGAATTCAGTTCAGTTCAGACAGTTTCAACTGGATTGAATTATTTGAGTGTGTTGATGCAACAATTATGGATTTTATCAAAGAAAGCAATTTCTACCATCTTGTATAGTGTTATTTGTTTTTACATTAGCTATCACAGCTTTGTTCTTCCTCTTTAATCACCTTTTTATATAATTCTATTCTTGTTACAGTATATAATGTTAGATATATACTTTCTTTGCAACCAACGTTAATGGCACTGTATAGCCTTATTGTGCTGATGTGCCGTTAAGAAACTACTCACTCACTCAATTGGAAAATAATTTCCTTCTACTTTTGCATAATGTTCATTGTTAGTGTCTGATGTTCCATTTTTGCACTTTTGCATATTAGAAATCATCCATTAAATCAATTCTGTTTCTACATACATTTAGCCACCCAGTCCTAATATGTGCCCATAACCGGAATTCTACATCTTGATGATGTTTGAGAAGTAGTGTTCGTGCTTAATCCAGTAAGTAAGAGATTTATATAGCACCAAAGTCTCAGAAGAGAATCAGAGCACATTACAGGGGCTGATAGGGGGCAGGATAGGCCGAGTGAAAGTAGAGTGTCTTAAAATGACATCTGAAAGAAGAGTACATTTAGGATTGGCGGATGTGAAGTTAGAGTTCCATATTTTTGGCGCAGCGATACAGAAAGCGTGAGTGTCAAATAAAAGGTTAGGTCGCAGAACAGAAAATAAGTGACTAACAGATGAATGTGTGGATCTTGTGGAAGTATGGCAGATAACCAGTATTAAGAACTTTGTAGACTAAGGAAGCAAGCTCAAATCGGAATCGCATTCGATGTGGAGCCAATAAAGTTGTTTAACAGTTCAGTGGATGTACCTGGAGAACTATAGGATTGCCGTGTTATGACTATGGCAAGTGCTTGCTGTACGTGTTGAAGATGAGTTGCATGCTTCTGTGGACAACCAACAGTACGGAATTAGCATAATCAAGACGCGACGAGACCAAAGCAGAAGCAACAGAGATGGCCGTAGCATGATCCATGGATGAACGGATTAGCCCAAAGCAGTATATGGGATAGAAATAGGACTTGAATGTTGCCTTAAAATGAGGTTCAATAGTGAGACTAGAGTCAAGTGTAACTGCAAGAATCTTGACGGTATCTGAAAAATGGATTACTGAACATGATCCAATTTAACAGATGCGAGACCAGACATCATTTTTAAGCACTGTGATGTGCCGAAGACAGTGGCATCCGATGTTGTGGGGTTAAATGCCATAGTACCACTTTCGCAGAACCAGAGATGAATGGAGATCGAGCATCACTGATGTGTGATAACTTCATTCCATTGTCAATCACTTACGTATGGCTAGAGTAAGTATGGATACTGGATCAGCATCAATAACAGTCTATCAGCATCTCAGAAAATGGTTATATTTGTTGTTCAGTCAGAAATTAATTACTACCAAGTGCAACCTTAGTAGGGTTGCCATGTGTCCAGTTTTTGACCGGACAGTCCGGTTTTTTGGCGATCTGTCCAGTCAAAAATATGATGCTAAACCGGACAATTAGTTGTCCTGTTTTTCGCCGACCTTGAAAACTGCACGAAATTTGGTCAGTTGATTCTGAGTAAGATCATTAACATTGTTGCCACCAGCTGCCATATTTCAAGGCTAAAATGCACCAAATTCGATTTTGGCTGGGGCTCCGCCCCAGACCCCGCTGGGGGAGCTTACAG